>JAEEGF012143839.1_pt1 | contig 14262 bp, 10 predicted proteins | sample 9134171 | NCBI WGS metagenome assembly JAEEGF01 (sample SAMN16246542, study PRJNA631951) | gut metagenome | biome: gut microbiome; feature: rumen; material: AP-attached | host: Bos | place: Iran: Karaj | collected 2018-10
GACACCAACTTCGCCCAGCAGGCCATTGTGCTGCAGCTGACCAAGGAGCGCCAGCGCGTCTGTGTGGTTGGCGACGACGCCCAGAGCATCTACAGCTTCCGAGGAGCCAATATCGACAATATCCTGAACTTCCGCTCGGCCTACGACGATGCCCGACTGTTCAAGCTCGAGCAGAACTACCGCTCGACGCAGCTCATCGTACAGGCCGCCAACAGCTTGATACGCAAGAACGAACGCCAGATACCCAAGGACGTCTACAGCCGAAACGAGGAGGGCGAGCGGCTCGTGCTGAAGCCTGCCTACTCAGACAAGGAGGAGGCGCTCATCGTCTGTCAGGACATCAAGCGCATACACCGACAGGAAGGCTGTGAGTACAAGGACTTTGCCATCCTCTACCGCACGAACTCCCAGAGCCGCAGCTTTGAGGAGCAGATGCGTAAGGATAATATTCCCTACCGCATCTACGGCGGCCTGTCGTTCTATCAGCGTAAGGAAATCAAGGACGTCATTGCCTACTTCCGCCTCGTGGCCAATCCCGATGATGAAGAGGCATTCAAGCGCATCATCAACTATCCGACACGCGGCATTGGCGGGACAACGCTCGACAAGATCGTCAAGGCGGCTACCGACTACGGCGTCAGCCTCTGGCAGGTTATCAGTGAGCCCGTACTCTTTCCGCTCGACGTGAGCAAGGGCACCATGACGAAGATAGAGAACTTCAAAAATCTGATTGCCGGCTGGCGCGAGCGGCTACAGACGGAGGATGCCTACGCGCTAGGGCACGACATCATTATGACGAGCGGCATCAGTCGCGACATTTACAGCGGGCGCAACCCTGAGGACATCTCGCGGCAGGAGAATCTGGAAGAGTTTCTGGGCGGCATGCAGGACTTCGTTGAGAGCCGCCGCGAGGAGGATCTGGGCGAGCAAGTATATCTGCCCGACTTTCTGCAGGAGGTGGCTCTGCTGACCGACCTCGACAGCGATAACGGCGACGATAATAATAAGGTGACGCTGATGACCATTCACTCGGCCAAAGGCCTGGAGTTCCCGACGGTCTTTGTCGTGGGTTTGGAGGAGAACATCTTCCCGTCGCCGATGTGTACGAACAGCATGCGCGAGCTGGAAGAGGAGCGCCGGCTGCTCTATGTCGCCATTACACGCGCCGAGAAGCATTGCATCCTGACTTGTGCGCAGAACCGCTTCCGCTATGGGCGGATGGAGTACGACACACCGTCGCGCTTCATCAAGGACTTCGACCCCTCGCTCATTCGTGTGCTCTCAGAGAAGGGCGGCGACGAGGACTCATATTTACGAAGCCGGCACCAGACGACGAGCAGGGGCAGCAACTGGATGCAGAACCCTCGGCCTGTTGCCACGCAATTCCGGGCCGACCCTATGCCGCGAATGGTGGCTCCCCGTCAGCCCGAGCAGCCGGTCAATCCCTTTGCCAACAAGAGTGCCGACAACGGTTCGCTGCATGAAGGCAGCGTCATTGAGCACCAGCGCTTTGGCGTCGGAACGGTTGTGAAGTTGGAGGGAACAGGTGAGAACCAGAAGGCCACCGTAACATTCCGGAACACCGGAACAAAGCAGCTGCTGCTGAAGTTTGCACGCTACAAGATTATCTCATAGAGCCTCGTCATCGGGCTTATGAATAAGGCGCTTCTGCTGTTTGGGCAGGTGCGCCTTTTTTCTGAGCCACGCCTCTTTGCGTGCTTCGTAGTCTTGCTGGTGTTTCTCTAAGAAACCATCGGCCATTGTATTATCTTTTGAAATTTCCGTAGACAACTTTCAACATAATAGGTTGGTTGGGGTTCTCGCTGCCTCCAACTAATTTAGCGGCAGCCAGTCCTACACAGTGTTCGTAGCTTGAGATGCTCGTGACGCCTGATGCCGATGTAGAAATGGCCTGGACAGGAACAAGCAAAACCTTATTCCAGTTCGGGTGTTTGGCTACCCAGTTGTTATCAGACTCCAGCCCTTTACGCTTCATTTCAACCATCCTGTTGATAAGTGATGAGATATTCGAGTAGTCGTACTGGTTGGTCTTGACAGAGAACGAGCTACTGAACGTCAGCTTATTGTCAGGCAATTTTTGGCTTTCGAAAAAGCTGTTCAGACTATCCGTTGGCAACATCATCAAGTAGCCAGGTTGACTATAGGTTTTCTCTTCACTCAGATTATTAATGCGTTGGAAGCTGATACTTGCAATCAAAATGGAGTCGTTCTCGTGTCCCTTGTAGATATCGTCAATGGGCAGCGTCACTTCTGTGTAGACTCCTGCCGGTGCCTTGACGTAGGTACATGTATTGTCGGCGGTTAGCTGCAGCAGTTTGTCTTTGTCGTTGGTAATCTTGGTAGTCTGTAGTATTTCTTCGGTTCCTGCCAACGCTGAGGCATAGGTTGATGTGGAGTCGGCTTTTGAAGTCTTTTGCTGGAAGAAGAATCTCAGGCTCATTTCCATGATTTCCACGTAGGCCCCTTCGCCATCGACTACTGAGAAGAAGAATCCTGGACAGACGTTGTGTATGAATGCGTAGGAGTTCTTGAAGTATTCAGGATGTTGGAAATATTGGCGCATCACGTAGGTACCATAGTTGTTGTATGTTGTTCCGCTTTTGTCAGTGTATGGCTCGTTCAGCTTAATGGTGATAGAACTGAGGTATTCGGAGTCCTTACGCTGCGACTCGCTAACGGTTAGGTCGGTGAGGGTGAAAACCTTGTCCTTCTTCATGCCGTTTTCCCTAATAAGCCCCTCGGCAATGGGGTCATAGTTTGAGTAGTATCGTCTGCCTTCCTCCATAGGCATAGCCAGTTCCGAGACTCTTATTTTCATGGCCGACAGTGAGTCGACGGTCGATTTTGCTGGATTGTAGTACAATTCTAACTGGCAGGAGTCAGCCGCTACCACTCCTTCGTGTCTTGTGACGATGTCGTCTTGCTTTGGCAAACTGAATGTCTCAAGAATGTTGAACTGGGTCATAAACTCACTTGTGACGCATGACTTTGTTTCAGGATCCTTTGCCCTGCCCAGATAGCAATAGCTGCTTCTGAGTAATACAGAGTCGGCTAACACCGATTTTGTCGTCACCTTAAAGTCCGCATTGTTGACGTATAACTTATCTGTCTCTCCTGTCAGCGAACGTCCTATGTCAAGTGTTTCGTCATTACATGCAGAGAGTGCCATCACAACTACGGCAACCCCTGTCAGCAAGTTACGTTTCATCATTTTTGTTTGTGTGTTCTATTCTTCTGGACAAATCCTGTTGTAGAGCTCCTCATAGGCATCTACAAAGTTCTCTTTGTATTCCACTAAGGGTATCTGTTTTTCGTTGGTATAGTCAACCAATTTCTTGTTTACGGCAGTTGTGGCCAGCACAATGCCATCAGAGTAATCGATGGCAAGTTTGCCCATCTCCTCGAAGTCGAAGTTGTCGTTGTAAGGTGCCAGCAGCTCAGCCTTTGCATCACGGAACTCTACACATTTCTTGAAGTTCTGTCCGAGGTCATTCTGTATAGTCTGGTCAAACAGCGATGTTACCACCTTTGTGTTGGCGAACGAGGGCTCTTCGTGATAGGCCGTCTTGACATATAGTGGCACGACGGCGGTCATCCAGCCTTGGCAGTGAATGATATCGGGCACCCAACGAAGTTTTTTCACTGTCTCAAGCACACCTCGGGCAAAGAAAATGGCGCGTTCGCCGTTGTCAGGATAGTCGTTGCCCATTTCGTCCTTTTCCATCCGGCGCTTCGAGAAGTAATCGTCGTTATCAATAAAGTAAACCTGTACACGCGCCTGCTGTATAGAGGCCACTTTAATGATGAGGGGGTGGTCGGTATCGTCGATAATCAGGTTCATGCCTGACAACCGTATTACTTCGTGAAGCTGCCCTCTGCGCTCGTTAATGGTTCCCCACTTTGGCATGAAAGTGCGAATTTCGTAACCTTTCTCCTGCATAGCCTGCGGAAGAGCCTTACCCATCAGTGACAATTCGGTTTCTGGAACGTAGGGAGTAATCTCCTGATTGATGAATAATATCTTTTTCTTTGCCATTATGATGATAATTTCTCCTTTGCAAAGGTACGGAAAAATATTCAGAAACAGGCTATTTCGCTTGGGTTTTTACGTTTTTTTGGGAAAAAACAAGGCTTTAAGCTCGATATATCCTCCGCAGAAGTGCATTTACCCAGCGTATGGAGATGCGGAACCAACGGTTGGTGCTGACTGGTTTGCCGCCAAAACGCAGAATGAATTCGCGGTAGGGATTGCGCGAGAATGGAAGTCCGACGTCGAGGAAATAAATGTGTTGGTAGCCACGGGCATGAGCATCCTTGATGGCGTGCCACAGTGTCAGTTCGTCTGGATGCAACATCGCATATGACTTGCGTCGGAAGGCCATATACCAGAGGTAGGCGTTCTGCTGACTGTAGGCTGTTGCTGAACAACCAATGATATGGTCGTGATAGCGTGTGAGATAGAGCCGTCCGTGCCCTTCCTGCTTCATCTGCAAGAAGAATTTCTCGTCGGGGATGTATCGCTTGGGCTTCAGCCAGTGGTGGTGCTTTAGCAGCTTCATAAAAGCCTTGAAGTCAGAGTCCTCCTTAACCTCATCGGTTACTACACCTTTGGAGTAGGCGGTGTTGATGTGCTTTTGCAGCCGTTGTGAAATGCGCTCCTCCGGTGTGTGGCTGTGCAGAGAGTTGTGGATGCTCATCCAGTGGACGGGGAAGAACTGCCGCTTCTTCAGTTCGCGGTATGCAAACATCTTATGGCTAAGGTTACTGATTTCAATGTAGAGCACCCGATTGCTGAGTTTGCTTTTCAGTGCATCAAGCATAAAGCCGAAGAGCATACTGTCAGAATAACCTTCATGCTCGTAGCTGAAAACCCCTTCGCCCAACAGACGGCAGTGCATAAATAAATAAGGTGGGAACCAGGACGTTCGGTAGCGCACGACAGCCAGCAGGTGAGCCATTACCTTTCCTTCACCCGACTGAACCACCACCATATAGGGCTTTTGGCGAGGTGTTTTCTTCGCTATCTCGAAGAGCTGCCGACTGTGGAAAAAGTTACCGTTGTCCAGTTGTGGCAGGTCTTTCTGGTCAGTAATAATATGGGTTAATGGTTCGTTCACGCGTCAATGGAAGTGTAACCACCTGTCAAAATTCCTGTAGCTGGCTCTTTGAGAGTTTTGTCATAGAGTTGGCAACAGTGTCACGACCCTCGTAGACGATACGCACCATAGCCATATCGCGGATGAAGTCGACGGCACCGACGTCAACTTTGCGGATTTTTACGCCGAGACGCTGCTCAAGGTCGGCCTTCAATTCTTGACGGCGCTCAGGAACAATGAGTTCCATACGGTCGTACTGTATGAGCTTTGAAGGGAGGGTTTTCAAGTATATCTCGCAGACCCAGACGGCGACGAGGACAATGAGGTTGGTGATGACAAGTTCAATTAAGGGGACGCCTTCGGCGATGGCGTTGACTACGGCCAGTGCGATGATAATGAAGAGATAGGTCATCTCGCGCACGGGCATGGCGTCAGTGCGGTAGCGCATGATGGAGAATATACCGAATAGTCCGATGCCAATACCCATTGAGGTCTTTCCCTTCATGTCTTCAAGTACGAAAATCATAAAGAAGACAATGAAGAAGATGGCTATAGATATTAGCAAGAAAGTGAAGCAGAAGTCGCGTCGCTTGCTCTTTTTGTAATATAGCCTGATAACGATGAACCAAGTGACGACAATGCTGATGAGCAGTCGTATGAGCATTGATACAAAACTCGGTGAAATGGTAAGGAAGTCTGTCATAATTGATTATAGTTTAGATGTTTAACATTTTCTTGATATAGTGAAGCTTTGGCTTTAGACGGTTGATGTGCAGCTGGTCGTTGGTAAGTGCCGACCCGATGACATATTTCGAAAATCCGTGGGGTTTGATGCGCAGTTCACGCAACATATTGAGAATTGGCGAAGGTACGAGCCCGTCGCGCTTGAGCTCGATGATGACGGCATCGCCCATCTGCCAGTGATGATCGGTTGCCAAGTTGTGGAAGTTGAGGTTGGTATCGATGGTGAGTCGCTCAGTCTTTCCTTTGTTTACAAGTGTAATGCGCTTGAATCGGTTCTCAAGTTGTCGGCTGAGCGTCTGCGGGTCGTAGTGCAGGTTGTCGCGAAGGAAGTCAGAGAATTGAGAATCGAGAATCGAGAACTCTGAATTGTCATCGGGGTTGAAGTCGTCGAGCGATACGCGCTTTTTCTTGGTGCGCCCCTTGTTGTTCTTTGTCTTTACCTCAAGGAAGTTCAGGTTTGAATCAACATATGAGCGCACGCGCAGCTTCTGACGGTTGGTGTGCCCAGTCTCGTGTACTGTGTACATGTTGCAGTCGGGAGTATCGAAGTAGACAGTGTAATAGTCGGCCATTCTTTGTCCGTCTATGTCCTGTGCGTAGTATTCGTTCGCAGCCATCTGTAACAGCCTTTTTAGCATAGGCTTGGTGGTGACGAACTTCGTGTCGGTGCGGTTCATCAGGCGGATGCCACTCATTTCGTCGAGCGTGATGGGGTCGAACTGTCTAAGTATCTCTTCCATTGTCAAGTACCTTTTCTATTTATTTCAGTGCAAAGGTAATGCTTATTTGTCAAATACCAAAATAAATTCAGCAAAACTCGGAAATAGTTCAACAAACCGCTCTGTCGGCTACGGCTTCAGCCGTTCAATGTCTTTCTGCCACAGGTTGCTGGAGGCGTCGCTGGGCATCCGCCAGTCGCCTCGTGGGGAGAGACTGACGCTGCCCACTTTTGGACCGTCGGGCATGCATGAGCGCTTAAACTGCTGGCTGAAGAAACGGCGGCAGAACGTGAGGAGCCATTTACGAATGACCTCGTCGTCATATCTGCCGTTGAATGCCTTGCAGGCCATCATGAAGATTTTGGCAGGACGGAAGCCGTAGCGCAGGAAATAGTAGATGAAGAAGTCGTGTAATTCGTAGGGACCTACAAGGTCTTCAGTCTTCTGCTTAATCTGGCCGTTCTCGTCGCCGGGAATCAGTTCGGGCGAGATGGGTGTGTCAACGATATCAAGCAGCACCTCGGTTGCCATTTCACCAGCCAGGTAGGTGACGAGGTGTCGCACCAGTGTCTTTGGCACTCCTGCGTTCACGCCGTACATCGACATGTGGTCGCCGTTATAGGTTGCCCAGCCCAGTGCCAGCTCGGACAGGTCGCCGGTTCCGACAACTATGGCGTTCTCCTTGTTGGCCACGTCCATGAGTATCTGGGTTCGTTCGCGTGCCTGAGCGTTCTCGTAGGTCACGTCGTGCTGTCTGGGGTCGTGTCCTATGTCGTGAAAATGCTGGGTGACGGCTTTGGCGATACTGATCTCGCGAACACTGATGCCGAGTGCGTCCATCAGTTTCAGTGCGTTGTTATAAGTGCGGTCAGTCGTGCCGAAGCCAGGCATCGTAATGCCGATGATTCCCTTGCGGTCGAGTCCCAGCCGGTCGAAAGCTTTGACCGTAACAAGAAGGGCCAGCGTGGAATCGAGACCTCCGCTGATGCCGATGACAGCATTACGGGCATTGATGTGGTTCAGCCGTTTGGCGAGTCCGGCCACCTGTATGTTAAGTATCTCTTCGCACGATTCCTGCATTTTGTCGTTGGCAGGAATAAAGGGATGCGGGTCAATCGGTCTGATGAGTTCGAAGTCGCGCGGAATTATTGGCTTGCAGGCGATGGTAGTTGGCAGACAGCGGACTTGTGACTGTGCAGTAATGAATGTTGAGTTGGTGCGGCGCTCCGTACGCAGCAATTCTACGTCAATCTGCGAAATCTTGATTTGCGGCTGCAGCGAGAAGCGTTCCCCCTCGCAGAGCAGCTTGCCATTTTCGAAAACCATAGCGTTCCCGCCGTAGACGACATCCTGTGTGGACTCGCCGAAACCACTGCTTGCGTAGACATAGCCGCACATTGTACGGGCACTCTGCTGGCTTAGCAGCTGGCGCAGGTATTGATGCTTGCCGACGAGTTCGTCAGAGGCCGAGAGATTGAAGATGACGTCGGCACCGGCGAGTGAGAGCCGGTTGGAGGGTGGAGTGGGGGCCCAGACGTCCTCACAGATCTCTACGCCAAAGCGGGCGCCATCGCAAGTATTGAAGATGGTGGGGCCTGGCGCGACGCGAACCGGACTTCCAGCCAGGTAGATGTCCTGCGCAGTAAGGTCCTGCGCTGAGGCAAACCAGCGTTTCTCGTAGAACTCACCATAGTTTGGCAGGTAGGTTTTGGGGACGACCCCCAGCAGTGTGCCTCCCTGGATAACGGCAGCGCAGTTGTAGAGTAAGGCTCCAATTTGTACTGGCAGACCCACGATGCTGATGATGTCCAGCTTGCGTGTGAAGTCGAGCAACACGAGCAGTCCCTCTTCTGCTTTATCGACGAGCAGCTGCTCCTTGAACAGATCTTGGCAGGAATAGCCTGTCAGCGACAGTTCGGGGAAGACGATGACTTCTACGCCCTGCCCCTCGGCTTGCGCAATAAGGTTTTCAAGTTGTTGTACGTTGTATTCTACGTCGGCCACCTTGACAACGGGTACGGCGGCTGCCACTTTCAGGAATCCGTATTTCATAGTTTTATAAATTGGCGATCGTTCTCGATAATGGTATAGATAAGGGCTGGCTGTTCAAAGTATTGGTTCTCGGCAAACGTGTGGAGTTTGTAGAACTTCACGGGGTCGATGTTGATTAGTGCATCGACGGCCGGCTTGCGTAGGAAGTACTTGTCGCGCTTGTAGGCCAGAAGTTGTATACAGGAGTGTTCAAGACTGTTGAGCTGATCGCGCCCGAATTCCTCGATGAACACCTTCGTGTTGGGTTCTGCCTCTCCGCAGGAGCGTACCTGCCAGCTGTTTCCCTCGGCTGTCATGTAGACAAAGTGCAGGTAGTAATTGCAGTCGTTGACGAGAAAGGACTCGAAGCGAGTATCGCTAAGCTCCTTGATGTCAATAGGGACAAAAGCCAGGTAGGCCGACAGCTTGTCGCCTCCTCGCCGCTCTTCCACAGGGGGCTTAAAGGTTACGGGGGCGTCGGCAGGCTCCGTCTCCGGCTCCTCGTCGGATGTGTGCCCCTCGACCTTTTTGCCCCGTGACTTCACTTCTACGACATGCCGCGTGTCGTAGTCCTCGGCGCCGATGACGACAACGTCGGTAGTGCGCATAGGAATTTGGAAACCGTCCTCGTCTTCGACGAGAACGATTTCCTTACCTTGGAAGCCGGCAACCTTGCCGCCTCCCACTTCGCTTACGAATCTTACTTTATCTCCTATTTTCATTCTTTTTTCTTGTTTTACATGTCGTCGTAGGTGTCGAGATAGGTGACGTGAGTGACGAGGTACTCGTCGACGCCGTGCTTGCCGTCGGCACCGCCGATGCCCGACTTCTTCATGCCGGCGTGGAAGCCCTGGATAGCCTCGAAGTGCTCACGGTTGATGTAGGTCTCGCCGAACTCCAGTTCGCGGCAGGCCTTGACGGCGATGTTCAGGTCCTTGGTGAAGATGCTCGAAGCCAGGCCGTACTCGCAGTCGTTGGCCATCTTGATAGCCTCGTCGATGTCGGCAAACTCAATCAGCGGGATGACCGGGCCGAACGTCTCCTCGTGGATGATGTCCATATCCTGACGGCAGTCGTCGAGCACGGTAGCGGCGTAGAAGTAGCCCTTCTCGCCTACGCGATGACCGCCGCAGAGCAGCTTGGCGCCCTGCTTGATGGCACGCTCCACCTTCTCGGTGACGCTCTCCAGAGCACGCTGCTCGACCAGCGGACCCATATCGACGCTCTCGTCCTGGCAGGGGTCGCCCACCTTCACGGCCTTCATCTTGTCGACCAGAATCTTGGTGAACTCGGCCTTCACCTCTTTCTGTACGTACACGCGCTCGGCGTTGTTGCAGATCTGGCCGTTGTTGCCGATGCGCGAGTCGACAATCCATTGTGCGGCGCGCTCCAGGTCGGCGTCCTTCATGACGATGGCGGGAGCCTTGCCGCCCAGCTCGAGGCTGACCTTCGTGATGTTCTTCGAGGCGGCAGCCATGATGCTCTCGCCGGCGGCGACGGAACCCGTGACCGATACGATGTCAATCTTCGGGCTGCCGGCCATCTCGTTGCCGATGACCGAGCCCTTGCCCGTGACGATGTTGATGACGCCGGCGGGCAGTCCGGCCTCGGCTACGACCTTGGCAAACTCGGTGCAGTTCTCGGGCGTCAGCTGCGAGGGCTTGATGACGATGGTGCAGCCTGCTATGAGTGCTGCGCCGGCCTTGCGGGCAATGAGGAAGAAGGGGAAGTTCCAAGGCAGGATGCCGGCCACGACGCCGATGGGCTTCTTGGTCAGCAGGATGGTCTCGTTGGGACGGTCGCTGGGGATAATCTCGCCCTCGATGTGGCGGGCGAAGGTGGCCATATATTCGAAGTAGGCAATGGTAGCGCCGACCTCGATTGATGCCCATGAGCGCGTCTTACCTTGCTCACGCATAATGATTTCCGTAAATTCGTTCTCGCGCTTCTTGATGCCCTCGGCAAACTTCAGCAGATACTGTGCACGCTCGATGGCGGGCGTCTTGGCCCAGGCCTTCTGGGCGGCGCGTGCGGCGTCGAGAGCGCGGTTCACGTCGGCGATGGTTCCTTCGGGCTGGCGCGAAATCACTTCCTCGGTCGAGGGGTTCAGAACGTTAATCCACTGGCCGTTCGAGCTCTCGCAGAACTGACCGTTGATGTACATTTGTAAGTCTTTCATACGTGTTGTTGTTTTAGGGGTTATTAAGTACTTTGTCACGGTTTGTGAGCAAAGGTACGCAAAAAAAACGAGACTGCAAGCGCCAGCCCTGTTTTTTATGATATTTTTATTTTTTTGAGGAGATGTGGAGTAAGGAGATGTGGAGGTAAAGTAGGATATTACTATCCTTTCGACGTCATGATGTCGAGCACCAGTGCGTCGGTCGAGCCCATGCCGTCGGCTCCGATGCTGGTCAGGTTGTGGATGGTCTTGTCGACGCAGTCGTCGACGATGCCCTCTTCCGACGTGACGCACTTGCCCTCCATTGCGAGCAGCGACGAGAGCAGGGCCGTCGACACGCCGCTCGTAATCTTGAGCGAGCACGAGGGCTTGGCACCGTCGCAGATCATGCCCGTCAGGTTGGCCACCATGTTCTTCACCGAGCGGCAGATGCGCTCGTAGTCGCCGCCCATGAGGTAGGTGATGCCGCAGCTGGAGCCTATCGAGGCCACGACGCAGCCGCAGAGGGCCGACAGCTTGCCGAGCGACTGCTTGATATAGATAGAGGTGAGGTGGCTCAGGGTGAGTGCTCGCAGCAGCTCCTCCTCGGTGTTCTCGTTCTCCTTGGCATAGACGCAGACGGGGTTGGTGGCGCAGATGCCCTGATTGCCGCTGCCCGAGTTCGACATGACGGGAATCATGGCACCGCCCATGCGGGCATCGCAGGCCGAGGCCGTGCGCGAGATGATGTGGGCGAAGATGGTGTTGCCGAAGATGCCCTTCGACAGGGGCCGGTCTATGGTCTTTCCCAGGTTGTGGCCGTAGTTGCCCTTCAGGGCCTCGCGGGCGGCGTCCATGTTCAGCCGGCGCGCCTCCTCGATGAAGCGTATCTCGTCGAGCGGTGCGGTCGAGGCGAAGTCGTAGACCATCTGCATGTTTAGGGCTATCTCGCCGCCGTCGTCCTGGGCCGATGAGCGGCCGTAGCTGGCGTCGCCTGCCACGAAGTGGGTGTGGCTGCCGGCTATGATGGCCGTCTTGCTCTGCGCGCCGGCGGTGCAGGTCACCTCGATGTAGAGCTTGTCGCAGTTGCCCTGTTTCAGGCTGATGTCAATGCGCTTCTCGTCGACGAACCGCTTACCCTCCTCCAGGGCCTCGGGCGTCAGGTCCTTCAGCACCTCGAGCTGGTATTCGCTGCGCCCGATGAGGGCTCCGAGGGCAATGGCTATGGGCAGTCCTATCATGCCCGTGCCGGGAATGCCCACGCCCATGGCGTTCTTCAGTATGTTGGCACTCAGCAGGGCCTCAATGCGCTCGGGGCGGCAGCCCAGCTGCTCGGTGGCCTTGGCCGTACAGAGTGCAACGGCCATAGGCTCGGTACAGCCGATGGCGGGCACCACTTCCTGGTGCATCAGCGCGATGATGCGCTCGCGTGTAGTCTTGTCAATCATCTGTCAAGGAATTTTATGAATGCGTTGATGTCCTCGTCGTAGGCGCGGCTGCCGCTCAGGGGCTTGGCGGTCGAGGGGTCGACGATGACGTAGAAGGGCTGGGCGTTGGCGCCGAACTTGTGGCTCTGCAGGTAGCTCCACTTCGCGCCGACGGTGCGCAGCGTCTTCTTGTTGCCCTGCTCGTCGGTCACCTCCATAGGCTCGGCCAGGGGCTTCTTGTCGTCGACGAAGAGCGATATGAGCACGTAGTCGTTGTTCAGACGGTCGGCCACGCGCGGGTCGGTCCACACGGCAGCCTCCATCTTGCGGCAGTTCACGCAGCCGAAGCCGGTGAAGTCGATGAATGCCGGCTTGCCCTCGGCGCGGGCGGCGGCCATGCCCAGGTCGTAGTCGGTAAAGCGGGCCTCTACGGTGTGGGTGTTCAGGTTGAAGTCCTGCGTGTTCATAGGCGGGGCAAAGGCGCTGACGGCCTTGCACGGAGCGCCCCAGAGTCCCGGCAGCATGTAGACGGCGAAGGCCAGCGAGCAGAGTCCGCCCATGATGCACAGCACGGGCTTGGGCTTCTGCAGGTCGCCGCCCACCTCGTCCTCCTGGAACTTCAGCCAGCCGCAGAGGTAGGCGCCCAGCAGTCCGAAGATGACGATCCAGAGCGACAGGAACACCTCGCGGTCGAGGATATGCCAGCCGTAGGCCAGGTCGGCCACCGAGAGAAACTTCAGGGCGAAGGCCAGCTCGATGAAGCCCAGTGTCACCTTCAGCGTAGTCATCCACGAGCCCGACTTCGGCGCCTGCTTCAGCCACGAGGGGAACAGGGCGAAGAGCGTGAAGGGCAGGGCCAGCGCCAGCGCGAAGCCGAACATGCCGACGGCCGGAGCCACCCAGTTGCCGCTGGTAGTGGTCTCGACGAGCAGCAGTCCGATGATGGGCGCCGTGCACGAGAACGAGACGAGCACCAGCGTGAAGGCCATGAGGAATATCGAGAGCAGTCCGCTCGTCGTCGAGGCCTTCGAGTCGACAGCGTTGGCCCACGAGTCGGGCAGCTTGATCTCGAACCAGCCGAAGAACGACAGGGCGAAGACCACCAGCAGCAGGAACAGCAGTATGTTGAACACGGCGTTGGTCGACATCGCGTTCAGCGTGTCGCTTCCGAAGAGGGCGGTCACCAGCAGTCCCAGTCCCAGGTAGATGACGATGATGCTGAGGCCGTAGGTGATGGCGTCCTTGATGCCCTTGCGCTTATCCGTCTTCGCCCGCTTCAGGAAGAACGAGACGGTCATCGGGATGATGGGCCAGATGCAGGGCATGCAGACGGCCAGTAGGCCGCCCACGAAACCCATCAGCAGGATATATAATAAGGAGTGGTCGGTCAGCGGCTTACTGCTCGAAAAGGCCTGGAGCTCGCTGATGACGGGGGACCAAAGGTCGGAGGCCTCCCCAAGCCCCTCCGAAGGAGGGGGTGTCTGATTTCCTATAGCGGCGGTGTCGGGCGCGTTGGCGGTTGTGTCGGGCGTGATAGCGGCAGTGGTGGGAACATTAGGTAATTGAACATCCCCTCCTTCGGAAAGGCTACGGGTAGGCGAGCTTTGCTCGGGAATGGGGCTTGGGGAGGCTTTCACTTCTCCTTTCTTCTTCAACTCCACCTGCGTCGGCGGCAGACAGCTCTGGTCGTTGCAGGCGCCGAACTCCAGGTAGCAGTCGATGTCGTACTGCGGCTTGGTGAACTTCACCTTCTGCACGAACGTGGCCGACTGCTCGAAGAACTTCAGCTCCATGCCGAACATCTCGTCGAACTTCTTGATTTCCTTGCCCCGCGGCGTCAGCTTGCCCACCTTCTCCACGCCGTCCATCTTCACGGCGTTGAACGTCGCCTCGATGGGGCCGTCCTGTCCCAGGTCAGTACTGTAGACGTGCCACCCCGGGTCGATGGTGGCCGTAAACACAATCTCGCCCACGTCGGAGCCCTCCTTCGTCTTCAGTTCCGACTTGAAGTGAACGGGGTCGACCATCTGCGCCTGCGTGACGACGGCGGTCACCAGCAGCAGCAG
>JAEEGF010509096.1_pt1 | contig 14261 bp, 8 predicted proteins | sample 9134171 | NCBI WGS metagenome assembly JAEEGF01 (sample SAMN16246542, study PRJNA631951) | gut metagenome | biome: gut microbiome; feature: rumen; material: AP-attached | host: Bos | place: Iran: Karaj | collected 2018-10
CAATGGGGTGGCAGTAGTTCCTCGTCGTTCAGCCACAGTCGCGTCCCTTTACGGTCCCAATGGCCGTTGTCGGGAGCCAGATCTTTCTCCGACCTTCCGTAGTTTTGGAACTCTACCAGAGCGCCGGCCTCCTGTTCAATGGGTGAGTAGACGAACGTCCAGGCATAGGCCGTGTGGTTGGGTTGTGGGTCGGCATAATAGCCGGGCACCTGCTTGCCCCAGGTATGGCGCAGGTAGATTCCGGCACCGATGGCGCATCCTGTATTGTAGGTTTTCCCCTGCCACATGTAGTAGTCCTTGGGACCTTCGGTCTCTGGGGGAAAAACGCTATCGGCATTTCCGTTGTTGGGGAAGGCATCAGTGATTCGCCAACAGACATTTGTCTGTCGAACGTAGGGGATGGGCTCATCCTTCAGAGAATGGGCCTTGTGGAAAAGGAAGCGTCGTTCCCAATCCTTGAATTCTTCAAGTTCCTGACCCTCTGTGGGGAGCAGAGTACCCCCTGATTCTATGTATTGTTGCCCGCCTCCTTTCCAGGCTCGTTCAGTAGAGGCCAACACATTGGCATAAACGTTGTTCTGCCGCATGATGCTTTGTTCGTCTTCCATATAGCGGTCGTTCCATATGGCAGTGATCTCGCCGGCAATCTCCTCATTGCCCTGCTGTGCGTAGTAGATGTTGCTTTTGTAGATGCCCACGAGGTCGGCAAACACATCGAAATGGTTCACGTAGTTATAGCGGCAATCGATGTTGGGCAGGCCGGCGATGCGTTTTCCTGCCGTGCTCCACATCTGTGTCATGTCGGCCCCTGTTTGGTGGGTAATGCTCACGCCACTGATGGGATTCCAAACCACCACGCCCTTCCCTTTTTCGTGGATATGGTTGGTGATGATACGCAGGAAATCGGGGTAGGTGATGGCCTGTTCATCGGCTCCGATATGGATGTAGGGCGCATCGACGAAGACTTCAGCCACCTCGTCGAGAATGTTTTTCAACTCTTCCACTCCCTGTGCCGTCTGCATGGAATGACCCATGGCGCGGGTGAAAGCTGCGCTGTGTCCTGGCATGTCGATTTCGGGAATCACCGTGATACCGTATTCCGATGCCGTCTGCACAATCTCACGGCATTCCTCCTGCGTGTAGTAATGTCCAGCGAAGCGCGTCATGGTCGATGCCTTCGTGAGTTGCGGATACTGTTTCACTTCGAAACGCCATGCCTGGTTCTCCGTCAGGTGGAAGTGGAAGGTGTTCACCTTGAAACGTCCGAAGAGGCGCAGTTGCTTCTTCAGTTCCTCTACGCTGATAAAACTTCGGCCAATGTCGTGCATATAGCCTCGGATCTTGAAGGCGGGCCAGTCTACGATTTCGCAGGCTTCCACCTCGCCGTTCTGTGTGTCGCCCTCGGCCAGTTGCGCCAATGTCTGTATGGCTCGGATTACACCCGTTTCTGTGGTTGCCGCAATCCGAATGCCTTGGCCGTCGACAGTCAGGCGATAGGCCTCGTTGGGAAAGCCCTCCAAGAAGTGGTCGTAGGCTCCTTTAATGCTGTCTACGAGTGTGATTTCCACATGCGGAGCCTGTTTGTCGGCGGTGGGATGCTGACGGGTCAGGTTGCGGAATGCCGCAAGAATTCTCTCCGAGGGCCGCCCCTCGAAATACAGTAGGCCTGTCAGTTTCAGAGGGGCCGCCCCCGTTGAGAGCGTCACTTGTTTGGGCGTGGGCATCAGGTGCTCCACCTTCCCTTGTGCGGTCAAGGTCGTCAGTGCCACCAAAGCGGCTACCAGTCGGAGAGTTCTAATTTTCATTGCAAATGCTCGAGCTCGCTCACGCTGACTTCGTCTTCGTTTGTCACGACTCGGCCATTCAAGCAGGCTTGATGGCTCTCGCTGCTCCAAACTTTCGATAAAACATGGGCGAGCTCTGCTTTATGCTCACTTCATTGCGACCTTGAGCTAAAGCTCGAGCTCGCTCACGTTCGATAAAGCATGAGCAAGCTCTGCTTTATGCTCACTTCATCACGACCTTGCGGCCATTCTGAATGGCGATGCCCTTGTAGGCCTTGCCTACGCGCTGTCCGCTGAGGTTGTAGACAGGTTGAGTCTGGTTTGCGTTGTCGACGACAGGAGCCGTCTCGATTTCTGTGGGGTTGCCCATTCCGATGTAAAGGGTACTGTAGCGCAAAAATGGTATCCAAGTGTTCAGCTCGTTTTCAGTGGTCAGGTCGTGCGTATAGTTGGCGTTCATGGAAGTGAGGTCCATGGTCAAAGGCTCAGCATCGGGCGTGAGGTGGTAGGCTCCGCCCTGAGTGTAGAACATCAGCTTGTTGTCCGAACACCGATAGTAATAATAGCTTCCATCCTGGTATTTCTCTTCTAACACGGGTCGGTCGAATAAATTGGTCCAGCCCTCCCGACTTGAAATCACCGCCAGCAAGGTGGTGTAATTGAAGCCCATGTCATCAACTTTCTCGGTCCAGGAGAGTCCGTTTCTGATGAATATACTCTTTGTGCCCAAGTCTTTGCGTCCAAGGCGAATCGCTCCGATAAATTTGAAATTCTCCCATCCGATGTAGCCACTAAATTGGTGTTCAGTGCCATCTTCGTCTAAATAATACCAATCTTCTGTTGTGAAGTGGTAACCACCGTTTGGTTCCGTGTTGTCCACATCATCACAAAAATACGAACCGTCAAAATTCAGCTCTTTCATACCCGCTATCGAACACCGTAGTCTATTATTCGAGGTAGGTTCGACCATCACGTCAGAATAGCTGACATTTAAGATGGAATTAGGTTCTCCATAGATGGTAAACCTGGGCGCATAGAGTTTTGCCTTGGCGAAGTCTGTGAGATTGAGTGTGATGTTCTCGCCGATGTGGATGGCGTGGCTGAACTCATTGGTGCTGGAGATGACTGTTTCTGCGTAGCCGTTCTGAAGTCCCATGATGGTGGTGTTGGCGTTCACCACGATGGCATCGTCCTCGCTTGTTAGAGCCATGTAACCTCCGTCGATGACCACGACCAGTCCGTCAATGCCGGGAATGCCACGCTCGATGTCGCCATTGGCGATGATGTGGTTGCCCTTGCCGGTGATAGAGTGGTTGCCTATACGATGCAGGTGCAACACATGATCGCCATCGAATTTTGCATAGCAGTGGGTCAAGTATTCCGTGGCAGCCATTTGGTCGTTCCATACCACCTTTTGGTAGTTACGGTCGCTCACCTGCTTGCCCATCACCCAAAGCGGGTAGAGGTGGTTTTTGGTGAAGTAGCCCGGGTTGCTGGAACCACCGTCTACGTGGGCATAGCTCTTGTCTGTGTGGTTGGCATCGTAGGTGGTGCCTCTCTCGCCCTTCAGGTTGGTGCATCCTTTGAACATATCCCAGTCTGAGCCGACATTATTGGTTGTCCAAGTGTCGTCGACGTAGATGGTTGTCAGATTCTTACTGTTTTGGAACATCATGGCCATTTTGGTGACGTTGCTCGTGTTGAACGATGAAAGGTCGAGTTCATAGACATTGATTGCTGTGAACATGCCTGTCATGTTGGTGACCTTGCGCGTGTCGAACGATGTAACATCGATTTCCGATAATTCACAACCACTAAACATGTTGCCCATGTCGGTGACATTGCTCGTATTGAATTTCGAGAGGTCAGGCACCGTCGTACAATTCATGCCCATGAACATACCGTGCATGTTTTTCACTTCACTGGTGTTGAGGTTTTCCAGGCCCGTGATGCTGCTCAGGTTTTTCATTGCATAGAAATAGCCTGCCGTGCTTACCGGCCGGTAGTCAGCATAAGAGGCATCGAAGACGACCTTGTTAATCAGGTCGTATTTGCCGTCGAAGAACCATTCAGAGTCTTCCCATCCGCTGGTGGAGGAGGGCACATGGTATTTGGTGCCTTTGCGCGATTGCTTCAGGTTGTCGTAGTAGAAGGTCAGCGTGCCGTTGTAGTACTGGGCATAAGGTTCGATGGGCATTTCCTCGATGGTGACCCACTGGTTGGATACCGGATTGCCGTTTTTGTCGCAGAGGTAGTAGCCTTGGAAGTAAGCTCCCTCTGGTTCGGAAACCCCAAGCCCGTCGTTAAGCGTCACGCCTTGATAATCGTCATCATTATAGAAATTGGCAATGACGCGATTGGTCGAGAATGCCCTTATCTTTGTGTTCTTGCCAGAGATTTCCAGGTCGGCGGCATAATCTATCTCGGCCGTTACGATGGCAGCACCTGGGTCTGCCTTCGCCGTCAGCTGTAGGCCACCCTCAATCTTTAAAAGAGTACCGTGAACATTGAGGGCATTGAATCCGTTCATCGTCACAGAGCCGCTTCCCGTCAAGGTCAGCACACCTTCCGTGTCAGAATAGATGGCTACATTTTTGTTTGTAGCCGTCAGGCTATTCGTGCCCAAGAACCTGATGGTGACTCCGTCCATGTAATTCTTCACACAAAAGTCGGCCACATCGATAGTGGCATCGATGAACGTCAGCGTTTTTGTGTCGCTGTTGTATTCCACCGTTCCGTTGCCCAAGATGTTGTTCTTGTTGTTGTCGGTCACTTGTGTACCAGCTACCCACAGATCGTAGGTGGCGGCGCTCGACTGTATGACTATCGCCAGGAGTGCGAGCAATGTGATAGTAAACTTTTTCATAATGGTATTTTTTTAAGTTAATAATAAATATATTTCTTTCCGTTGATGATGTAGATGCCTTTTTCAATTCGTGGAGTGGGGAGCGAGGAGTGGGGAGCGAGATTACTCTCGCCGCCTTCCAACAAGCCATTCTCACTCTTTGCTCCACGCTCTTCGCTCCTTGAGGAAACCAGTCGGCCCTGCAAATCGTAGACAGTAGCAGGGTGACGGGCTAAGGATGCAGACGGCTTGTTGATGTCCGTAGCCGTCATGGCGTTGGAGAGGACCACATCGTGAGCGAGATAACCGTTGCTGTCGTAGATGTTCCCTTTCTCTTCGTCGTAGTATGCCCCTTCGGGACTGACTATCTGAGTATGATTCATCAGATTGAGGTTGGTGATGCCCGAGATGGCCCCTTTGACGCTGAGTGTGCCTTTCTTCTTGAAGAGGTTGAGCGTACTTCCAGTATACCCGTCGATGCCACGTCCCGGGTTGTTGCCGCCCTCAATGGAGATGTCGCCCTCCACGATGTCGAGCTGGTCGCCAATGAGCAAGCCGTAGTTATATGCCTTGACCGTAAGCTTTGCTCCACTGTGTACGTCTATCGTGGTGGCTGCCGAGAGAGCCAAGCCCGCACTGTAGCCGCTGATGTTCTGTAATAGGCAGTCGCCATAGACCTCTATGCGCATGCCTGGTACACCGCCCGCCATCAGGAAAGAGCCGAACAGATACATGCACGCGCCGTTGGAAAGAATGGCCCGGCTCTGCAAGGGGCAGTCGATGGTGGCGTCTTCCAGTGTCAGTACATGGTTGTCCATATCGTAGCGGATGGTTCCCGATGCAGAGAAGTCGGGGTAGCCCTGGTCGTTGATGGCCTTCGTCAGGTCGTCGGCGTTTTCTACCGTCACCTGTACGCCCCCCACATACACGTCTATGGGCCCTTGGGGCAGGATGGTTATCCAAGAGCAATAGGGCGCATCCCAGTAGAGCACTTCCCCGGTCTCCAGATTGTCGTACTCCCCCCGGTAGTACATCTCGCACGTGCCGTCGTCGTAGTAGAAGTTGAGGCCATACCACTTACAGTTGTCATACTCAACGTCGGAAAAGTAGCAGGCTTTCAGTTCCACCGCGTTGAAGTCGTAGATGGTGGGTTTTCTGTTGGTGACCTTCGGCCAGGCTTTCAGCGTGGAGTGATCGATTGTCAGTTCAGACCCTCTTCCGCTGATGGCGCTGTCATATCCGCTGGCCGCGATGTTGGCTTCTGCCAAGGTGAGCGAGCCTATCAGAACACAGATGGCTTCGCGGTACTGCGACTTCATCGTCAGCTCGCCCGGTCCTGTAATAGTGATGTCGGTCCCTCGGAAGTAGAGACATTGGTCATCTGTACTCAGTTGGCTGTTGCCCTTCACTTCGATGATGAGCTTCTTGACATCGATGTTGCCCGGCACTCCGCCGTGTTCGCCATAGTTACAGATGGCGTAGTCCTCGTTGCCGTGACTGGTGATGGAAGCCCCGTCGAGTGTCATCGTGTTGGTGGTGGGATCGTATTTCATGGTGCCGTCGCCCAGGATGTCGCCCTTGTTGGCGTCGGTCACTTGCGTTTCGCCCACCCACAGCTTGTAGGTGTCGGCCTTTACTCCCGCAGCAATGGCCACGAGCAGCATCACGAGGGTAGTCAGTCTTTTCTTCATTTTCTTTATTCTATTTAATGTTCGCACGCGCGAGGATGAATCTTATCCGCTGGTCGATGATGCGGTTGAGGTGCTCCTCGTGCTCCATGAGGAAGTCCACTTGCTCGCTGATGAGCTGCCACGAAGCGTTCTGCCGCTGGTCGTCAGCCGTCGACAGAGGCTGCACATCGTCGTAGGTGTGCTGGCTCTTCGCTTGGGTGGTCTGTGTTGTTTTGCTCATGATGAACGAAGTGGAAATAGGATTTCTGTGTGCAAAGATACAAAAAAATCGGAGAAAGTGACTTTGCATTTCTGTTCAAATATCATGCAAAACTGTTCAAAATGCAGTTTTTCGGGCTTTTTAGCATGCTGAACGCGCGAAAAAGCCCCTTTCCCGCATTAATTTAGACATAAAAACATTTCGTTTCTGATTTGGAAATATTCCGTTTCTCATCTTATGCGTTGCCTCGGAACTGCGAGGGGCTGACACCAAAGGCGCGTTTGAAGGCACGGTTGAAGCTGCTGGTGTCTTCGAAGCCGCATTGGGCACTGACTTCGGTGATGAGCATGTCGGGGTGGCGCTTCAATAGGTTAGAGGCGCGCCGCATCTGGATGGCGGTGATGTAGGCCTTGGGTGTGCTTCCCGAAGCGGCCAACATGCGACGGCGGAAGGTGCTGCGGCTCATGCCCATCTCCTCGGCCACGGAGTCGATGTCGAACTGGCACGTTGCGAGATTCGTGTTGACCACCTCGATGACACGGATGAGGAAGGCACGATCCTCGGCTGAGATCGGATTGTCGGCGTCGGGGGCCTCTTTCGTGGGTGTGGGGGGATGGGGAGACGAGGGCGCGAGATTGCCATCCTGCGCCTCATGACTATTCTCGTACCCACGTACCTCCGCACCTTCGTACCCTCGTACCTCCGATTCGCTCTCCTCATTCTTCGTCAGTTGGTCCATCAGTTCGCGGATACGCCTTTGCTGGCGTCGGCGATAAGAAAGCCAGAGAATGGCAACGAGAACCAGCGCAGCTATAAATAGAATAAGGTATAGACGAAGCATCGACCTGTGGCCTTCGTTCTCCTGCCGCAGCGTATCGTTGTCGTATTCTGCAGCGTACTTTGAGAGCAGTTCGCCCGTTTCTTGGTCGTAGAGCGAATCGCGCAACTCGTTGTATCGGTCATTGTGCTGCATGGCCAGGTCGGGGTTCGTGGCGCGCAGTGCTTCGTAGAGCCCTTGTCGCGAGTGGCTCTCATTGAAGAGGTCGTGCTGACGGGTGAAGATGTCGAGTGCTTCGTAGTAGTAGCGCACGGCTTCGGTGTCGTTTCCCTCCTGGTGCTGGATCCGTCCCATTTGGTTGCAGGCGATGCCCAAGGAGTGCAGGTTGCCAGCCTTGCGCAGTCCGGGGATGGCTTCGTTGAGAGCTGCCATCGCTTCCTTGTTGCGCTGGAGGGCGATGAGGGCCGCTGCCCGCTGTGTTTGCCGGATGGCTATCTTGTCGGGACGTCGGAGCTGTTGCTCCAGGTTGTAGGCTTTTGTGGCATAGTCGAGCGATGTCTCATGCTTGCCCAGATGGTGGTAGGTCTCTGAGGCCATTCCTAAAAGCACCGCCATGCGCTGCGGGTTGTCCACCTGCTGGCAGTAGCTGATGGCCTTGAGAATGTATTTTTCTGCCTCTTTTGGCTGGCGCAGACTCATGTAGATGCCCGCCAAGGTGTTGAGCGACGAGGAGATGTTGTCGGGATTGCCCACCTTCATGTCGAGCTGGTTGCAGAGCTTGGCATATTTCGCGGCTTTCTCGAAGTATCCCTGACGGAAATAGATGAGCGAGAGGATGGACAGACAGTCGCCCTCTACGGCGCGGTTGTTGCCCGCTTGGCAGAGGGGCAGCGCCTTCAGTCCATAGGTGGCGGCGCGGTTGTACTCCTGAAGGTCGTAGTAGTATTCGGCAGCCCAGTACCACACCTGCTGGCGCAAGGTGTCGCGAGGTGTGGTATCCTTGAAGGATATGAGCGAATCGGTCAGCTCTTCGCTGTTGAGAAGCTGAAAGAACTGGTTGGCTACGGTGGCCGACGGATGCTTGTCGAACTGTTCAAGAAAGTGGTTGGCATCTTGGGCCCGAACGATGTTGGCGGCGATAGAGCAAATGGCTATCAGCAGCCACAATCTCATTCTGAAAAGGTGGTTGAACGTATTTTGCGTATGGGCGAGGTGCGTCCAATGAAGGTATATATCGTGATTCTTCACTTCTGTAAGCTTCTGCTGATAAGTTGTAACCCGTTGCCGGGCTTTGGTGGATTTGTGTGCAAAGTTAGGTGTTTTATTTATATTTGCCAAACATTTTGTCAATTATATACGATTTGACCTAAACTCTCATATCACGTCGTGAGGTCGGAAAAACTGTTTTTTATGTTTTTTTTGCACAAAATCGGAATGGAAATACAATAAAAAACGAAAAAGTGCGTTATATAAACGTGTACAGACGAATTGTAACGGTCTTTGTACTGGCATTCTTGGCCTCTATCAGGGCATGGAGTCAGTATGACGTGGCTTTCAGCCACTATTTCGTCATGGAACCGTCGTTCAACCCCGCAGCGGTGGGTAAGGAGGCCAAGATCAATGCCGTGGCCGCCTATAATATGAGCATGGTGGGGTTCCGGCACAACCCAAACACCATGTTCGTCTCGGGCGACGTGCCCTTCTACGCACTGAAGACATACCACGGCGTGGGGGCAAACATCATGAGCGACAATATCGGAGCCTTCACCCATCAGCGCATCGCCTTGCAGTATGCCATCAAGAAGCAGCTCTTCGGAGGCATGTTGAGCGCTGGCATACAGGTGGGATTCCTCTCGGAAAAGCTCGATGGCTCGAAGCTCGATTTTGAAGACACCGACCAGGCATTCCCCACCTCCGATGTCGACGGCAGTGCGCTGGATTTGGGCTTTGGCCTGTACTATCTGCACAAGCGCTGGTATGTGGGCGCGTCGATGATGCACCTGACAGCTCCCACCGTAGAACTGGGACAGACCAACGAAATGAAGATAGACCGTTCGTACTTCGTGACGGGAGGCTATCATTTCAGGCTGAGAAACCGAAACCTGTCGATTCCCGTGTCCGTCTTGCTGCGCTCCGACCTGGTGGGCTATCGCGCCGATTTGACTGGTCGCTTGCTCTACCGCCATGAGAACAGAAATATGTACGCAGGCGTGACGTACAGTCCGAAAAACTCAGTGACGGTGCTCATCGGTGGCAGTTTCCACGGCATCAACGTGGGGTATAGCTATGAAGCTTACACGCAAGGCATCGGACTGGAGAACGGCGCACATGAGCTCTTTGTGGGCTATCAGCAGGATATAAACCTCTTTAAGAAGGGACGCAATATGCATAAGAGTGTGAGACACTTGTAATCGTGCATAGTTGGGATTTGAAAATTGTAAAAACTATAGATAGATGAAAAGGAAAGATTTGGCCCTGTGCCTCGTGGCAATGATCTGCCTGACGGGATGCTTCGGAAGCAAGCTCGCCAAGGGAGGCGGCAGCGGTGGCGAAGTGACAGGCATCGGCGGGAGAGGATTCTCTGAGCCGACACCTTTCGGCATGACATTGGTGAAACGCGGTTATCTGCGCATGGGTATTGAGGAAACCGACAGCCTATGGGGTAAGCAGACACCCGTGAAGGACATCTCCGTCGACGGCTTTTGGATGGACGAGACGGAAGTGACCAATTCCAAGTATAAGCAGTTCGTGATGTGGGTGCGCGACTCCATCCTGCGCACGCGGCTTGCCGACCCCTCGTATGGTGGCGACGAGTCGTTCATGATTACAGAGGATAAGAACGGCGACCCCGTGACACCTCACCTGAACTGGAAGAAATCGTTGCCTCGCAAACCCAACGAGGACGAGCAGCGCGCCTTCGAGAGCCTCTATGTGACCAATCCCGTCACAGGCGAGAAGATGCTCGATGCCTCGCAGATGAACTACCGTTACGAAGTCTACGACTACACCACGGCAGCCCTGCGCCGCAACCGCTTGATTCCCGAGGAACGTGACCTCAACACCGACCATGTGGTGGATCCCAACGAGGTGGTGATGATCTCGAAGGACACCGCCTACATCGACGATGAAGGCAGAATTGTGCGCGAGACCATCGAACGTCCGCTCACCGGTCCGTGGGACTTCCTCAATACGTATATCGTGAACATCTATCCCGACACCACCTGCTGGGTGAACGACTTCAAGAATGCCGAGAACGAGGGCTACATGCGCTACTATTTCTCCAATCCCGCCTACAACGACTATCCCGTGGTGGGTGTCAGTTGGGAGCAGGCCAACGCCTTCTGTGCATGGCGTACCGACTTCCTGCTCAAGGGACTGGGCGATCAGGCACGCTACGTGCAGCGCTATCGCCTGCCCACAGAGGCCGAATGGGAGTATGCCGCCCGCGGCAAGGAGGGCAACGAGTTCCCGTGGGAGAATCAGGGCGACACGAAGAGCGACCGTGGCTGTTTCTATGCCAACTTCAAGCCCGACCGTGGCAACTACACCAAGGACGGCAACCTCATCACCAGCAAGGTGGGTATCTACGGCACCAACTCCAACGGTCTGTGCGACATGGCCGGTAACGTGGCCGAATGGACCAGCACCGTCTACACAGAGGCTGGCGCCGACGCCATGAGCGACCTGAATCCGCAGCTCGACTACAAGGCTGCCAAGGAAGATCCCTATCGGCTGAAGAAGAAGAGCGTCAGAGGCGGATCGTGGAAAGACCCTGAGAGCTACATCCGCTCGGCTTGGCGCACGTGGGAGTATCAGAACCAGCCTCGCAGCTACATCGGCTTCCGCTGTGTTCGCTCGCTGGCAAGCTCTTCAAGCGAAAAGCAGAAATCTGGAAAGGGTAAAAAAAAATAAAGGGCAGCAGCGAAGTCAGGCGTAGCGATCATATCACTACTGCCCACTGATTCTGCCTCGCGCCAATCAATCGTAAATCGTAAACTGTCAAATAGTAAATCGCAATGACCAGATACAGTAAATTCAACATCGTATATCGTCTGCAGAAGTGGATGGACAGTGTCCCCGGACAGACGTTTCTGAACTACGCGTACTCGTGGGGTGCCAGTATTGTGATCCTTGGTACGCTGTTCAAGCTCACCCACCTGCCGGGTGCTAACTTCTTCCTCTTCCTGGGTATGGGTACGGAAGTGTTCGTGTTCTTCATCTCGGCTTTCGACCGTCCGTTCGACAAGACTGCCGACGGCATGGACCTGCCTACGCACTTGCGTGAACACGAGAATGAAGAGGAGTCTGAAGTCCCGACCGACGAGGAAGGCAATCCCATCCATGTCGAGCAGGGCGGCATCGTCGGAGGCACGGGTGGTGGCACCATCATCATCGGTGGTGGCGGCGGTAGCGGCATCGCTACAGGCGCTGTCGGCGAAGAGTCGGGCGTTGTCGTCAATGGCGGCAGCGTGGGTGCTGTCGGCGGAGGAGGCTTCGTTGGCGGTGGCGTGATTGGCGGTGTCGTCGACCCGAATGTGGCTGCCGTTCTCGATACCGAGGCTCTTGCTTCGAAGAGCATCTCCGAGGAGATGACCGAGGCCACCAATAGCTATGTGGAGCAGTTGAAGGAACTGACTGAGGTCTTGGAAAAGGTTTCAGAGCAGAGCCGCCGACTGACCACCGACTCAGAGGAGATGGAGAACCTCAACCGCACGCTCACCGGTATCTGCAAGATCTACGAGATGCAGCTTAAGACCGCTAGCTCACAAATCGGCACCACCGACGAGATCAATGCCCAGATGAAGCGCATGGCTTCGCAGATAGAGGAGCTCAACCGCATCTACACCCGCATGATCGAGGCCATGACCGTGAACATGCCGGGAGGAGCCGTCCCGCCTGCCAACTCCTAACTTCTAACTCCTAACACCTAACTGAAGACAGTAATGGCAATCAAGAAAAGACCCGTATCTCCGCGCCAGAAGATGATCAACCTGATGTACGTCGTCCTCATGGCCATGCTGGCACTCAACGTTTCGACCGAGGTGCTGGAGGGATTCTCTGTGGTGGAGGAGAGCCTGGGACGTACCACGGCCAACTCCACGAAGGCGAATCAGGCCATCTACACCGACTTTGAGGCGTTGATGAAGCAGAACCCCGAGAAGGTGAAGCAGTGGTTCGACAAGGCTACTTCGGTGAAGCGCATGAGCGACTCGCTCTATAACTTCGCGCAGGAACTGAAGGAGGCCATCGTCCGCGAGGCCGACGGAAAGGACGGAGATGTACACAATATCGTCAACAAGGAAGATTTGGAAGCTGCCACGCAGGTGATGCTTGCACCCGGACGTGGCCGCGGACAGCAGCTCTTCAACTCCATCAACTCGTTCCGCGAGCGTATTTTGAAGATGATTCCTGAAAAACGACAGCAGGAACTCATCAAGAGCAACCTGAACACCGACATACCCAAGAAGTCGAAAGGACTGGGCAAGAACTGGCAGGAAGCTATGTTTGAAGGAATGCCCGTGGCCGCTGCCGTAACGCTTCTCTCCAAACTTCAGAATGACGTGCGTTATGCTGAGGGTGAGGTTCTTCACTCCTTGGTGTCGAATATTGACGTGAAGGACATTCGTGTGAACAAACTCGATGCTTTCGTTATTCCCGAGAAGACAGTCCTTTATCCAGGTGAGCAGTTCACAGCCAACATCGTCATGGCCGCTGTCGACACCACCATGCAACCGGAAATCTATGTAGGTGGCACAAAAATCAATACCAACAACGGCCGCTACGCCTTCACCGCCAATGGGGTGGGAGAGCATTCCTTCGGCGGGTACCTGTTGACAAAGAATGCCGCTGGCGAGACCATCCGTCGCGACTTCCTGCAGAAGTACAGCGTCATTCCTGCTCCCAATACGGCCACTGTGGCCGCCGATCTGATGAACGTGCTCTATGCCGGCTATCAGAACCCGATGACGGTCAGCGTGGGCGGCGTGCCTGCTAATGCCGTCAATGTCAGCATGAGCGGAGGTACCCTCACAGCCAAGGGCGACGGACACTACGTGGCCGTACCCTCGTCGGTGGGCAAGGACGTGACCTTCAATGTCACGGTCAACGACAAAGGCACCACCCGCACAATGGCGCCCGTCACCTTCAAAGTGCGCAAACTGCCCGATCCTACACCCTATATCGTCGTTGGCGACAACCGCTTCCGTGGTGGCGGCCTGCAGAAGGCGTCGCTCATGTCGCTCAGCAATCTCCGTGCGGCCATCGACGACGGTCTGCTCGACATCGAGTTCCGCGTGACGGGCTTCGAGGTAGTGTTCTACGACAACATGGGTAATGCTGTGCCGCGTGTCAGCCAAGGCGCATCCTTTACGGAAGCCCAGAAGGATTATTTCCGCAAGATGGCCCGCAACAAGCGCTTCTACATCACCCACGTGCAGGCTGTCGGACCCGACGGCATCTCGCGCACACTGCCTGGTGCTATGGAGGTCATCGTGAAGTAATGCATCATTCATATAATAGAGATTGCCAACTACTTGTCAACTCGTAAACTTGTCAACTTAGAAAATGAAAAGAATAGCAATCATATTGACAATGGCATGTGTCGCTCTCTCCGTGGTGGCACAGCCCGCTGCCCGCAGACAAGAGCAGCAGAAGAAAGAGCAGCAGAAGTCGAATGCCAACAACATGACCACGCGGGCGCAGATTTCCTTCCCTGTGGCGCAGGCCATGTCGGAGGATGTGGTGTGGCGGCGCGACATCTATCGTGAGCTTGACCTCAACGAAGCAGAGAACGCCGGGCTTTATTATCCGAAAGAAGCCATCGGTTCGCAGGTGAACCTCTTTGTCTACATCTTCCAGTTGGTGCTCTCTGGCCGTGTGCCCGCCTACGAGTATTCGCCTGTCAGCGACAGTGAGTCGTTCGAGCCGAAGGCGCGTGTGAAGGGAAAGACCATCCTCGACAACT
>JAEEGF010013596.1_pt1 | contig 14257 bp, 15 predicted proteins | sample 9134171 | NCBI WGS metagenome assembly JAEEGF01 (sample SAMN16246542, study PRJNA631951) | gut metagenome | biome: gut microbiome; feature: rumen; material: AP-attached | host: Bos | place: Iran: Karaj | collected 2018-10
CCCCCTCATTCCTGGTATTCCACCATTCGGAGAGAGATTTTATTTTTATGAAAAGATTCAAGGTGGTGCTTATTTCTTTGCATACACAGAATACTTTGTTGACTTATACAAACAATTTGTCAAGACTCCACAAGTATTGCTTCTTAGGAGGTATCTGTTAGGTGAGTCTCATTGGAAATATGAGAGTGTAATTGAAACTGTTCTGTTTGCTTATTTTTCTAAATTCGGGAAACTGTATTTCTCAGAAGCATTATTTTGTATTGCTGGAGCTATTGCTCAGCATCGTTATGAAGGAGCGCGAGCTCTTCAGTACAAAATAAATGAGCACGTTCAGAATAACGAACTTGTTATGATGATAGATCAAGCGTCTTCACCGTCATTCTTTCTCGCAGAAACCCTCCCTCTGTTAAAAAGGAGTGGAAGAGATCTGGAAGGTGGAGACATAAAGGTCAGATTTTACAATGCCCTATGCCGGGTATTCAGAGGGCTTCACAATCCTGAAATCCTGACTGACGAGGAATCGCTCAGAATGGCTAAATTTACAGACACATTCATTGAAAATAAAAAAACTTCAGAATATGAGTGACAACAGATATACACCACGGGATATTGTCGGACAGAGATTCAGCATTCCCCTATACCAGCGTTTGTTTGCCTGGACGCCAAAAGAGGTTAGAAAGCTTCTGGCAGATTTGAAAGAGCATTTTGACTCTGAACGATTTCAGAAGGAACATAATGCCTATTACTTAGGTATGCTGACAGCCATCGTGCGTGAAGGTGGCGATATCGACCTTATCGATGGTCAGCAACGCTTCACTGTTATGATACTAATGGCAATTGCTTTTAAGCATCTAAGCGAATGGGAATTATTCTTGAATGCTGGGAAAAGACTTAAATTAGTAGCAAGGTCTGAAGACGAAAATTATCTTAGAATTTTGGCTAATGATGATAATTTATATAATCATTTAAACAAAGGCAATTCATGTTATAGCTATGAAAACTTATATATGAAGAATGCTTTGTTATGTATAAAAGACTATGTAGAGGAAACATTTGGCGATGATGATAACGCTAGGGATTCGTATGCCTTAAACATATACAATCACCTTACTTTCTTTATATCGGAATTACCTCCTCACTATTTGAAAGAAGCAACATCATTAAATAAGTATTTCGAGGTGCTAAATTCCACAGGAAGAGGATTGGAGCAGCACGAAATTCTGAAAGTCAAGCTTATACGGAATCATCAGAATTCAGAGAAGTTAGTACGCATTTGGAATGCTGTATCACAAATGGAATTACCTATTATCCGTAGGAATGAAGATATTAACAACCATCAGTATGCGGATTTATATAGAAATGCTATAAGAGAATGCAGACAAGGCAACTTTGACAATGCATTATCGTATATTAAGGAAAGTAATAATGATGATCAGGAAAATGCAAACACTATTGATGTCATTCCTGTTAAGAAAAAAGAAAAAACAACTGGATTTCATGCAGTAGAAAAACAAGATAGCATAATGTCTTTCCCGGAGTTTCTTCTTCTCTCACTGGACTTGACCTTCAATCTGAATGGCAAGGATAGTTTTTATCAGAAAGACAAACTTATAGAAAGATTTGAAAAGCAATCGATTATTGACATAGAAGTTTTTTATAATAATTTATTGTTCTACAGGCTTCTTCTTGATTATTACGTTGTTAGGAGAGATATTTCTAATGGACAAAGCAGATTTACAATTATTTTCCGAGATAACGACCGTGAAAGCCGCGAGTGTTTACGACAATATTTATCAATGTTAACGGTGTCAACTGAATTCTATACATGGCTTGTTCCATATATGAAGCAGTTGCTACTACTGCCGAACGATTGGCAAGAGGCATCTGTTATTCTTCGGCAATTGAAAGAAGAAGACAATGGAAGAAGATGCAAGGATGGCTATCCGCAGAAACTCCGAACAGAAAAATATCCAAATATAGATAGATATTGGTTCTGGAGATTGGATTACTATCTTTGGGAGAAAAGGGCTGAACAGTTTAATGCTGATGATAAGAGAATTGTTGAAGAATATGTATTCCGCACGAATCGATCTATTGAGCATCTTCATCCACAAGATGAATCAAATAACGATGCTTGGAATCCTGAAATTACTAATGGATTTGGTAATTTGGCTATGATTTCTCAAAGTTTCAATTCACTCCAGAGTAACGATAATATAAGGGTCAAATTTGCAAGAATTCAAGAACAGCTTGACAACAAAACATTGCAAAGTCTTAAAATGTTGAAGATGTTTAGAAGTGCAAATGAAGACCATTCTAAATGGAGTGAGCAATTGGCTAATGAAAATTTGGAACAAATGTGTTCTTTATTGGAGCAGACGGCTTCTGTAATAAAAAAAGAATCAACAGAAATTTCCAATAACTAATGCTTACCTACATCTCCAACACCGACCACTACACCGAAGTGCTTTCACGGGTGCAATCTGTGAAGCAGACACTTTGGATCGACACTGCCGATGTCAAGGACTTGTATGTGGAGGTGGGAATGGTATAAATTAATTATCAAAACCGCCAGTTTTATACTAATTTTTTCGGTTACAACCGCCAATTTTAATATAAAATCTTCGATTTTAAAAAATATTGTATCTTTGCAGCATTAAAAATCTTATGGTATGATACAAAGAGAAATTCTGCAACTTATTAAAAATGACTTCTTTAAAGGAGATATTATTGTTCTAATGGGAGCACGCCAAGTGGGAAAGACCACCTTGTTAGACCATATAGTGTCTTCAGAAGAAAATGTTTTGCATCTTAATTGTGACGATTACGAAGACAAAATTTTGCTGGAAGACCAATCTTCCACCGCATTAAGACAATTGGTCGGCAATCATCGGATTGTTTTCATAGATGAAGCACAAAGGGTAAAAAATATTGGTCTAACGGTGAAAAAATTAGCAGATCTTAGATTAGATGCACAAATCCTTGTCACAGGGTCTTCTTCGTTTATTCTCGCCAACGAGATTAACGAACCGGCTACAGGACGGACAATTGAATATCAATTATTTCCCCTTTCACTGAACGAAATGATGCATCATACTTCACAGCGAGAGGAGCATCGGCTTTTGGAACAACGGATGATTTATGGTCTTTATCCGAAGATAGTTACTCATCCGGATGATGCACGCCGTCAGTTGACAACCCTTGTTAACAACTATCTTTATAGGGATTTGCTTGAATATCGTGGGGTGAAGAAGCCTGAAATTCTTCAGAAACTCCTCCGTGCTTTGGCGTTGCAAATAGGGAGTGAAGTGTCATACAATGAATTGTCGCGACTGATAGGGATAGACAAAGAGACAGTGGAAAGCTATATAGACCTTTTGGAAAAGTGCTATGTGGTATTTCGACTACAAGCGTTCAACCGTAATGGTCGCACAGAAATCAAAAGGGGTCGTAAAATCTATTTTTACGACAATGGTGTCCGAAATGCCTTATTGTCGAATTTTGCTCCGCTTGAACTTCGCAATGATGTCGGTATGCTTTGGGAGAACCTTATGGTGAGCGAGCGTGTAAAAAGAAATGTTTATCGTCAAAACTATGCACAACTATATTTTTGGCGTACGACCCAACAGCAAGAAATAGATCTAATAGAAGAGCAAGACGGGCTTATTTCCGCTTTTGAATTCAAATGGGGAGGAAAAAAACAAAAACTCCCTAAACCTTTCGTGGAAGCCTATCCTGACACCGAATACCAAATAGTATCACCCGACAATTATTTAGATTTTGTTTTGTAATCACCTGCATAAAATTTAAAATCATGCTTACCTACATCTCCAACTCCGCCCACTACACCGAAGTGCTTTCACGAGTACAATCCGTGAAGCAGACGCTTTGGATTGGCACTGCTGATATCAAAGACTTGTATGTGGAGTCGGGAGGAGAGAAAAAGCCGTTTTTGGCTGTCATTGCCCAACTTGTCCGTAAGGGTGTGGAGGTGAGGCTGATTCACGCCAAGGAGCCGGGTCCGGCTTTCCAAGAGGATTTTGACAAATACCCCGTGCTGTTCGATCGTTTGGAGCGGGTGCTTTGTCCAAGAGTTCATTTTAAAATGATAGTCTTTGATTGTAAAGAAGTTTACATCGGAAGTGCCAACCTTACCGGTGCCGGCATCGGCATGAAAGGAGAAAATACCCGCAATTTCGAAGCGGGCATCCTTACCGATGAGCCCGAAATAGTGGAGCAAGCCATAAAGCAATACGACGAGGTATGGATGGGACTGCACTGCAAAACCTGCAAACGGCGGGAATATTGCAGCGACCCGATAGGTTAAGTTTTAATAATTTTTTCTGCCATTATTGTCAAAATACACGACAAAAGGGAAAAATATTGCATAAAATATTCTTTTTTGAGTCTATGCCACACTTTTGCATAATTGGTTTCTAATTTTGCAGCCGTAAGTTTTTATAGAAATATTTATGGCTATCAACATTAAAGAACTATATGAGGTGTTGGCGGTGATGCCCGCCTCGCAGAATCTGATGCTAGTGGGAAAGCACGGCATCGGCAAATCAGAAATACTGACTCGTTATTTCCAACAGCGTAGAATACAAGTCAACACCCTTTTTCTCGGGCAGATGAGCGACCCGGGCGACCTTATCGGTTTGCCACGCTTGGACGAAGCAACCGGCAAGACGGTTTTTATGCCTCCCTATTGGTTCCCCACGGACGGACAACCCATTGTCCTCTTCCTTGACGAACTCAACCGTGCCCGTCCTGAAGTGCTGCAAACCATTATGGACCTCGCCCTCAACCGCAAATTGGCGGGCAGGGAGCTGCCCAAAGGCAGCCGGCTCATTGCTGCCGTGAACGACGGCGAAGAGTACCAACTTACCGATCTTGACCCCGCCCTCGTGTCGCGTTTCAATATTTACACTTTCCGTCCTTCCGTGCAGGAATGGCTGCTATGGGCTTCTGGAAATAAAATTGATAGTCGTGTTATTGACTTTATCCGCAGCCAACCGAAACTATTAGACGGTGACCACCCCGCCGACAACGAGGACCGTGGTTTGGAGAAATCACCCGATCGCCGAGCATGGAAGAAAGTGTCTGACTGTATTTGCAATACATTAGAATTGAAAGATATCCACAAAAAAATCATTGCCGGCATTGTAGGTCAGATAGCCACCCAATCTTTTTTCGCTTTCCTAATGGAAACAAAGATTCTTTCTGCCGAGGATGTACTGCTCAACTACTCGAAAGTGAAGACAAAACTGCACAAGTACAAGTTGCACGAAATAGCTATGATAAACGAAAGCATCTTTCGTTATCTGGAGGTCGGGGAGTATGACAAAAGTCAGCACTTGCTCATTGCCACCAACCTCACCGCTTATATTAACGACCTGCAACAACGTGGCAAGCAAGAGGAAACGGCTCACTTTGCATCTTTCTTTGAAAAAGACATCTACCCGCAGGCACTCACTTTCGTGCTCTCAGAAGTTCCGGATGTTTACAATATAGTGGTCAAATTCATTCAAAATTTATAAAGATGATTTCGCTGACAGAAGAATTTGACGCTTGCTGGGAGATATTCCATCTTCGTTTTCCTGATTTGCAGAAGCCGAAATTACGAATACGTTCCCTATGCAAGGCATGGGGAATTTGCAAAGGAAAAACTTCCATCACCCTGAACAGCAACTTGGAAAATGCCAAAGTTGATTTTGTGCGGCACGTTATTTTTCACGAAATGTGCCACCTTGTCTATCATCACCACAAAAGAGAATTCTACGACCTGCTCAAGCAATTTGACCCGCTCCAGCAGAAAGAGGACAGCAAGAAGCAAAAACGTTTGGATGACTTGAAAAAATTAATGGACGAAACAGCAACAAGATGAATGCGAAAGAATGTATAACTAAGATTGTCGAACAATGGTTTTTGACGGAGCCGGCACTATTTCGTATTTATTGTTGTCAGGAATTGGACGAAAATCATCGGATGGAATGCCTTGTGCGTTGCGGCAAAGGCAAAGTGGAATACAATCCCGACCTGATGGCCGACATTGACTATAAAACAATGGAAGAATCTCTTCGGGTGGAGATGATACGGTTGTTTTTAAAACACCCCTATCAGCGTCAGCCTGAAGGCAGTCTGCCCGAGGCACTCTCTCTCGGTAGCAATTGGGTGATAGACCAACACTATCATCTTCAGTATCAAAACTATTCAAAAGCAGGCGACTATCAGTTACCCTACGGAGAATGTTTTGAATGGTATGTCGGTAAATTGAATGTGTTATTGCAGCAGCCTCCCATGCAGGGAGTGAAAAATGCAGGAGATGCACAAAATAACGGACAAGGTGAAGATGACAATTCCCCATTACCACAAACCGGTCTATTGCCATCAGATAAGCGTCAACAGTTGGCTGACCGGTCGGAACTATGGGAGGAAGACAAACTTCGGCAGGAGGAAATCAACGAGATTATCCGCAACACCACCGACTGGGGTTCCATTCCCGGCAATATGATAGAGCAGATAATCGCCTCGCTGCGGGTAAAGTTGGACTATCGAAAGGTATTTTCTGCCTTCCATACCAGCATCCTGTCAAGCAAGCGGAGGCTTACCCGCATGAAACCCAACCGCCGGAGCGGATTCTTGCAGATGGGAAGTCGTTACGACCTCGCCTCCAATATTCTGGTGGCGGTGGATGTGAGCGGTTCTATTGATAGCCTGACCTTGCGGGCATTTTACTCTGCAATAGTCCGTTTCTTCAAATACGGGGTGGAAACCATTGACGTGGTTCAGTTTGATGTAGGATTGCGTGAAGTGACCACCTTTAAGAAACGACCTAAGACAGTGAAGGTAAACGGGCGGGGTGGCACCGAGTTTCAAAGTATTTTCAACCACATGAAAGAGCACACACAATACGACGGACTCATCATCTTTACTGACGGCGATGCATCGGAACCGAAGGTGGATTTCAAGATGCACACCAAGGTGCTGTGGGTGTGTCGCAGTGAAGAGGAATACTTTCGGCATCAGGAATGGATGCGTAGAACTGGAAAAGTATGTTGGATGAATTTTTATTAAACTAAGATGGATATAGACAAATTTTTACATAGGAATTATTTTTCGGATTACGGAAAAATAACAACCCTTCGGGAATTGAAAAATGATTTTTTCAGGGAAAAGGTGTATGTAATATTTCAAAAAATAAGGTTAGCACCAATTCGTCCTTGCAAACAAGAAAATTTACCCCAAAAAATGATTGAGATTTTTCCGACGACAGTAGTTTATCGGGAACAGGGTGTATTTGACAAAAATCGGGAAATCAGTACTCACGCCGGAGCAAAACGAAGCATTTTTGATAAAATATTTTATAAAGACTGGGAAATATTGCATTTGCCTAATGTGGATGTGAAAAGAGAATGGGATGAGTTGTCGTTTTTTGATGCGTTTCGGATAAGATATGTTGTCATTCACGACCCTGTGGAATTTTTGAAAGAGATTAACGACCAAATGCCAGCATGGAATGAAGAATTTGAATTGCTTTGCCGCCAATATGTGGATAGCATTCAACAACGGGAGCGGAAGCGGCAGCAATGGTGTGCCAAAGACACTTCTATAGATTTAGATTGGTTTGAAAAAAGATATTTGCAAGATAAAATTGCAGATACACTTTTAATGGTACGCAGTCATCCGGAAGCTGTCAACCATGTGATAGAAAACATGAAAAGCATTCTGCCACAGGATACTGACATAAAAAGTTTGCTTAAATCAAAAGATGTGTCTATGGACATCAAAATGGAACATTTGCATTTGAGCATTGTAGAAAATGAAAGAAGATCATGGGTGAAAGGCAATTTTCAAAACTATGAGTTTGATTTTTCCGAAAAACTGCTGACCCTTGAACAGTTGCAACTCATTGACACGCAACTTCCCCTATGGCTTCAAGAAGCACAAGAACTTCATTATGCCGTAAAAAAAGAGGAAAAAGCCAAGCAGGTTGGACGTAATCTTATCAGTGTGTTGGTAAAAAATCAGATGAGGGAAAAGGACAATGAGTTCCAATTGACGACCACTGACGGCAGAAACGGAAATCTGCTACTGACTGTCAAATTACAGAAAAAACGTATGCTGAAGGTGACGCTTCCCGCAGATAATTTGGAACGGGCGAAGCAACTGCTTGCCGCCTTATCCACTCACATGGCTGCCATTGACAGCGTGCCGATGAATTTCCGTATCAGTTTTCAAGACAATAATATGAAATGGGAAAAATAAAAACGAAAATTATTGCATAAATATTCTTTTTTGAGCCTATGCCACACTTTGGCATAGGCTGTTTTTAATTTTGCAGCCGTAAAAATATAAAACAATTATTTATGACTTACAGCGAATTGTTACACTCCGTCAGTTTCGACGAAATCATGCCGTACATCGAAAAGTACCACGGACACACTGGTTGCACCGCCCTTTACAAGACACACTACGACATGCTTCGCCAGCTCACCCCACATAGAGAAGAGGGCGATAATGCTACAGCCACCATCAGCAATGCAGAACTTGATTACACATGGGAAGAACCGCATCTTGACGGTTATCCATTGGAAGGTGATTTGTGGGAGGTTAGCTTGGCCAAAGAACTCATCATCGCGCCTGATGTAGATGCCACTCCTGCCGAAATCGCCATGTGTTGCCTGTGGCATACTTCATTCTTTGGCTTTACACTTGAACAAGTCGAGGAACTCAACGAGAAGAATGAGTACTATATTCGAGATTTGCTCGATACCGACATCATTAAAGACAAAGCAGCCCGTTTAACCCGATTGATTGAAGAAGCTGGTGGCAAAGTGCCATATAAAAGCGAAATGTTTCAGTTCTTTCGTAAAGACTATCGCAAAGATCTGGCACGAATCAAAAGGACTAGACTACAGATGCCAGGGGTAAAGAATAAAAAGATAAAAAGAACCAAACGTCGCATATCAAATAGGTATTATCGGGAAAGAATTGCCAAAATAGGAAAATTCATAGAAGCCTGCTTGCCTATTCAAGGCAATGGCATTCCCATTACCGACTTATGTAAACTTTTTTATTCCCATCATCTTAACTTCTATAATTACCAGTCTTATTCCGGCAGCTATCAGGAGAGAACCTCTTGGATGATGGATTTGATTGACAAATACAATGCCTTCGATGATGGAGTCCTTTCCAATGTAATGGTTTGCCTTGCCGTAGCTCCAGAGCATCCCTTTGCCGAAAGCGAACACGCCTTGCTGAATCAGATTACAGCGTTATGCCCAGGCAAGATGACCTACATGATCAAGACCGATGAACATTTAGGCCAGGAATTAAAGATGAACGTTGCTTTTTACGAATAAAGGTTTGTCAAAATAATAAACAAACATCTATGGAGGGAAAAAGATTACATGTGGTTTATGGGATGTCCGCAAAAGGAACATTAAGATATGGATTGAGTTTGATGGGTATAGAAGAGGATATCGTTTATCTCCCTATCGACCTGTCCACTGGTTATTTACCAAAGGATTTTTCAGACAAGGAACTATGCTTTGCTTTAGCCTCATGGAATAACATGGATTATTTTGATGTGCTGAAAAGTTTTGTCAAGACAGATTTTTCAGGATATGACAAAGTGATTGTATGGCATGGTTGGTCTGCCAGTGATTTGCTGCTTTTATACTTGATGTCAATACTGGTGGATGAAAAGTTATATCAGGTTGACATTAAAGATTGCAGTGACTTTATAAAAAAGCATCGTTGCGAATATCCTGATATGGGATACGTTAGCCCTGGTGATATATCTGAGTACAACATGATTTCATTGGCAAAACCATTGACGGAAGACGAACTAAAGTATTGCAGGGAACAATGGTATAAATGGGTTAATAGGGGCTCTTGCTATCGTTTCAGCGATACAAAAACAGGGATTATAAAAGAATATCTTGAAGATTTTTTAGATGAATCAATTATTAAATACGCAAAAACTTGTTCGGATTATATGTGCATAACGGGCAGAGTTATGAGGGACTATGAATACTTATTTATACCGGACAGATTGATCATAAGAAGAATCAATCGTTTGGTTTTAGAACACAAACTAAACATATCAATAACAGTAAAACAATAATAATACAATGAATATCAAAGATTTATTACAAGATGATGCCTTAAAGGAACTTGAAGACCAAATTATTTTGTCGTGTGGAAGATGGAGCAAAGACCACGACTATACAAACGAACAAAGTTTGTTGGAAGTCAGACAAAATATCATTAATCGGCGTGTGTTGCAATATCAGGAATTGCTTTTGCCCGATATCATTGCTTTTAATGATGCCATGAGTGAAGCTTTGCGAAAAATGTTTGACAAAGCTCATGCTATATACGAAGCCAACAAAGATTTCAGCAAAGATATAGAGGTGGAGGCTTATTGCTTCTTGGGCAGAGATTATCCGGTTCTCCATCCTTTGCAAGGAGAGAATCGTCAGGAACTTTGGGATGCCCTGCAGGATTCCGGTTGGAATCCATTGTACGATAGCGGTGTAACTTTCCCTCTCGGATTAGGATTGTCAGGATTTAATGATCTTTCTTCCAACGACTTTGACGATTTCATCGGTATGAATTGTCCTCCGCCCAACTGGAACGAAGGTCTTGACCAAGAACTGACCAAAGACCTTCATCTGACATCTGCCTTCCACAATCTGTTCGACCATACCAAATTCGCCATCACCGATTTTATTTACTGCCGTGAGTTTTATTGTGAAGTGAAAGTGGACTTGGATTTTATGTAATTAAAAAAATACATTTTTCCGAGCCACTTTTTTGTGTGACAGGTTAAAGAAGGAATGTAAATTTACAATTTATGCCATACTTTTGCATAGTCGGTTTTTAATTTTGCAAAATAAAAAACAAAAAGATAAATGAAAAATTTTGCCGCTATAGATTTCGAGATAGCCAACGGACAACGTTCAAGCGTGTGCAGTGTGGGAATAGTGATAGTTAGAAACGGAGAGATAAAAGAAAAATTCTACAGTCTTGTCAAACCGGAACCCAATTATTATAGTCGTATTTGCCGAAGCGTTCACGGACTCGGACACGAAGACACCGACAATGCCGAGGTGTTTCCTTTGGTTTGGGAAAAAATAGCGTCCAAGATAAAGGGACTTCCGCTTGTCGCCCACAATGCCCCCTTTGACAGGGCTTGTTTGCAGGCTGTGATGGAAATGTACAGGATGGACTGGGAAACATGGGGCTGCCGCCGCTTTTATTGTACGCTGAAAGCTTCGCGACTTAATTTGAGGAATTTGGAAAATCATCAGCTGCATACCGTTGCGGAGGCTTGCGGCTACCTCTTGGAAAACCACCATTATGCATTAGCCGATGCGGAAGCCTGTGCCGCCATTGCCATGAAATTAAAACTTGACTCAAAATGCATGATTCAACCGAGGAAGGAAATCAAAAAATAATTGACTGTTTTTCAATTTTTTATAACTATGCTAAAATTTGGCATAGTCATGTGCTAATTTTGCAGCGTTTTACAAGTAAAAATTTTAGATAATGGAAACGAAGAAAAATACAAAACAAAAAATGGATATGTTAAGCGCTGTGGAAGAAATTGTAGAATTTTCCAAAACTTCGCAGTTTGATGCAGCGTTTTTTAAAAAACTGTCAAAACCATTGAAATATCTTTCCTCCCAACTGGATATTACCAAAGAGCAAAGCCTTATGATGGCACTTTTTATGGATAACAGCAGTGATGCAAGCATTTGCATAAGTGATTTTGCCAAGCAACTCAAATGCAGTACCATTCGCATCATTCGGTTTATGAAAGACATTGACGTATTGGAAAGCAAAGGTTTAATTTGTGGAAAACGCTCTAATATGGGTTTGAGTTACCGTGTTCCGTGGGATGTGATAGAGGCTTTTAAAAACAATGAGAAATACACGCCAAAGGATTATTCAAATCTTAGTTGTGATGAGTTGTTCAATAGGATAGGAGAAATCATGGTGTTGCGGGAAGATGAGGAAACGACTACAGCCTTAGCTTCCAATCGCATACAGGAATTGTTGGAGAAAAACAAACATTTGGTTTTTGTTCAAAAATTGAAAAGTTTCAAATTAAATAAAGCCGAAGAAAACCTGTTGGTATTGTTTTCCCACTTATTTGTTAACAATAGCGATGACAATGTCCATTATTATGACTTGGAATTCTTTTACGACAAAAAAAGTGAATTTAGAACACTTAAAGCAAAACTTAAATTTAATATACATCCCTTGCAAGATGCCAAATTGATAGAATATGTCAATAACAATGGTTTTGCTGACGCTAATTCATTTTGTCTGACATGGGCGGCCAAACAGACACTTTTTTCCGAACTACAATTAAATATGATGTCTAACGACCGTCAGCAATTTCTTCGTTATGAGGATATTCAGAAAAAACAGCTTTTCTATGATCAAGAGATAGCCAATCAGATTAGTAATCTTGGCCAACTTTTGGAAGGAGACAATTATCACCATATTTGTCATCAATTAAAGGAAAAAGGTTTCAATAGCGGTTTTTCCTGCTTGTTTTATGGTGCACCCGGCACCGGCAAGACGGAAACCGTCTTGCAATTGGCCCGCCAAGCAGGACGCGACATCATGCAGGTGAATATTTCCAAAATCAAGAGTATGTGGGTGGGAGAAAGTGAAAAAAACATCAAGCAGATTTTCGACAAGTACCGCTCGAATGTGGAAAAATCTGACATAACACCCATTTTGCTTTTCAACGAGGCCGATGCCATTATCGGCATGCGTAAAGAAAGTGCCTCAGATGCGGTTGACAAGATGGAGAATGCTATACAAAATATCATCCTGCAGGAGATGGAAACACTCAACGGCATACTCATTGCCACCACCAATCTCGCCCAAAACATGGACAGGGCTTTTGAACGCAGGTTTCTCTATAAAATCAAATTCAACAAGCCTGCCTTGAAGGCCAGAATGCAAATATGGCAATCCATGCTTCCCGATTTGCCGGAAGCCGACATAAAAATTTTGGCGGAGAAATACGACTTTAGTGGCGGACAGATAGAAAATGTCGCCCGACATTATACCATAGACACCGTGTTGCAAGGAGAAAAAGCCGTTTCTTTGGAAAAATTAATCTCGCATTGCAACAACGAATGCTTACTGCAAAAAGAAAGTAAAAAAATAGGTTTTGATTATAATAAAGCATAAAAAATGGAATGTGTAACTAAAAAAAAATCAGTATTTTGCAAAAAGTATTTGAAAAAGTTGTAATTTTGCGGAATAAAATTTAAGTTACTTAAAGAAATTAAATAGTAAAATGATGGATAAGATTATAATAGAAAAATTTTATAAAGAATTATTGCAGAAAGACAATCTCAAATCTGCACAATCAATCAGGAACATGCTGAAAGAACTGCCTGAGTATTTAAGAGATAGGATTTATGAAAAATATAAAAAAATGTATAGACCTTTCTCACAAATAATTAAATATAGATATTGTTGTATTTTAGAAGGAGCACCCATAAGTAACAATCAAAAAATTGAAATAGGTATATGGTGTGGAGAAAACGGCTATAAACTAATATTACATGGAATTGATGGCAATTTATCAGAAGATGATTTTGAAAAATTGAAACAAAGTGCAACAACCTTTCAAAAGTTTCAAAAAACTGAAGAACCAAATGAATATTCATCCCATTTCAGTTTTTTTGAAGAGGACAAATTATATGAATTTATTGATAAAATACTTGAAGAATTGAAGTCTTTAAGAAAATGATAAAAAACAATTTGCGAAATTGATTTTGATTAATTAAAACAACAATAGAATGAGTAAAGAACAGCAAGATATTACAGCCGCACAGATTCTCCAATTTGCGGAGGATTACTGTCAAAAATTGGACGAAGTAAAAAGAGACCAACCTTACCATCTCAATATTATTGAGGAGTTGCATATCAACGAGAATGCACACAGCCGTATATTGGCGAAACTCTTGCAATATAAAGACAAAGAAGGGAAATATGTGTTTTTGGAGTCGTTGTTGGAGTATATAAAAAACAAAAAAAAACAACAATGCGATTTTTCTAAAATTAAAATCATAGATCCAATAATCACTCAAGAGAAAAAACGCATAGATTTATGGGTTAGAACAGAAAAGTGGGCTATTATTTTTGAAAACAAAGTCTATGATGCGAAGGATCAAGACGCTCAAATTTCAAGGTATATAGCGATAAATAGAAAGGA
>JAEEGF011446916.1_pt1 | contig 14257 bp, 13 predicted proteins | sample 9134171 | NCBI WGS metagenome assembly JAEEGF01 (sample SAMN16246542, study PRJNA631951) | gut metagenome | biome: gut microbiome; feature: rumen; material: AP-attached | host: Bos | place: Iran: Karaj | collected 2018-10
ACTTCATATAAAAACTGCACCTCAAAAGTTTTGTGTCTAACTTTTGGGGTGCAGTTCAAATTCCTTGAAGTGGCTTTTCTTGTAGGAAAGCTCAGCGTAGCCCGCACGAGTCTTTAGACAAGGGCCTAAAGTCTCTTACTTGCTAGCAATCTCCTTGAGCAGCTCGACGGTGAAGTCCCAGCCCTTCTGTACGGCGGGAATGTGGCAGCGCTCGGCAGGCGAGTGAACGTCCTGCAGGGTGGGGCCGTAGCTGATCATCTCCATGTGGGGAGCTGCCTGCAAGAACAGGCCGCATTCCAGACCAGCGTGGATGGCCTCGACGATGGGCTTAACGCCGTAGAGCTTCTCCCAGCTGTTGACTGCTAGGTGCAGCAGTGCGCTGTCCATGCGGGGTTCCCAGCCCTGGTAGCTGCCCTCGCGCAACATCTCGTTGGCGCCGGCGAGGTGCATCACGGTCTCGATTTGCTCGACGAGCTCCATCTTGCGGCTCTCGACGGCCGAACGGCTGAACGCCTCGACGACAAACTGGCCGTCGCGCATCTTGATGCTGGCGAGGTTGGTCGATGTCTCGACGAGGCCCTCAATCTCCATGCTCATCGATGCCACGCCGTGAGGAGCAGCAAAGACAGCCATAATGACGCGATGTGCCGTGCAGTCGTCAACGACCTTGGCGGGAGCGTCAACGCTCTTGCACTCCATCTCGAAGCACTTCTCAGTGACATGATATTCGTTCTCAACCTCGGCCTTGAAGGTGTTGAAGGCAACAGCAAACTTCTCCTTGTCCTCAGGCTTGATACCGATCACAGCCTCGGCAGTAAACGCGATGGCGTTGTGGAGGTTGCCAGAGTCAATCTTTGCCAACTTGTACTCAACACCCATGGTGCACAGCAGGCGGGTAATCAGCTTGGTAGCGCTAGCAAAGCCCTTGTTGATGTCGGTGCCAGAGTGTCCGCCGTGGAACTTGGCAAAGTTAATTTGGAAGTAAATCAGATCCTTCGGAGCGTCCTCCTCCTTGTAATCAAACTTGAAGATTGAAACCAGACCACCAGCGCAGCCCACGGTGATGACGCCGTCGTCCTCGCTGTCAAGGTTCAACAAATAGTCGCCGCGCAGCATGTCGGCCTTGATGTTGCTGGCACCGGTCAGGCCAGTCTCCTCGTCGACAGTGGCAAGAGCCTCCATCGGGCCGCACTTGATGTCGGGGTCGGTGATTGCAGCCAGTGCGATAGCCAAACCCATACCGTCGTCGGCACCCAGCGTGGTGTTGTTGGCACGTACCCACTCGCCATCAACGATGGTTTCGATCGGGTCGTTGTCAAAGTCGTGATTCGACGATGCAGCCTTCTCGGCCACCATGTCCATGTGGCCCTGAAGCACCACACCCTTGGCGTTCTCAAAGCCAGGAGCGGCAGGACGGAACATGGCAACATTGCCTACCTCGTCAACTTTGTACTCAAGGTTGTTCTTCTTAGCGAAGTCTACAAGCCAAGCCTGGATTTTGGCCAAACGGCCACTGGGGCGGGGCACCTGAGTGATCTCGTCAAAGATTTGCCACACGCGTGCCGGTTTCAGTTCTTTTACGGTCATAATTCTTTTGTTAATTGAGATGTGATTAAAAAGGTTTGAAATGTTAGTGTTCGTTACATCGGGCGAAATATTGTTAAATACTCGCAAAAAGCACCGCTAAGTTACGGCTTTTTTTTGAATTGAGCGGCAAAAAATCAGTATATTTGCAACGTTTTTACGATTTCTTAAACGCAACGATGGCCGTTTTATTGTCTACAATACTGCTTATCGCGCTGGCAGTGATACTGTTAGGGGTAAAAATCTTCTTCGTCAAGGGAGGACGATTTCCCAACACACACATACACTCCAACCCCGAGATGAGAAAACGAGGCATCACCTGCGCACAAGACCCGAAATTCTTCCAATAACACTTGATACATTAAAAATGAAATTGACAAGACACTTTGCCCAACTGATGTTGGTCGCTGCATGTGCAGTGATGGCTACATCGTGCAACCAGAAACCTCAGGAAACTAAGCCAGCAAGCATGCCACAGGCAGCAATCGAGAAGTTGACCATTCGTTATGTCGATGAGGACTCGATCATGAACAACTACAACCTGGCCAAGGACATTAACGAGGCGATGCTGCGTCGTCAAAACCAGTTTGATGCCGCACAGACACAGAAGGGCAACGAAATCAATAAGTTCGGAACTGCAATGCAGCAGAAACTCAAAACCAACGGATATCTCACCGAGGATAGCTACAAAGCCGACGAGGCGAAGTTGGCAAAGATGCAGAACGACGCTCAGAATTACTTGGGCAACCTGCAGCAGAGCATTCAGAACGAACTTATGCAGAGCCAGACGCAGCTGATGGATTCGATCAACAATTTCATGAACGAATACGCCAAGCAGAAAGGCTATGACATGGTTCTCCGCAAGAGCGCTACACTCTATATCGACTCAAAGTATGATGTCACCAACGAGGTCATCGAGGGCTTGAACAAGCGTTACAACAAGGTGGCGAAAAAATAATCTTGGCTATTGACACGATAACACGAGTCGCCGCGGATGTCTTTGGACACGCGACGACTCGGTTTGTATAGACTCTTAACTATAGACTCTTAACTATAAACTGAACAAATGGGATTCATTGACGACAATAAACGCACCATTAGTGCCGTCGAGCAGGAAACAGCCGTGCTCGTTGGGTTAGTCACACCACAGCAAAACGAGGCGAAATCGGCCGAATATCTAGACGAACTGGAGTTCCTTGCCGAGACCGCCGGAGCAACCACAGTCAAGCGCTTTACACAGCGATGTGACGCGCCCAACAGCACTAGCTATGTGGGCAAGGGCAAACTTGAGGAGATTGTCGACTATGTTGAGAACAATCAGGTGAGCCTGGTCATCTTCGACGATGACCTGTCGCCCAAGCAAATCGCATTTATCCAAAAGGCAACCCAGGTCAAGGTGCTTGACCGCACTACGCTCATTCTCGACATCTTTGCCAAGCGTGCCCAGACCGCTAATGCCAAGATGCAGGTCGAGTTGGCGCAGTATCAATATCTCTTGCCGCGACTCACGGGTATGTGGACCCACTTGGAGCGTCAGCGAGGCGGTATTGGTATGCGTGGACCTGGTGAGACGCAGATCGAGACCGACCGCCGAATTATCAAGACAAAAATCTCGCTACTTAAGCAGAAACTGGCCGATTGGGATAAGCAGAAGGTCATCCAGCGCAAGAACCGTGGCAAGCTCACGCGAATCGCTCTGGTGGGCTACACCAACGTGGGTAAGTCCACGCTGATGAACGTGTTGAGCAAGAGCGAGGTCTTTGCCGAGAACAAGCTCTTCGCCACGCTCGACACCACAGTACGCAAGGTTGTCATTGAAAATCTGCCCTTCTTGCTCAGCGACACTGTAGGCTTCATCCGCAAGTTGCCCACTCACTTGGTCGAGTCATTCAAGACCACCCTCGACGAGGTGCGTGACAGTGACATCCTCGTTCATGTCGTTGATATTTCGCACCCCCAGTTTGAGGAACAGGTCGAGGTTGTCAACCGCACCCTGCAGGAGGTTTGCGATGCTGCCGGTAAGGAGATGATCATGGTATTCAACAAGATTGACCAGTTCAGTTATATTCCTAAGGATGAGGACGACCTCACTCCACGCCAGCGAGAGAATATCCCCCTCGACGAGTTGAAGGAAACCTGGATGGCGCGCATGGCAGGCAACTGCATTTTTATTAGCGCCAAGAACGGCGAAAACATCGACGAGCTTAAAAAACTCCTCTACGAGAAAGCCCGCATCGTCCACACACAGCGCTTCCCCTACAACGATTTCCTCTACCAGCGCTACGACGACCTTGCAGAGAATTAGAATGCTTGCTCTTGTTCCCTGGAGGCTCTAAGGCGTCCAGTATGACTAGTCGTCTAGCAACATCCTCTACCGCCTCATGCGCATCGCCTGCCCGTAGGACATTATTGTCTATCAACTACCAGCGAAGCGGTCTACCAGCCGAAGGCGATCTACCAGCGAAATAGTCTGCCAGCGCGCAGCGCGGTCTAATTCGTATAGAATTCGATGAGGCGGCGGATGGCGCGCTGGCACACGGGGCAGAACTCGGGCACCTCGTTGGTGCGCATGCGGCAGTTCTCCACGGGGCGGTACACGCCCTTGCTCAGATAGCCACCACCCTCAAACAGACCTACACGGCGTGTCAACAGTGTGCTGTCCTTACTCTCAGGAGTGGGGCAGGGTGTCGACTCATCTATCATATCAGCCCACTTGCTGCTGAAGTTTGCCATCGTTGTCAGGTTCGCCTCCCATGGTTCCACATCGCTGAAATAGCGAGGGTCATCGTCACCATAGGGGTACTCATCACCCAAACCAGCAAAGCTGTGCCCAAACTCATGCACCACCACGGGGCGGAAATGCTTGCCGCGCGTATACGTCAGGTTGTAACTGTTGTAGATGCCGCCACCGCCGTAGTGCTCGGTGTTGGCAAGGATGATAATATGCTCGTACGGCACGCCCGCCAGCACATTGTGCAGCTGCTTGAGGTGCAGCGTGGTCAGGTAGCGCTTGCTGTAGAAAGTGTCGAAGTGCGAACCCAGCGCGGTGTCCAGCCAGATGCCGGCTCCAGGGTCACTTACCCCGCTGTCGTGCGACGCGCTCTGCACCGCCACGATGTTAAATCGCCCACGCAGTGACTTGAACGGCTCGTGGTTGAACAATGCCTCCATCGCCTCGCGGCAATGCTCCATGAACTGCGGCATCTCGGCCTGGGTGTAACCCTCAGCGACGTATGCAATGTGGATGCAATGCAGCGTGTCGGCAGCTTGCTGCAGCGTGACGTAGGGTGTCACGCCACGCTCGCCACGATGGGCGATGAGGATGTCGCTAGGCACCACCTGATGCGTCAGGCTGCTCGTGGTGCGGTGGTGCGGGTCGCGAAGCTCGATGGTGATGTCAACTGTGTCGCGGGGCATTGGTACCAAGAACACATTCTCCATCGACTTGCGCACTTGCTTGGCCTCGGCGGTCGATATCCACTCTTGGAACAGGCTGGAGAACGAGTGCGTATAGATTACTTTGCCACTCTTGTGGTCACGCACCGTGATGGTGCCGTCGCCAGCGGCGGGTACCTCGTCGAGTCGGGTGCGACGGCCCCACCACCGCGGCAACTGTGACAGTTGGTCCAGGTAAATCTCCTGCTTGTTCACATCGCCCGCAAAGGCATAGTCCAGTCGCAAAGTCGCGTCGGTGAAGTATTGGTCAAAGTCGACCGCCCATGATGTCGCCACAGCGGCCAGAACCACAATCGCTAGTGTAAATACTCGTCTCATCATCTTTTGTTTTGCTATTTTCGGCAAAATTACTGCTTTTTCTCTACAATTACAAAAAACAGGGGCGAAACCGCCCCTGTCATTGTGCATTATGCATTGTGCATTGTGCATTATGCGTTAAGCATTGTGCATTGATTATTTGTACTCCTGGGCCTCGACGGCGCCGGTGAGCACATCGTAGGCGTTCAGCGCCAGTGCCTCCAACTCGTCCTCGCCAGGATAGCAGTGTACAGGTGCCATCCACTCGCAACGTGCCTTCAAGCCCTCGACCAGGTATCCCCAGCGAGCCATACCGCCCGTGATGAGGATGGCATCAACCTTGCCGCAGAGCACGGCGCCTTGAGCGGTGATGGCCTTTGCGATGTGATAGATCATCGCGTCGGTATAGCGGGTAGCCTTCTCGTCGTGGTCCTCGTTGATGCTGCGCTCCACCTCACGCATGTCGTTGGTGCCCAGCAGGGCGGCCAGACCAGCCTTGCCGCTGACCATCTTCAGCAACTCAGCCTCGGTGTACTTGCCACTAAAGCACAGCTTGATGAGACCGCTGGCGGGCAGTGTGCCGGCGCGCTCGGGTGCGAAAGGACCCTCGCCGTCGAGTGCGTTGTTCACGTCGATGCACTTGCCGTGCTCGTGAGCGGCGACCGAGACGCCACCACCCAAGTGAACGACCACCAGGTTGAAGTCCTCATAGTGCTTGCCCTGCTCCTTGGCGAAGCGGCGGGCGATGGCGCGCTGGTTCAGCGCGTGCCAGATGCTCAAGCGCTCCATCAGAGGCGAACCACAAATGCGGGCACTGTCACACAGTTCGTCAACCACAACGGGGTCGGCGATGAAGCTCTGGCAGCCAGGAATGTCCTTGGCAATCTCATAGGCGATGAGGCAACCCAGGTCGCTGGCATGGCTATGCTCGCTCGTGCGCACGTCGTTCATCATCTGCTCGTTCACGCGATACACGCCACCAGGAATGGGCTTCAGCAGACCGCCGCGGCCAACCACAGCAGCAAAGTCAAATGGACAACCATTGGCCTTGACAGCCTCCAGCACTAGCTGCTTACGCCACTCATACTGGTCGGTAATGGCCTTGAACTGGGCAATCTCCTCCACGGGGTGAGACAGACTCTTATGGAACAGTTCCTTATCGTTCTCAAAGACGGCAATCTTGGTCGATGTCGAGCCAGGATTTACTACTAAAATATGCATTGTTCAGAGAATAGTTTAGAGTTAAAAGTTAAAAGTTAAAAGTTAGGACATCCCCCTCTTTAGGGGGGATTGAGGGGGCTCTTATGCCATGCAAGCGACTGCCAGGCTGTAATACTTGCACTCGCCGCTATCGCTGCGCGATGGGGTCACAACGGGTGCGCTGGGACCTTGCAAGATGCCAGCGGTCTCGGCATGAGCCCACAACGTCAACGTCTTGTAGAACACGTTGCCGGCCTGGATGTCGGGGAAGATGACGGCATCGGCCTCGCCATGGATGGGCGAGTTGATGCCCTTGGTCTCCATACTGTGCAGGTTGCACGAAGTCTTCACATCAAGCGGACCGTCAACAATGCAAGGACCAAACTCGCCTTCCTGGCACATCTGTACCAGTTCGCGATATTCGACAGTGAACGGGAAGTGCTTCTCGTTGACCTTCTCGCTGCAGTGGATGAGCGCAATCTTGGGCTCGGCGACGCCGAAGGCTCGGCACAAGCCAGCCACATAGCGAACCTGTTCGATGCGCTGCTCGCGAGTGGGGCAGGGAATGACAGCTGCGTCGGTGAAGAATAGCAGGTGATCGTAACCAGGAATCTGGGCGGTGGTGACATGCGTCAGCACATGACCCTTGGGCAGAATGCCAGTTTCCTTGTTTAGCACGGCACGCAGCAGGTTGTCAGTATTGATAAGACCCTTCATCAGTACGTCGGCCTTGCCATCACGAACCAGTTCCACTGCCAGTGCAGCAGCCTTATCCTTGTCGTCGGTGTCGACATAGCTGATGTGCTCGGCATGTGGCTTGAGCAACTCAAGTTGCTCAAGCTGCTCACGGCAGCCCACAAAGATAGCGTCAATGAAACCGTCGTTCAGAGCGCGAATGGCGGCATACTGTGTCGACTCGTCGGCGGCCCAAACAATGGCCACGCGTTTTCTTGTCCCTCTCTTGACCAGATGCGAAATCAGGTCATTGAAATTCTTGATGTTAGTCATTATGGTAAATTATATGGTTTTGTTAATGTTTTCGCTAAAGCGACCGCAAAGTTACGGAATTCCCATGACATGGCACACAACAAAGTTACAACTATGTTGTAAAACATATTAAATAATGTAAAAACAACATAGCCTAGCAAAAAAACGAGGGTCAGGAATAGCGATTCCTGACCCTCAGTGCCAATGAGTATAAATTCTATCAGTTGTCTTCCAAGTACTTCTTGACTTCCTCGTAAGCGGGGTCAACAGGAGCCGAGGTTACTGGGATGGGGATGTCAACCTTGGGAGCGGCATCCATGTTCTCAACGCGCTTGAAAGTACCAGTGAAGCCTTCCAACTTGAGCGTGTTCTCGTTGATGATGCGGATAGTGGCAAACTCGTCTCCATCGGCGTCATACTTCATTAGCAGGGTGTTGCCTACCAACTTGCCACTAACCTTGCGGCCGTCGCCGTTCTCGTCCTTATATTCGCCAGTGGCAGTGCCGGTCGACTCGTCAAACGTCAGGTTCAGGTAGTCGGTCACCATGCCACCAATACCGTCACTATAGCTGTTGGCCCACACACCATTGAACATGCTCAGCTCGACGGGCTTCCCAGCCGATGCCTTTTTAGCGGCGGGCTTTGCAACCTTTGTGGCGGGTTTCACAGCAGTCTTAGTTGCTGGCTTTGCAATGGCTTTGGACTCAACCTTTGTAGCGGTCTTAGTGGCATCAGCTTTCTTCTCGGCTTTGCCTTCAATTTTGTTGGAAGTGGCCTTGGGCTTGGCGAAAGCGTTGCCTTTGGCCTCAACTTTGGCTGCAGCCTTTGTGTCTGTCTTGGTCTCGGTCTTGGGAGTGACCTTCTCAGTCTTGGTCGTGCCAGTCTTGCTCTTGGCGGCCTTGAACTTGTTCTGTGCGCTCATCGAACCCATACCGAGGACCAGAGCGGCGGCAAGAACGAAAATAATCTTCTTCATTTCGGTGTAGTTTTAGTGATATGATGGTTTGTGCCTACGCCCTTTCAAGCGGTTCGGCTGTTTTCTTACATTCTGCAAAAATACTGCTTTTTTTAATTCCTTGCAAAAAATGTGCCCTAAATCATTCTTTTCAGTATTAGAATAGCTTTTTAAGGTGAGGTTTAATTGATGCATTGAAGTCTATTAATCTCAGGAGTTGACGTGTGAGCCCGATGATTATTGATTTGAACAGACAAAAGGGCCACAAAATTCTTAATTCTTAATTAAAATTTCGTACCTTTGCACTCCCAAACCGAATGTAAATGAAAGCAAAGTTTTTCCTGCTTATCTCTCTGGTGGTATTGTTGGTCGCTTGTCGAGGCAATGTCGCTGAAAACCAGGTGGTAACGACCGACTCGATAATCACACAAGCACAATTGCTCGCCATGGAGCGCACCGACGGATACACCCTCGTCACCATCCGCGACCCATGGAAGAGTGGGAGAGTGCTACACCGCTATGTGCTCGTCCCCACCGAGGCGCAATTACCCGCAAACCTACCCGAAGGAACCATCGTGCGCACACCATTGCGCAGGGCTTTGGTCTATAGTGGCGTACACACTTCGGTGATGCGTGAATTGGGTGTTTATGATGCCATCAAGGGGGTGTGCGATGCGCAATTCTTTACCGATCCCGAAGTGTTGGCTGACATTAAAGATGGAAAACTTGCTGACTGTGGATCTTCGATGGCACCTACCATTGAGCGCGTCATCGACATGCAGCCCGATGGCATCTTGCTCTCGCCCTATCAGGATGCAACCTACGGGCAAATCACGGCACTGGACATACCCATCATCGAGTGCGCCGACTACATGGAGACGACACCCCTGGGACGGGCCGAGTGGGTGAAGTTCTATGGTGAGCTACTGGGGCAGCGCGAGCGAGCCGATAGCTTATATGAAGCAGTAGAGCAGGCTTATAATGAGCTAAAAGCAAAGGTTGGCAAAGAAGGCAAGAATACTAGCCCATTGGTACTGACCGAGATGGTCATCAGTGGCATCTGGAATGTGCCTGGTGGAAACAGTTACATGGCGCGACTCATACAGGATGCAGGTGGCATTCACCCCTGGGCCGATGACAAGAGCACGGGTTCACTCAATCTCGACTTTAACCAAGTGCTGGCCGTGGCGCACGATGCCGATGTGTGGCTTATCAAGTCGTTCAATATTCACACCTACGCTGATCTCAAGGGAGCATACTCGCTCAATGATCAGTTCGAGGCCTTCAAGCAGCATAAGGTCTATGTTTGCGACACCAATGCCACGCGTTTCTACGAGCGTTTCCCCTTCCATCCCGATATACTGCTGCTGGAGTATTACAATTTGCTCAATCACCATCTCGATCAGCTGCAGTTCTTTAAACCTTTGGAGCAATGAGGCATCGCTATGGCATTACATTGAGCGTATTGCTGGTGGCGCTTGCGCTGCTGGCTGTGGCGTGCCTACTCTTGGGCTCGGTTGACATACCTGCGCAGCAAGTGATGGACATCATCATGGGGCGCGGCTGTGAAAATCGTGCGTGGGAGATTATTGTGCTTCATTCACGACTGCCCATGATAGTCACGGCGGCGCTCGCTGGGGCGGCACTGGCAGTGTCGGGATTGTTGCTCCAGACCACCTTCAACAACCCGTTGGCGGGACCCTCCATCCTGGGCGTATCGACCGGTGCAGGATTGGGCGTGGCAATCATTATGCTCGCTATGGGTGGAACTGTAGGGTCGGTCTTCGGCCAGTCGGTGGGCAGCTATATCGCCACATTGCTGGGAGCTTTGCTGGGTGCTGGGGCTGTGCTGACCATCCTCATCTTCTTTTCGTCGCTGGTGCGCTCGAGCACGATGTTGCTCATCATCGGCGTCCTGGTCAGTTACCTGGCCTCGAGCGTCATCTCACTGCTCAACTCGGTGGCGAGTGAAGAAGGCGTGCACAACTATGTGGCATGGGGGTTCGGTAACTTCTCGGGTGTGGGACTGGATCAGCTTCCAGTCTATGTGATACTCATTATGTTGGCATTGGCGGGTGCAGCGCTCATGGTCAAGCCACTCAATGCCTTGTTACTGGGTACGCGTTATGCGCAGAATCTGGGTGTGAACACCCATCGTGTGCGTTGGCAATTGCTACTCATCACTGGAGTGCTCACCGCTGTAGTGACTGCTTTTTGTGGACCCATTGGTTTCTTAGGACTCGTTGTGCCACACATTGCACGACTGATGTTGGCCACTAGCAACCACACAAGGCTCATCCCCGTGACTATCATAGCCGGGGCCGATGTTGCACTATTGTGTACGCTCATCAGTGTCAATGGCCGCCATGGGGTTATTCCCATCAATGCCATTACACCTATCATTGGTGTCCCTATTATCCTCTATATTATCCTCAATCGTAGCAAGATACATTACTTTAACTAATGTCAATTCTAACGACTCATCACCTCACGGTAGGCTACACGCAGGGGAAACGCGTTACACCACTGCTCAGCGACCTTAACCTCTCCATGCAGGAGGGGCGCCTCATTGCATTGCTGGGACAGAACGGTGCCGGAAAATCAACACTGCTGCGTGCGCTCACCTGCGCAGCACAACCCCTGTCGGGAACCATCGAAATTAATGGAAAAGATGTGAATGGCATCACGCAGCGTGAACGCTCACGCCTCATTGGACTCGTCTCAACCGACAGGATAGCCGTGGGCGGGCTCACTGTCACCGAGCTTGTTGCTCTTGGCCGACAACCACACACGGGATTCTTGGGACGGCTCAGCGACGAGGATCATGAGATTGTGGCACAGGCCATCGATGACGTGGGTATCCGACACAAGGCCACAAGTTATGTCGCTGACCTCAGTGATGGTGAGCGCCAGAAGGCAATGATTGCGCGTGCACTTGCTCAGCAGACACCCATTATCATTCTTGACGAGCCCACGGCGTTCCTCGACGTGGCTAGCCGCATCGAGGCGATGCAGTTGCTCCACTCACTGGCCCACGACCGTGGCAAGGCAGTGCTCCTCTCAAGCCATGACGTGTCGCAGTCGCTCATGCTTGCCGACGACCTGTGGCTCATTACTCGTGATCGCGAGGTCATTCAGGGTACTACCCAAGAGATTCTCAAAACCGATGCCATGGATCGCCTGTTTGCTACCCGTCGAGTCACCTTCAATCCCAGCATTCTCGACTACCAGTGGCAAAACTAGGCACTAACACCTAACCTCCGTATCACCCTGCAAGGGTTGCCGGCTGCTAGCACATTGCTGGGGATGTCGTGAACTACGACCGACCCTGCGCCGATGGTGACATTGTCGCCAATGGTCACCCCAGGCATTACGCACACATTGCCGCCAAACCACACATTGTTGCCCACTGTGATGGGACGGGCATACTGCAGTCCGGCGTTGCGTTGCACCGCATCGACAGGATGTCCTGCGGTGTAAAACGCGCAGTTAGGCGCAATAAATACATTGTCGCCAAATGTCACCTTTGCTTCGTCAAGAATCACGAGGTTGAAGTTGGCAAAGAATCGTTCACCAACCTCGATGTTGAATCCATAGTCGCACCGAAACGGCGCGTTGATGGTGAATCACTCGCCCGTCTTGCCCAAGATGGAGCGTATCAATGCCATACGTTCTTCGACCTGCGACGGACGTAGCCTGTTGTAGTCATAACACCGCTCATGGCATTGCTCAAGTAGCTCGAGCAGCGTGCTGTTGTCACTGGCGGCATACAGTTCACCACTCATCATTTTCTCCAGTTCTTCTTTTTGTCTCTCTGTCACCATTGTTTTGATTTTGCTGCAAAGTTACTAAAAACTGATGACTGATGACTGATAACTGAAAACTTCTTCGTACCTTTGCACGATTTTTCTAGAACACCCCTTTATGCAACAGATAAGAAACGTCGCCATCATCGCTCACGTCGACCACGGGAAGACCACTCTCGTCGACAAGATGCTTGCCGCTGGAAACCTTTTCCGCGACAACCAGAACATGGGTACTCAAATCCTGGATAGCAATGACTTGGAGCGAGAACGAGGCATCACTATTCTCTCGAAGAATGTGTCCATTAACTACAATGGATACAAGATCAATATCATCGACACCCCGGGACACAGCGATTTCGGAGGTGAGGTAGAGCGTGTCTTGAACATGGCAGACGGATGTCTGTTGCTGGTCGATGCTTTTGAGGGACCAATGCCCCAGACGCGTTTCGTCTTGCAGAAGGCATTACAGCTAGGACTCAAGCCCATCGTGGTCATTAACAAGGTGGACAAGCCCAACTGTCGCCCAGATGAGGTGCAGGAGCAGGTGTTCGAGCTCATGTGCAATCTCGATGCCACCGAGGACCAGTTAGATTTCCCCACTGTTTTCGGTAGCGCAAAGAACGGATGGATGAGCCTGGACTGGCAACAACCCACCGACAATATCACTGCCGTGCTCGATGCAATCATTGAGTACATTCCAGAACCCGTCTACAACGAGGGTGAACCGCAGATGCTTATCACATCGCTCGACTATAGCAGCTATGTGGGTCGCATCGCAGTGGGACGTGTCCACCGAGGCGAGCTCAAGGACGGCATGGAGGTGGGGCTGTGCAAGCGCGACGGTTCTGTTGTGCGGCAGAAGGTCAAGGAACTGCGCACATTTGAAGGAATGGGCCAGAAGCATGTCGACACTGTCGGTTGCGGCGACATATGCGCCATTGTGGGGCTCGAGGGCTTTGAGATTGGCGACACCGTCAGTTTGCTTGCCAATCCCGATCCGCTGCCACGCATCGCCATCGACGAACCCACCATGTCGATGCTCTTTACCATCAACGACTCGCCATTCTTTGGCAAGGACGGCAAGTACGTCACATCACGTCATATCTATGACAGGCTCATGCGTGAGTTGGACAAGAATCTGGCACTGCGTGTCGAGCGAACCGAGGGCGAGGATGCATGGTTGGTCTACGGACGTGGCGTGCTGCACTTGAGTGTGCTCATCGAGGAGATGCGCCGCGAGGGCTATGAGCTACAGGTGGGACAGCCCCAGGTCATCATCAAGGAGATTGACGGCGTCAAGTGTGAGCCCATCGAGGTGCTTACCATCAATGTCCCCGAGGAGTACTCTAGCAAGATGATTGACATGGTTACCCGCCGTCGTGGCGAGATGACATCGATGGAGACACAGAACGACCGCATTCATCTCGAATTTAAGATACCGTCGCGAGGCATCATCGGTTTGCGCACAAATGTACTTACCGCAAGTGCCGGCGAGGCCATCATGGCGCACCGTTTCCTGGAGTTCGAGCCCTGGAAGGGCGAAATTACTCGCCGAACCAATGGCTCGCTCATTGCTACTGAGGGTGGTACGGCATTTGCCTATGCTATCGACAAGTTGCAGGATCGCGGACGATTCTTCATCTTCCCGCAGGAAGATGTTTATGCCGGACAGGTCGTCGGTGAGCACGCCAAGGAGAAAGATCTTGCCGTCAATGTCACCAAGAGCAAGAAACTTACCAATATGCGTGCTACTGGCAGTGACGAGAAAATGCGCATCGTTCCCCCCATTGTTTTCAGCCTCGAGGAGGCGCTTGAATACATCAAGGCCGATGAGTATGTCGAAATCACTCCAAGCCACATTCGCATGCGCAAGATCATCCTTGACGAACTCGAGCGTAAGCGCCGCGCTAAAGCAGCAGGCCAAGACGAAGATTAGGAGGTCGTTGAAAAACAAGTTACCGCCGGAGATCAT
>JAEEGF010424794.1_pt1 | contig 14256 bp, 16 predicted proteins | sample 9134171 | NCBI WGS metagenome assembly JAEEGF01 (sample SAMN16246542, study PRJNA631951) | gut metagenome | biome: gut microbiome; feature: rumen; material: AP-attached | host: Bos | place: Iran: Karaj | collected 2018-10
TAACAGAGATACCTCTTTGCTTCTCAATCTCCATCCAGTCGGATACAGCATGCTTGTCTGTTTTTTTGCCCTTAACAGAGCCTGCGGTGTTGATAGCCTTTCCGTAGAGGAGGAGCTTTTCGGTAAGAGTGGTCTTACCAGCATCCGGATGTGAGATGATTGCAAATGTTCTTCGTTTGTTTATTTCTTCAGCATAATTATTCATTAGTCAATAGTCCTTCGTCTTCACAGTATTGGGCAAATCTAGATAGCGGTATCATAGCCTGGGCAAACTTCTTAGGAGACTGACCGTCGAAAAGAAGCGCATCTTCGATGACTGAACGGTTTCCCATATGTGTATAAGTGCTGCGGCTTGTGATTACACGCAAGGTCTTGAGACCTGTCTTTAGGTACTTAGTATCTTGGGTAAGTTCATAGCATATAGCCAGCGCTTCAAGAACAAGTGAGTTAGTGTTGTTTCTTGAAAGCGATGGTAATTCCTTGTAGTAGAACAGACCGTTTGGAAGCATGGCATGGGTACATAAGTCATCCATGGCATCGATTATCATGGTCTTGATGTTATCGCTTGGCTTTAACTTATAATATCTGTAAAGCGAACCGATTGCAACAGAGATCATAAATGGCACGCGGATAAGTGTGTTGTCAGTATATGGTGCAAGCCATCCACCGTACTTATCCTTCCATTCAGTAAAATTCGATACGATCCAGTCACAGCGTTCTAACCAGCTTTTGTTATAGGTCTCCTGATAGAGAGCTGTAAGAGTTCTAAGAGCCCAGCCGGTTTCACGGGCATTGGACTTACCAGGAGTAGAGTACTTATCGGTCTCAAGAAGCCTCTTGATGTTGTTTCCTATGCCGATGGCTGATTCAAGTGCATAAGGATCACCGGTTACGTGATAGTAGTCGAGAAGACCTTCAACCCACTGGTGTGAACATACAATCTCGCTGTTCATGGTATGACCCTGGCAGTGCATCCACTGACCACCGAGCAAAAGAGGATCGTTGTTTGCGTGACAGATATCAACCTCCATCTGATGCAGAGCGCTGACCTTCATATAATCGAGGAATCTTCTCTGACCTGTCTTGATGAACAGAAGCATACAAGCATGAGGGAAGTCGTATTCGTTGTTAGCCCATACGAGGTTATCACCGGCACGTCCCTGATTGGTATAAGCCATATCAGGATAGTCGCCAATATTCATGATTCCAAGAGCTCTTCCGTGAGAATCTGCCATATCGATGAGAGTCTCGTCGATGATATCATACTCTCTCTTAGAGAGGAAATCGGCATAAAGTCCGGTTTCTATGTAAGTTTCTTTGGAAAGAATACCTGTATCAGGCATCTGGTAGAGCGTGCTTATATTGTCAAGCTCCTCATCTGTTATATCAGCTTCGTGAAAATGTATCAGCAGTCGCTGGCTCTTAGCCATACCAGGCTGTAGCTGAATCTTGTTAGAACCCTTTGGCACAAGATTGATAGTGAAGCCATCCTCGATGGCTACGATATCGGACTCCTTGTATCGAACGGACTTGCCTACGCGTGTGGGCATCAGGTAATGGCTACGCTCCCAGCGCCAAAGGGTGGATTTGTCTACGCCCAGGCGCGTTGAGGTTTGTTTGATAGTCAGGTAGCGTTCCTTCTCTTCCTTGGCAAAGTATTCTTGCAGGACGGAAAGGAATTCTTCGCGGACGACCTGCTTCAGGTCTTCACGGGCGATCAGGTAAATGGGTGTTTGAGCTTGTTCTTCGTGCGTCTCGTGGTTAAAATTTTTCATACTTCTTCCCGGCACGCCGATCGATCATTACTCGTCATGACGTCTCGTGCCGGCGCTTCCGTTTCGATACCTCGAGTAGCGGTCCGTCGCAAAAAGCAATGTAAAGTTGCATATTCTTGCGGCGAAAAATAGGACATCACTGGGCATGCTCAAAACATGCTCAAAATGCTCAAAATGCTCAAAAATGGAAAAGGATGTAAATCCTTAGTTTTCAGCAGGAAGAATAGATTTAAACTCTCCAACTACGCGGTCGATGGTAGGAAACCAACGCTTGTGGATGTAAGAACGGCTTCCTGTATATTTATCGTAGTTAGCACGACTTCCTATTGCAGGAAATTCCGCAGAAACCAAAACATAAGTAGGCTTGTCATAGAACACTCCGGCTTCAATGGCAGCCTGAATGAAGATACAAGCTTTTACACCTCTCTTACCATCCATGTTTTTGTGAAGAATGGACATGATAGCCCCGACTTTTTCTTTGTATTTTATTCGATCAGAGAAAGTAGCAACAGCCGCATTCCCTGAAGGCTTTTGCTGCTCGTGTCGGTCTTTCCCTGACTCTACCCCGGAACCGAGGACCTGTTGCTGATATGTCGCGATCTGGTCCAATGTGGAGAGGAAAGCTTCCTTGACAACAGGAAAAGCGTCGAGCCAGCGGGCATAGCCCTGAGGGTTGGAGGTCTTTATAGATTGTGGGACATTAAATGGGCTAAATTTATTAGAGCCGGACATAGCAGATGACAACAATTCTCTGGTATGCGCCACCCATGAGCCAAGGGAATCGAGTATGACTTGTTCAGGAAGAATATCTTTGCCCAATAAGCGTCCCAGATAATCAGAATGAAGGTTTTGCAGCCATTTCGTGCGAGAATCAAGGTATCTTCGATAGTTTGCCCCGGCGATGGCGCTTGTCTGCAGCTCACGAAGGATCTCGGAGAAAGACTTGCTGAACGCTTCGTCATTATAAGCCTGGTTGATGTATTTGCGCTCTGTGACGGGAACACAAACACTGTTCATCAGCTCTTTTTGCTTGGGTGCGAGCTTCTCGTTCCAGAGGTTGTAGTATACTTCGTCTCTCATTTGCCAATGACTTTAAGATTCTGATTAACCTTGTACGGCTTCTGGTCGAACGCCACGTTCATCAACGCGAACAGGTCGGCGAGTTCCAAATTTGTGTAGCGGTCCACAGCGTTGCTCCCTTTCTTGTGAAGACCCGCTACATACTTGTTAATCTGGACTTTATTCATCATATCAACGTGTGTTTTGCGGCCCAATTTGGAGCTGCCTTGGGTGTGAAGGGGCACGTACTCGTTTTTGTGAGATTTTTCATTGAAAATGGGTACCATGCGGTCGACGCCACACTGCTCGAGCACCCACTTGATCGTCACATTGAAGCCGGTTTTGCCAAAGACATTGCGGGCGATGGGAAAATCGAAGTTGGTACGACGGATGATGTCGAAAGCGAATCGGACCAGCGGTGTGTGGACTTCCTTGTTGGTCTCCTGCTGGCCAGCGGTCTTCTGTGGCAGGTAGTGGACGAATGGGATGCCACCGTCGGAAACCGCGACATTGGCCATGGACATTGCCTGGAAGTCGGAAATGCGGCAGCCCAGTGCGCAGAGTACCACAAATGCGTCGCGTGTGGGCAGCAGGTTTTCCGGTAGATCAGTGTTGAGGACGCGCTTGAATTCGTCGGCACGGAGGAAGATCGGGTCGTCGTAGAGGGTTTTCATGACCGCCTGCTGGCGTTCCTTTCCCAGCTTGCGGAAGGGGGATTTGAGGATCTCGTCGTTCTGCTCAAGGGTATTGAAGAAGGTCTGGACGATTTTCATTTGCGTGGCCACCGTGTTGATGCTCAGGCGCTCGGTCGGAAGTGAGCGCTTGTTCATCTTCTTGTAGAGGGACGGGCGCTTGGTAACGTAAAGGTATTCGTCGAAGATGAAGTTGCGGAAATCCATTACCATGTCGGGCGTGACTTCGCTGGGTACCGTGCGCGTGATGCCTTTGATGATGAGGTAGCGCTCGAGTTTGCCGGCCATTGTGATGAAGTGGTTATAGCGAGCCTGGCCGATGATGTGGTCGCGGAGTGCTTCATCGGCGTAGCGGCGGAAGCGGGTGGCCAGATTTTCCACGCCGGAACGGGCTTCCTCTACGGGATGTTTGAGTTCATCAATGGTACGCTCGAAGACTTCGCTGGTGAGGTCTTTGCCCTGGTCCACCATGCGGTCGTAGGCATCGTTCATGTAATCGAGTTCGCGGTTGATCTCGCCTTCCAGGACGACGTTGTAGACTTTGGTGCTGCGCTTTATTTTGCAGTCGATGTCGAAGCGCTTAAGGTCGTTCAGGTCGGCTTCGATGTCGCTCTTGTGGAAGAGCTGGACATCACGTCCGTCGCGGAGGCGGAAGCGCAGTTTTACGGTGCCGCTGGTTTTGGTGGTGCGGGTGGCAAAAGTGATGTATTTCATGGTCTCCGATTCCATGGCCGGGGCTTATTATCCGGCTGTGGTGCAAATATAATAATCCGTGGTGCAACTACCAAATATTTGCACCACGAAGTCGCAATTTATCACAATAATTTTACAATAAGTTTCGGGAAGTATGCGCGTAACTTATTGGTATTCATATTTGTTTGTATTGCATAGTGATTTTGCGAGGTTTTAGGAATAGAATCCCGTGGGAGTCACGAAGTTTTGAAAAACAGGGACTTGCAAGCAAGTCCCTGTTTTTATGTGCGGCGGTGCGTCGAAAGCTCGCTTTCGTAAGCACTGTCGCACATAAAAACAAGGGGGCCCAGGCTCTGCCTGGCGCCCCTGTTTTTCAAAACTTTGCCCAAGACGAAGGCCGTAGGCCCGGGAATGCGCAGCCCGCCCTGCGGGCGAGCACAATCCCGCCAACCAGCCGCAACCCTACCCCCTCTCCACGCCCCTACACCAGCATCGCTTTGCGCCTACCATCGATTATGTCACTTGCCGCAACATAATCCGTCTTTTATCCATCTACATCGCCAATGCCATTGCGCCTATTGGGCAATAACTATTTTCCCCTTGCGAGAGTAATATAATTATATTACCTTTGTCGAAAAGTATTATTATGAATCAGCTATACTTTGAAGCAAAGGGCGAATCACTTCTTGAGCAAATCGGCATGAGCAAAAGCGAATTTGCTCGTCGTATGGGGATACGTAAACAAAATGTAAAGGCACTATTCAGGACCAAGAATCTGGAGACGATATACAAGGCCGCCGCCGTAATGAATGTACCGTTTATGATGCTAGTCGGGTACATTGAAGAACCTGATATGGAAATGATTCCAATTGTTCCCCTTGAAGAATCCGAGTATGAGATTACAGAGGAAGATATCCCTACAGGTAATTCTATTGAGGACAGGAGAATGCGTTATGACCTCATTTATGAATTCTACGAAGGCTGGAAACGGAAGAACCCTGGCCAGGCCAAGTATAACATTGCCCTAAAGGAGGACATTAATATTCGTGCAGTATCTCTTGACGAAACAGCCGCCCAAGCATCGCTGACTTATTTGTCGACACTGGCCGTCTTACAACTCGATGCCATTATGACCAACGCCTGGCTGGTCAGAAAGGTGCCATCAAAACAAGACAGCAAGAATCAACGATCTTTTGAGAGCATGCTGATTATGGAGTATATCTGTACTGGTGTCGGCCGAGTCAAGATGACTGTGGGTGTAAGAAGAAGCGACAAGAAAAAGGTCCAGTACTGTATTACGGCAATAGACGCGAGCAAAATAAAACAGGAGGCCAACTGACCTCCTGTAAGATTGCCCCAAGACTACGTGGCGGAATTACTTCATGAGCGAGGGCCTCGCGGGCGGGGACTTTTGCGCGACTCGATTACCCATCCGTATCACGTTTTACTGTCTCGTTGCAAATATAGGGATTAATAATCAAACCGCAAAATGAAACGATACAAATACCCTGACGCAAAACAAGTTCTTGTTTCCAGAGATATTCATGGAGACTACAAACTGCTCGTATATGTAGATAGTAATTCATTTTTCCCCCACTATTGTAATTGAAAAATGGTCCATTTATCGGGGTTTTGATTTGCTTTGGAGCAAATATCAAAACCAATGATAGATATGGACATTTACGAACATATTCTTCACTACTACAGAGTAGATGAGTTGAGTTTACGGGCGATCGCCCGTAAACTCAACGTCGACAGAAAGACTGTCTCCAAGGTTGTACATGCTTATGAGGATGCCATTGCGGCGGATCCGGAAGGCGGGTTGAACCGCGTGCTCCGGGAGGAGCCGCGATACAAGCCACGGGAGTATGTGCCCCGTGTGTTGCTCAAGCCGGTCACGGATGAGATAGACAAGTGGCTGAAGGAGAACGACAAGCGACGCTCGTCTGGGATGCGGAAGCATTGCCTGAAGCGTCAGGATATCCATCGTCAGCTGATGGAGAAGGGATACGACGTAAGTTACTCCAGCGCCCGCAGTATTTCTGCGTCATGACTACGCTCCCACAGCTTCATATACATAAGAATACTTCTTTGGACTGGACCTACCGGGCTACCATTAATGGCGCTTTGCTGCAAACCAGGAATTCAGAGACCGGCACCGTCCGCTTTTCCGGACCCGAACTCACTGCCCTGGACCTCGTACAGTATGAGCACCGGATCGGCGGCCTTTCCCGTGCGGCAACCATCATCGAGGAACTCTCCGAGCAAACGAACTGGAACGGCGCTGCCGAAAATGGGTTGATAGCACAAGCGACCCTTGCCACTGTCCAGCGACTGGGATACATTCTGGAGCATGTTCTGCAGAATCAGGAGCAGTCTGACGCCCTATATGGCGAACTTCGACAGGTGGCGTCCAAGCTCAACCGCTTCCCGCTGTCACCACGCAAGAGCACGGTAGGAGCACAAGTAGACAAGCGCTGGAGCATTCTAGTGAATACCGAAATAGAAATCGACGAACTATGATACCCCGTTCAGCCATCACGCACTGGAACAAACAGGTTCCCTGGGAAGACATCGCCAATGTCGAGCAAGATCTCATCATTACCCGGGCACTCACCGACATCTTTGCCAGCGGCAAGCTGTCGGCGTAAGCGACTACAGAACCCTATTAATGCAGAGTGCCCCGACCATCTGGCCGGGGCACGTTGTAAAACAACACTTAAACTTTTGACTTGGAACTTGCTTGCAAAGGTATCCCACATTTTACATCCTTACAATCGCAATAAATGGGGATTTTACATGTAAAGGTTTATCCCGACCTTTGCAAAAACAAACAAAACGATGGGACTTCTCAGCAAATTCTTCAGCAATACCCGGAAACCCGAGGGATTCTTGGGCAAGATCATGGTCAACGGAATGAACGGCGGCGGACACGCGGCTTTGGCCACTTGGGCAATGGATGCGCTGCTAATGCCGCACGATGGCGCCATTCTGGATATCGGGTGCGGCGGCGGCGCCAATATCTCCCGGTTATTGAAGCGTTGCGGCAAAGCCAAGGTATGTGGAGTTGACCACTCTTCGGTTTCCGTAGAAAAGTCTTCCAAAGTGAATGCCGATGCAATTCAGGCCGGCCGTTGTGAGATCAAGGAAGCCAGCGTCGCCGCCCTGCCCTTCGAGGATGGAATGTTCCATCTGGTGACGGCTTTTGAAACCATTTATTTCTGGCCTGACATCGAGCAGTCCTTTGCGGAAGTCCGCCGTGTCATGGCGCCCGGTTCCACCTTCTGCATCGTCAACGAAGACGACGGCCTTTCAGGGAACAACGAAAAGTGGGAGAAGATGATCGAAGGCATGCACACCTACACGCCAGATGAAATCAAGGCTCACCTTACAGCGGCAGGGTTTCATAACATCGTCATCCGCCCCGGAGAGAACAAACACTGGCTGATGGTCACTGCTATCAAATGAGGTTTTGTTCCTTTCGCGAATCGCTATTAAATATGATTTATAGCAGGAAGCGAAACACCGCTTCGTTGAAAGCGTCCGGGTTCTTATTCGCCACGAAGTGATCGCCCGGAATAATAACCATCTGCGCCCCTGGTATAGACCGCGCGATCAGGCGGGTATGACCCTCTTTTATCATGTCCTTGTTCCCAGCGATAACCAGCGTCGGGCATTGAATCTGAGCCAGTTCTTCCGGCTTGACATTGGGGTCGTTGACCATCAATCCCAGTAATTCAGCATTCTTCTTTGCTTCAGGACTCTTCCAGGCGAATAGCTTGGCGATCCGATAGCCGATTTCAATCGGAATCTGCGTGCTTCGCCTGACACCGGAAGCATCCAAGTTTGCACCATTAAGAATGAGCTTTTCAACACGTTCTGGATACGTCATTGCAAACACCATCGCGATATTCCCGCCATCGGAAAAGCCAAGGATATGGGCTTTCTTAATCCTGTGCTGGTCCATAAATCCCAGCAGGTCTTCCACGAACTGCCTGATGGTAAAAGGGGCGTTGCCACGTGGCGTCTGCCCATGCCCACGGGTATCTATCGCAATCACACGAAAATGCTTCGCAAACGGTTCCATCTGATGCACAAAATAGCTCACATCCTCACCGTTCCCGTGCAGCAGGATGAGAGGGAATCCCTCCCCTTGCTCGATATAATGATGTTTAATATCCATTCAATTCCTTGTTGGTTATCCGGATTGCACCTGCGCTGTGAATGCGGACCACAGGGTTAGGATCATTCTCCGCTAACGACTGCAAGATTTCCAGATATGGGCGTACCATTCCAGGACGCCTCTTTCCCATCACGCGGAACATCTCCGGAGCCTCCATCCGCACCCACTCATCTCTGTCGTGAAGCAGTTCTGCGAAAACAGGCAAGCTTTGCTCATACGCATCGGGCGTGTTGGTCGCGATATTCTCCGATGCCCAGATGAAGGCGAGTCTGACCTGAGGAACGTTATTCGTTACCAGTCTCATCATCTGGTTCCAATAGGGTCTGACTGTTTCATAATTCGACCGGCCGATTCGGCCCAATGCATTCAATGCCCGTTCCCGCAAAAGGGCCTCTCGTGAGTCCAGGAATAAAGATATCTGACTGACGACAGGAAGGATTTCCTCGGGATAGTTCATCCCCATCTCTCCCAAAAGCCACAACGCCTTGCCCGTAATCTTTAAGGGTTGATTCTCAAGCATAGACGCCACATGCGGAATACTCTCTTTCCACTCCTCTTTTCTTTTGGTTAGAGCACTTAACTTACGATATAGATCATTGTCAGTCATCAGCATTCGTGATTTCTTTCCGGAATACGAACACCTCGTCATCCGTGATGGTTTCCCAGATGCGGATCTTCGGATGCAACGCTTCAACAGCCTTCCAAGCCGCCTGACCGAGGCCTTTGCTGTGGCATTCCGGGAGGACGAACAGCAGTTCAAGCTCGCCCTTCGCCGCATCTTTGTCGATCTGAAGCACAACGCCGCCGACCTTCTGACCGTCCAAGATGATCCAGTAGGTCTCGGCATTCTCTCGGTCGATGGAATCCTCGATAGTTTTTCGGGAGATAACCTCTTCTCCTTCTTCACAACGCTCGTCCCGCATCCCGAACTCCTGCTGGGCGCCATATTTGAACGTCCACTGGTTGTCCATGATGAACTGCTGCCGGTTTTCGGGCTGCAATGGAACGAGTATGACTTCAGGTAGTTTCATTTATACCGATAAATCTGAATTTACTTTCGTGTTGGTAACGTCCCAAATTTGGCAGGCTACCGTCAAAATCGGCCATTTTTGCGGGTAACGTCCCTCTTTTTGGACCGCTACCGTCACTCGCATAAATTTCGATTTTTCTAACTCCAAAGATAAGCAATCCGTGTCACAAAGCAATCAAAAACGACTGCTGGAGATATTGGCTGCGGTAGCCAGTTTCGCGGTCCAGAAGGACAAAGCGGGCGTGGACCTGGTATTGCTGCAGATCGAGGCCCCAGCGGTCACGATAGTCGGTTATTTCAATGATGACCGGCCCAGGTCACAAGGACGATCTGCAAGGAAATTACGCAACAGGCCCGGCTTACGCCCCCTCCCCGGGGCAGTTAACTGCAGCTTGGCTAACAACTGGTACCGGATGGCCATTGAAGCGTCGTCAAGAGAGACTGCTACCCGTAGAAAGAGACTACCGCCTTGACTGCTGGCCATAATCACCTCAACCCTGAATGCCGGGAACTTCTCAAAAGGCTCTGGTACCGGCACATGCTCGTTACCCAGGGTGGCAAACCCGTGAAAAGCACTGACGAAGAGATTGTAGCCGGAGATCCAGGCCTTGTGGTCGAACGGCGGCCGGTGCGGCTCTACTCCTACGGCCAAAGACTGCCACTGATTCTGTGTCTGCTGATCCAGCGACCTCCAGGCCTCCAATGCCCGGCGATGAACACTCAGGGATGCAGACTGACTCTCCGTGTATGGAAAAACACACCGCGAACGCTTTCTGAGGCGGCACTTCCCGTCCTGATGGTAGGCCGTAACCTCCCCTGCGGACCCGTACAGGTCAGCAAAAAGGACGGAGGTATAAAGGTCGTTCATCGCTTTGGAAGTCTTAAGCTCATAGGTAGCTGCCAAGTACCTCAGAGGCTACACAAAGGTAAGAAATATCAGGCGTTTAATAAACGTTCCACCCACGAAGAAATGCCACTTATGATGATCCACCACAGCGGCGGCGGAGCCGCTGCTGCTCCCTGGTAGTTTTTTTCTCGAAATATGCCAGAGCTGTTACCGAACACAGTTCGGGAAGTTCGGTAACAAGTTCGGTGAGTAATTCGGAAACCATAATAGAAATGATTAGAAAAGATCCGAAGGTGACACATAAGGTGATGGCAAAGGCTCTGGGAATTAGTGAACGTCGTGCGGAAAAAATCACGAAGAGGCTACGAGAATCAGGAGCTATTCGCCGCAACGGCGGTCGCTTTGGCGGCGAATGGGAAGTCCTGAAATAAAACAATTCGTCTTTGATTGAGAGCATATTATTGCAGCTGAAATGCATTAGATTTCGGCTTGAAATAATTTGCATAAAAGTCTGTAAAATAGTTTCTTAATTAGGTATTCTTTTCCTATAGTTGTAGAGGAATCTGAGTGCTGCTACCGACTTTGAAACAAGTAAAGTAGCATACGATGATTGCCCAACCCTCCATTGCCTTCAATGAATTTTCCGGCAGCGCCAAGGGCGTGACGGCTCGATATACCAAGGGCCGCACTGTGCTCTCTGTCCGTTCGTATCCGACGGGCCTGGCCACGGCTGCGCAGCTGGTCTCCAGAAATAGTCTCAACCAGATCTCCCGGGCTTACAAGCAGCTCTCCGATTCCCAACAACTTGACTGGGATTCTGGCTGAGCGTCTGATCAGCCTGAGTGTTCTGGGCTCGCGCCTATACCGTTGACAGTAATGACGATGCGCTCCTGTGTTTGATTATAATTCCTTAACTTTGCCGTACGAAGTACTACTTGTCGAAATGAAAGCCCTGATACGACTAATACCGTTCGCAACCTATTGCATGCTCATTGCCATAATGGTTAACGCCTGCTTCTTTGTCCCCGATGAACCCTATCCGGAACCGGATGAAGGCGATGTCTGGGAGAAGGCCGCGGATGCAGTCGCAGGAATGAAGACAGGGTGGAATCTCGGCAATACGCTCGATTCCTACGGCGACTGGATTGTCCAATGGGGAGACGGTTCCACGGCCAGTTTCGAAACTGCGTGGGGGCAGCCCGTCACGACGCCTGAACTTTTGAAAGCCTTTGCGGCTGCTGGATTCGGTGCAGTCCGTGTGCCGGTTACCTGGAGACAGCATTTTAACGAAAGTGACTTTACTGTTGACAAGGCTTGGATGGATCGGGTCGAAGCGGTGGTCGGATATGTCCTGGATGCAGGAATGTACTGCATCATCAACCTCCATCACGACACCGGGACCGACGGATGGCTTATGGCCGATACATCCACCTACGAAACCTCGAAGATCAAATTCCGGGGCCTCTGGAAGCAGATTGCGGAGCGGTTCGAGCCTTACGGGGAGAAACTACTGTTCGAAGGCTTCAATGAGATTCTTTCCGCCACCGACAACTGGACCGGTCCCGCCTCATCCGCGTCCTATGCCATAGTCAATAAGCTGAATCAGGACTTCGTAAGAACCGTCCGCTCGACCGGCGGCAACAACGCAAAAAGGAACTTGGTCTGCAATACCTACGGGGCCGGGTGTTCGGCAAGGGAACTCGATCCATTTGTCCTTCCAGATGATTCGGCTGAGGGACATCTCATCGCACAAGTCCATAGTTATGCACCTTACCCCTTCGCATTCGATGTCTCCTCAGATACCTGGTGGGGACCCTATGACAAGAAGGTTTTTGACAAGGCATGCGAAGATGCCATCCGGGAGATCATCGAAGGTCTTGACAGCCATTTCGTTCAGAAAGGAATCCCATGCATCATCGGTGAATATGGTGCTGTCGACAAGAACAATACCCCTGAGCGCGCCAAGCACGCGGCCTTCTATGTATCGACCGCCAGGCAATATGGAATCACTTGTTTTCACTGGATGGGCCTGATGGACGGTGAAGACCGCAGTACCTTGACATGGACTGATCCGGAAATCCGGGATGCCATCATCGGTAGCTTATAATCAATAAACCCGCTTTTCTGCATCCGGTTTTGCCGGTGATCCATAATATATGGTTTAGATATTTAAATAATTCTAAATCAGTTAGATACCGGTTTTATGTCCGTGGGAGTCACAAAGTATTGAAAATCAGGGACTTGCATGCAAGTCCCTGATTTGTTTTTGTACGGTGGTGCGTCGAAAGCTTGCTTTCGTAAGCATCCACCGCACAAAAACAAACAAGGTGGCCGGCCTCGTGCCGGTCACCGGTTTTCAATACTTTGCCCAAGACGTAGGCCGTAGGCCGAGGGACCTGAGGCCCTTGGGCCGAAAGCAGCGACCATAGGGAGCTAATGCGCAGGCGCCCCCGACGCCGAGCACAATCCCGAAATAAAGCACTCGATTCCAGGGCGCCATCAAGCGCTCCTCTCCCCTCCCTCTTCATTTTTTCCCGACTTTTTCCCGACATTTCATACCACCGAACGCATTTTCAACCCAAAATGTCGGGAAAATTGGGTTTGGTTTCCGGCCATCCTTCCAAGCTGATTGCTGTCCCCGAACCTGAGTCCTTGATTTTTCCGTTTCAAGAGCCATTATCTCCGTTTCATCTATAAACCTCTTTCCCGCGCGCGAGGAAATCATATACTTTTTCGTAATTTTGTCCTCGCGACAGATAATACGCACGATGAAATCCGGATTCAACAAACACGATATCGCACGCGACGCGTGCCAGCTCTTCGGAGCGCAGGCGCACCAGGGCTATGACTGGTGGTGGCATTCATTTACCGGATATGATATCGAAACGGGCGAGGCGAAGCCTTTCTTCATTGAGTTTTTCCTATGCAACCCTGCGCTGGGAGGGGAAGAACCTGTCTTCGGTCAGATTCCCGGCAAAGCGCAGAAGCCGTCTTACCTGATGGTTAAGGCCGGTGCCTGGGGTGAGGATGCCGCCCAACTGCACCGTTTCTGGGGGTGGAAGCGCATCCAGGTGGATTGGGGCGTTCCCTTCAGCGTCGAGGCCGATGACTGCTTACTCACGGAAGACCGCACCCACGGCCACGTCAAGATCGAAGGATCCGCAGCGCATCCCGAATGGATGTGCCAGGACGGCGAAATGTCCTGGGACCTTAAAATACGCAAAATCACGGCATTCAACGTAGGATTTGGCGCCGACGAGGTCTTCCGCCACGCCGAAGCCTTCGAAATGTTCTGGCATGCCGAAGGAATGAAGTCTGAATTCGAAGGAGAGGTCATCTGGAATGGCCGCAAATTCATCGTCCGTCCGGAAGACTGCTACGGCTATGCCGACAAGAACTGGGGCAGGGATTTCACTTCTCCGTGGGTGTGGCTTTCCTCCAACAACCTTGCCAGCGAGATTAGTGGCAAAAAACTCGCGGACAGTGTTTTTGATATTGGTGGCGGACGACCCAAGGTGGGCCATATCGCCCTTCCTCGCAAGCTCCTCTCTGCCTTTTGGTATGAAGGGAAGCCCTATGAGTTTAACTTCTCCAAGGCATGGACAGGCGTGCATACGGAGTTCGACTGCAAGGAGACTGATACGCAAATTATCTGGCATGTGGAGCAAAGAAGCATCTCAGGACGGATGGTCACGGATGTCACCTGCGAAAAGAAAGACATGCTCCTTGTGAACTACGAATCTCCCGACGGCACCAAACGCCACAACCGTCTTTGGAATGGTGGTAATGGCATCGGGACCATCCAACTCTTTGATCATCACGGCAATCTGATAGATCGTATCCACGCCGAGAATATCGGCTGCGAATACGGTGAATACAATAATATTTAACATGGCTTTGTTTTCATTATTCTCCCCTCGCCCTTCGTACGAAGTATTTGGTTCCCAGGGAGGAATTTCTTTTACGCTCACACTTCC
>JAEEGF010510663.1_pt1 | contig 14256 bp, 11 predicted proteins | sample 9134171 | NCBI WGS metagenome assembly JAEEGF01 (sample SAMN16246542, study PRJNA631951) | gut metagenome | biome: gut microbiome; feature: rumen; material: AP-attached | host: Bos | place: Iran: Karaj | collected 2018-10
GGACCATTCAACCACCATTTCACCGCCAGGCAGTAGATGGCATGGAGAAGGATGCAGCACAAAATCGCCACGATCATTGCTGGATTCTTCTTCTATGCGTTCCACGCTGTAACAATCAAGCGAGCCCTGCGTCAGAACAAGTGCGATGTCTGTTGGAAATGGTCCCATTTTCCGAGCATGAACATAGGAGAACTCCCCTCCGCACCATATATGCGCATGACAACGCTGGCTGATGCAGACATCGCTCGACGGATAACTATCATTGAACGTAGCGTAAATCCCCAAATCCCCCCGTTTGAAGTAAAGATCATAATATCCTGTATTGCGATAAATATATTTCTCTGTCAAGCGGTCGTCCAAAAGCGTACGGATCACTTCCAGCTCCAATGTCTCTTGACGGTAACATGAACGTATTTCATTGCTGTCAAAAGACATATCGACAAAATCAAAGCCGACAGGCTTCCCCCAATCAGCCATTCCTTCGACCCAGTTCATCTTTGCCGGATCATCGTTCAAGACAAGAGATTTTATCGTTCCATTATGTTCGTTAAAATCAATTGTAAAGATGTTGTTTTTCATGTTAAAACATCCAATTCTTTATCGCTCAAACATCATCCGTACAATGCTGTGGGGTGGTAATTCAAACTGTCGAATGTCCGAAACATCGAATGTTCGGTCACGTACAACATCCGGCATGTCAAAGGAATTGCGTGAATGAATGTCATCAGCGGTAATGATATCCGATTTCATCCGTTTCCATTCTCCAGATGGCAGTTCCAATGTAATGGATTTGGCATCATGGAGATGCTTATTCACCAAACTTATTGTCAAGCATCGGGCATCCTCCGAAATGCTCGCGATGGCATCCAGATCATCATCGACATCATCAGGAAGTACTGACGCTAGCTGTTGCCCCAAATGATCTTTCAACAATTTCATGGCATAGAACGTCGGTGTCCTGTAGCATTTCTCTCCACTTGTTTCAAAGAGACTTTGCAGGAGATTGCAAAGTTGGGTTTCCATCGCAAATTCCACGATATCGCAATTACGGTAGAAGATATGCAGAGCCAATGCGGCAAATATGGCGTCTCGGAGTGTCTGACGTTGGTTTTGATTGTTTGCAAAAGTTGCCTCTGGATGCCAAGTGCCCCATTCGTCAAAGCATATTTTTGTCTTTGCGTTCGGACCAGCATGTTCTCGAATGGTCATGCGATGAAGGTCGATGTCATACTGATACCGTTCAAGAAGATTCAATAGGGAATAATAGCCGTTTTCATCAAAATCAACGGCGTCACCGCATAACTTGCCGCCCTGCTTGGCACCGCCAAGATAGTGATGGACAGACAGCGCATCAGGCGGCAAAGCACGCTGGTTGCGTGTGATGTGGTCCAACGCTTTCCCTGTCCATCCAGGCAATCCATGGCGCATGGAAAGCCCAAGGCCGATGAAATAGAGATGCTTCCTGTCTTCACGCAGCACAGTCTGGTATTTAAGATAAGTCTGGGCGTATGCGACTGGATTGTTGTAGTCAACATGCCAGACGTTCTCGTCGGTATTGCCTATCCCCCAATACATTACATTGTATGGTTCAGGATGCCCGTTTTCAGCCCGCATGGCACCATATTTTGTCTCTTTTGGCGCATTGACATACTCATACCAGTCCAGAAACTCTTCTGGCGAGCCAGTGGCTGTGTTGACGGTCAGAACAGGATCCGCTCCTGTGAGCTCACAAAAATGGAGGAATTCATCCGTTCCGAAATCATGTCGCCACACGGGATTAGCTGGATCGGCGATGGGATGAAGCCTTGGCAGACGATCCTTGCCGATTCCGTTTTTCCAGTGGTAATGATCTGCACAGCAACCACCTGGCCATCGCATGGCGCCGATTCCCAGTTCCCTGCAACCATCAACAACATCTTTGCGCAAACCGTCGATGTTCGGAATGGAACTCTCCCTGCCAACCCAGATGCCATCATAAATGACATGTCCGAAATACTCGAAAAACACAGAATGGATATGCCTTGAAATGACATTGTTTCCCTTCTTTGTAGCAACTATTTTGATTTTCATCATACAATCCGCACTCCAAGGCAATATGTTTTTCATAAAATGGACATACTCACGACATCAAGCCTTATAAGATAATCCATCACAAGAAAATTTCACACAATACCCCCAAAAGGCACCAAAGACATTGAACCAAGATGGAATAACATCTTTACATTTGAAGATGGACACATTATAGTAACCCATCTTATAAAACAACAGTTCAATTGTCATACACACCACAAGAGGAAACGATATGGGAAAAATCATCGCAATCAATGGAAGTCCACGTAAAGGATGGAATACGGACACGCTGCTGAAGAAGGCGCTGGAAGGCGCGGCATCGGGCGGCGCGGAAACGGAAATGGTATATCTTTATGATCTAAAATTCCGCGGTTGCGTCAGTTGCATGGCCTGCAAACTTCGGAAGGAGCCACGCCCATGCCGTTGCATCCAGCGTGACGATCTGACAGCTGTTCTGGATCGCCTTCACGAAGCGGATGCCGTCATCATGGGCAGCCCCATCTACTTCAGCGAAATCACAGGCGAATTGCGCTCCTTCCTCGAACGCTTTCTGTTCCAATATTTGAACTACGATGACTACAGCAAACCATTGAGCTCCCACAAGAAAACAGCGATGGTCTATACGATGAACTGTCCAGAAGCATGGTTCCCGCAGGTTGGATACAATGAACTGTTCCAACGCTACGAGAATATGCTCAAACGCTTTTTCGGCCACTGCGAAACGCTCTACGCAACGGAAACGCTTCAAGTAAAGGACTACAGCCGTTATCATATCGCGAGCATGGACGGTGACGCACGTAAAGTCCGTCACGAAACCGTCTTCCCACAAGACTGTCAGAAGGCATTCGAACTCGGCGTAAGACTGGCCTCCAAGCAATAAGAGGTAGCGACGGCGTCTCGCCGTCGGATGTAACGACGGCGTCCACGCCGTCGATAACACAACACACAATTTTCTCCCAAAATCACAACACAATCAACCATTATGAACACTGACACCCCAAAGCAATTGAAAAATCATATTCTGGTAATCCTTCTTCTTGGAACCGTTTTTCTGACCGGTTGCGTCAGCCCGCTTTCCCAATGGAACGACTCCGCGCCAGCGAAAAAAGCGCTGGTCGAATATGTTAGAATCATCACCAAGAAAAATTCGCCCAACTACATTCCTGCGGAAAACCGAATCGCCGTGTTTGATTTGGACGGCACGCTCCTACTGGAGACGGATCCAACCTATTTTGATTGGTCGCTCTTTGAACATCGTGTTCTGGAAGACCCAAGCTACAAGGCGACGGATGAACAGCTCGCCGCCGCCCAAGCATCCCGCAACGGCACTTTTCCCAAGCTGGATAGCGCCCGCGAACGCATGGTCTCGGAAGCTTACAAGGGGTTGACACTGAAAGAGTTCGATGCTTTTGTCCGTAAATTCATGGAGGAACCACAGCCAGGCTTTATCGGCATGAAAAGAGGCGACGCATTCTACAAACCGATGGTGGAAGTCGTCGATTATCTCGTCAAACATGACTTTATCGTGTATGTGATCAGCGGTACGGACAGGCTTACCGTCCGTCCATTGGCGGACAAACTGCATTTGCCGCCACGACAGATCATCGGTTCGGACAGCACCATCGTCGCCAGCGGCCAAGGCGAAAAGGATGGACTGGACTACACATTCGGCAAGGATGACACCTTGTTATTGGGCGGCAAGAATCTGGTCAAGAACCTCCAAATGAACAAAGTAACCATCATCGCAAGGGAAATCGGTGTCCAGCCCGTGTTGGCCTTCGGCAACAGCCTGACCGATGCAAGTATGCTGAACTATGCCATCCATGGAAACAAATACAAGGCACTCGGCTTCATGCTGTTATGTGATGATCTTGAACGTGAATACGGCAATGCCACCAAAGCTGAAAAGATGCGCAACGACTGCGCCCAAAACGGTTGGATTCCCGTCTCCATGCGCGACGACTGGAAGACGATCTACGGTGAAAACGTTATGAAGAAATAGGACTGAAACGTTTCATTATTTAGAATCTATCATCATATAAGTTTCTTTTTCAGTTTTAGTAGAGGTTGCCGCATTCATCTCCAAGTCATCAATGTTTTCTATGCAATTCGGTCGCCCCAGAATGGTGCAATGGCATGGGTGCCGGCGGCTTCAGCTTCAGCCTTCTTCGCATATGCGCGGGCAAGCGGCACACCGCCACCGCCAGTCTGCTTATTGTGTCCAAGTTCGCAGTGGTGAGCGATCACGACGCATTTTGGATGGAATGCATTGATACCGTCCATCGTCTGGTTGGAAGAACCCCAACACCAGGCATGGTGGATGAACAAATCAGGCGTCCGCTCTGGCCTCAAATCGCCCGTATTGAACGTATCGCCGACATGGAGAATTGTGTAGTCACCAACCTGTACCTCCACAGGCATAACAAAGCCCTTCAGAAGATGGTTGTGGTTTGTCTCATATGTGCGGATCACGACATCCTTGATTGTGTAGCGGCATTCGCCGCGCGAGAATCCGCCAAGGCCGCCCTTTACATGCAGACATGCTCCGTAGTTGTCGCGGAAATTCTGGATTACGGTCTTATGTCGTGAATCCATCGCCTGATAAAGCTTTTCTGTGTAGTGGTCATAATGATTGTGTGTAATGATCATGAAATCAAACCTATCCGCTAACATCGTCGATAAACGATGGCTGAGGTCGATGGAAAAGAGCGATTGGCGAGTCTTCACAATAACGCCCATATTGTACACATACCAGACGGCAGGCCGATCCGTGACTTCCACTTCCTCTATCTCTCGCATGACCTTCAAAAATGCGTCATCGAATCGACGCAGAACAGGCCATTTTGTATACAGCGCATCACGTTCTTCTGCAGCGAACGACGGCCCCATGCCACGAAACTTTCTGAATTCATCGCCCGGTATGGCATCAAGCTCTTGCTGAAGCGCATTGATTTCTTCCGCCTTCATCGAATTTTCCGCCGCCTGAATTCCACCATTAACGGCCAACGCAGCCAGTGAAACGCCTTTCAGAAAATCTCGTCTGCCTAATTCCATGACAACACCTTTTCTTATATTAGAGGAATGTATTTTTTCAATAGAGAAAACAAAAATCAACACTACTTCGCCCAGTCCACTGAGGGAAAATATACAATATTCCATCATGAAGTCAATTCAGTCATCATAAAACTTCTGATGGACGAATAGTCCAGCTTGGGAGTCGCATTAAACCGACATTGCCCCCAAAATAGTCAACACAATTCTGCAATTGTCGATTGCAAAATTGTTTCAAGCCTTTGGCCGCCAATTCATCATGCTTTCCAATGGATTGGATTCGCGCCATTTAGAGAATTCTTCCCATGTCTGCACATGGTCTTGTAGAACGGCTTTGTAGAATTCGATGCCGCAGATATAATTTCCCGCAGGCGCGGCTTTCTTCAATTTCAAAATTGTCAGACGCGTCTCTGGAGTCAATGCCCGAATGATGGCATCCGTCGTCTCTTCAAAAAAGCCATCCAAAGCGGAGCCTGCAAGAATCTGAATCATATCCAATGTCCAAATTTCGTCGGAGAAATATTTCAGAGCAATATGCCATTCCAGACAATGCTCATCCGTTTCAGCGCCATTGATGTATTTGCATTTGATGACACGCGAGTCGCCCAACAGCGGCGTCAACGCCTGAAGCGTTTTCGCCGCATCCAATTCCTGCGTATAAACATGCAGATCTATATCCTTGTCAATCATCAGATTGGAGCGGAAGGAACCAACTGTCCGCACTTCCGCTCCAATGCTTTCCCACATCTCGACAATCCGAAAATCATGCAGAAGTTTTTCCGCCCTCTGGTGAATCAGGCCTGATTCCATAAGAATATCATCCATTATTTTTTCTCCTTATAGTTATCAAAAAAGACACGAAGACACAGAAGAAAAATCTCTGCGTCTCCGCGCCTCTGTGATGCAAATCATCGGGAGGGTCCCGCTTCCGCGGGGCCGCTTCTTAGAAGATTCCCAGAATGTTCGTGCAGACCGGGCCGATCTTGTCGATGTCGGCGGCCGTGACAGCCCGGACGACTTGCTGGCCATCCTTCGTCAGCGGGACGATCTTGTTGTTCTCGTCCAGCGTCATGATCGGACGAATCTGTCCGACAAGTTCTTTCTTCACGGCTTTGGCAAGATCCGCCCAACCTTTGGCACCCTTGGTCTGGGCATTGGCGACTCTGATCTCCTCGTAAATGCATTTGTCGAGTTTCGTGTCCGGACCATGGTCGGCTACGAGATCAATCTCATCCATATTCACATCGGGGGCCAGAAGCCCAAGTTCCACACGAAACGCGCCTGGCTGACTCGCCTTGGCGTCCATGCAGGCGCCTGGCTCTTTGCAGATTAGTTTCGTGAGCTCAGGCAACTTGCCGGCTCCCTTCGCATCAAGGAAAAGATCAATGGCTTCCTGGACATAAAGCTTAGTTGTGTTGCGGACATAGTCCATGTTGGCCTTGAGATCTTCCGGAGAATTCAGTTTTTGGGGGATATTTTTGTATTGCTCGAAATGGTAAAGGCCAATATTGTTATAGAGATAGTTCACGAACGGCGCACGGACCTTCATGTCGGACATCTCGCCTGTTTTTGGATTCTTGAAGAAGCAAAGCGGAATGTCATCCTCAAATCCCGGCCTCCAGTCCTTGTTTTCAATGACCATTTTGTCAAGATCTTTATCAAGGAAGTCAATGCATTTGGCGACATGTTCGAAGTAGGCCTTGAGCTTATCTTTCTGGTAATTATCCGGAAGCTTCGCGACTTCCGCATTGACCTGGGCCAACTTCGCTTTGTAGGCTTTCGCATCGAACTTTATCCCCGCTGCAATTTCCGCACGATTGATGATGGCGGCGATACGGCGTTGGGTAAGCGGTTTGCCGGAGGAAACCGTCCCGTCGGGGCCGATCTCGAAGTCACCACGTTTGAAATCCTTGCCGAGGATCTGTTCAAGCCTCGTCATGAAGCCTTTGGAAAAGGTCGTGACGCCATTTTTATTCTCGCTCATGCCTTCAAGGCCGAAGGCATTGCCGAGCGACTTTAGCAATTCCGTACGAGCAGCGTTGTTAGCGGCTTCCGTGGCAGATTTGCGGAAAATCCGGCCGATACCGCCGTGGTAGGAGTTCTTCTGGATGATCGTGTTGTTTTCGCCGACGTTGGCAATGGCTTTCTCGCCTTGGAGATTGGCTTTGCGGAATCCATCGAGTGCTGTGGTATTGAATTGCATCTTTTTACTCCTTATTTTCTATTCATTAAGCATTAAGCATTACTCATTACTCATTCCTTTCTCCCGCCCTTCACCTATATTTCTCCAGCTTTTTGGAAAATGTTACACGTCACACAGATTTTTTTTCAGAATGCCGCTTCGAACCGCATGATGGCAGGTGGCAGCAAGAGCATCATGACAGCAGGAGATAGCAAGGGCGTCCCGCCCTTGACAAGGCTGAAACAGCCTCTATTATAACTTACTACTACTATCATTCATTTTCTTGTTTTTCATGAAGATTTTTCCAGCCTCATTGTCTTCTGTCATCCGTCCAATGTCTTACCGTCTCATGTCTCAGCTCGTCTCGCGTCTCATGTTACTTCAGCCACTAACCACTCTAACCACTAACAACTAACAACTTTCTAGATGGCGTGATGGCATCGCCATCACGCGATTTGACACGAGACTCGAGACGAGAGACGAGCGCACCAAGACGTAAGACAACCAGACGAGAGACCAAATTGATTAATTGTCTATGGGCAATGACCTCTCTATGTTTTCAATCGCTCTCATGTGGATTTTCAAGCCTATAGTTCAAAGTTAGTCGAAAAATTGAGTAACTTTGAACTATAAGGATGTCGAGTAGCCCTTTTCAACCATTCACATCATGGTCTGGCATGAATGACAAATCTGAAACGAATGCCATATATTTAATCTAACCAATTAAAATTCTGGTTATTATCAAAATAATGCAGATTATTCCGCCACCGTCTTACTGCCATAGCCGTTCGATTCGTCCCATGAAAAGACGGCGAACGACAATGCCTTCCTTTTCAAGGACGTCTTCATTGCGGCGTGGTTCATCCCATGGATGGCGTGAAAGTGTGTATTTGGAGTGATGGACGGTGATGACTTCTTTCGCTCCAAGATCGCGACAAACTTCTGGCAATTCCGTAGGCAACGTATGAATTTGTGCCCAGTCCGCATTGTATTGTCCGTTCTCTAAAATAGCCAGATCAATTCCAGAAAATGTCTGGCCGATTTCCTTGAAATGCGGGCCGTAACCACTGTCGCCGCCGATGTAGATTTGCCGTCCCGAAGGTGTTTTCAGTAGAAAAGATGCCCACAGCATCTTGTTTCGTCTCAGTCCACGACCTGAAAAATGTCGTGCAGGAAGGCAGTGGATGGAAAAACCGTCGCCAAGATCGAAACGTTCATGCCAATCCAATTCGGCAAGCATCCCTTGCGGATAGCCCCATCGTTCAAAATGCTCGCCAACGCCAAGAGGCAATACAACGCCATGAATATTCGATTGTAGTTCTTTCACGGATTGGCAGTCAAGATGGTCCCAATGGTCATGGGTGATGAGCAACCAGTCGCAGGACGGCATGTCCGACGGTTTCCAAAGATCTGTACCTGAATATGGACGATTTGCCCAACCGACAGGTGCCGCTTTGTAAAAGACTGGATCCACAAGTATCCGCCGCTCTTCGACTTGCAGCAAATATGAAGAATGCCCGAACCAGACGATGCAGTCGCCATCCTTCTCCAGCGTCTTCAAATCCACTTTTTCCGAAGGAACGGGCTGCCGTGGCTTGGTCTCCTTTCGTGGTTCGGACAGAAATTCCCACATCGTGCGAAAACCGCTTTTCGAGCCAGTCATCACGGAAGTCGCCACAGGATAGCGAAATTCGCCGTCAACATAGTTTGGAGACTTGCGGATTAGCTCCAGGCGTGCACCACGCGGAAGCCGTCCAAAGGCCGACGTATGCAGAAATACGGCCACTGCAAGCACAAGCAACAGCGGCGGCAAAAGGCAAAGCATGATCAGCCTCCTGGTTCTCTTGGACGGTTTCCATTTCATCGATAACAATCAGATTTTCTTTCCAAGCTGATAGGCCTGTTCAGGGTATTTTGTACGGTTAATTGCACCAACCGGCCAGACGCCAGGCGCGATGACCTGCCCTGCATCCGTCCATCCTAAATATCTCAGCAGCACTTCATAGTGAGACTTGATAGGGACGGCTTCGGAAGCGGCTGTATTCGCGTATGTCATCAAAAGGACAGCCTTTTTCGGTACATGGATTTTTCCATTGATAGCATAAAAACGGTCGATGACCGCTTTGAGTTGCGACGATATGCCGAAATAGTACATGGGCGTGGCGAACACGACACAGCCAGCGTCAATAATATGAGTACGAACAAAATCAAAATCATCCTCAAACACGCACGGCCCGTCCATGCCACAGGAATTGCAGGCTCGGCAGGGATGGACTTTCTTGTAAGCCGCGTCAAAACGCACAACTTCGTGACCCGCCTCTGTCGCACCTTTGGTGAAATAATCGGCCAAAGTCGCTGAATTTCCTTTTTTGCGCGGACTGCCCGTCAATATCAATATTTTCATTTTCTCTTTTTTCCCCTGTGGTATGTCAATAGCAGTCTGCGCCGTAGCGGAACTGCTGAGAATACCTGTGGCACCGATGCCTGCGGCGGCGATTGCCATTTCTTGAATGAACTCACGTCTATTCATAGGTTATACTCCTTGGAAAGCAGATCAGTCAAATTGTGTCGCCTTGATATGGCTTGTCATCTACTGGTTCTCACCATTCGTTATAGGGCTCTATACCAAGTAGTTAACTGACCTGCTTTCTTGTCTTCCGCTATTATTTTCCCAGTTTTTTCAACCATTCCGCGACAGCCTTTTTAATGGCTTCCGCATCCTTCTGGGCGACATGGCCATAGAGTTCCAAGCCCTTCTGCTCGATCTTCGCCTTCGGGAATGTCTTGGCCAGTTTACTGGCTGTTGAACCTAGACCGGACCCCTCATGGGTGCAGAACGGATAGATTGTTTTGCCGTCGATCTTCGCCTTCTCCAATACAGAATAGACCACCATCGGTGCGCTGCCCCACCAGTTCGGATAACCAAGATAAATGGTTTCATATTTGGAAAGATCGGGAACGGTGCCTTGGAAGGCAGGACGTGCTTTGGCCTGCAATTCCTTCTTCGCACGATCAATGCACGCTTTGTAATTTGAAGGATATGTGTCGGTCTCTTTGATTTCCCAAAGGTCGGCTTTCGTCACGCGGGCGATTTCTTTGGCGACCTTAGCGGTGTTACCCTCCTTGATGACGCCAACAGAATAGTTTTCGCCCGTATGGGAGAAGTAGATGACAATGGAATTAGCCGTCTCGGCGGCATTGGCTATGGTCATGCTCAACATAAGAAGTCCTCCGATAAACAGTTTGTTCATGATTTTGTCTCCTGTTGGTTAGAATGAACCTGCGTCCCTGTTATTTTAGATAATTGATAATAAATGTGAAGATGATTTCTTTCGCCGTCAGTTGTTTGAAGTCTATACCGACCTGTTCCATGGCCTTCTTCTGCTTTTCAGTCACTTCCGTGTAGGGATAGATGCCAAACATGAAAGGGAAGAAAGCATAGATGAAGTCGTTTATCTGATTACCTGTCATGTCTGGCCGGAATTTCAAAAGGATGCGTCTTATATTTTCCAACGCGGCTCCGTATGCTCTTTTGAAGCTCGTCAAACATTCCAGACGACTGTTGGCCTCCATGTCGTAAAGGTTCATCGCCAACAACTTCAAGAGCTGATGCCGTTCCGCGAGGGATTTCGCTATCTTTTCGGCCAACGCACGGCATGTCAGACTGCGTTTTCCTCTGTAAATCTCCTCCAATGCATCGTTCCAACGGTTGTACTCCCGTTCGAACAGCGCAAGGAATATCTCTTCCTTCGTATTAAAATAGTTGTAAATGGACGGACGTGAGAAGGAGGTCTCGGTGCTGATCTCCTTCAGCGTGATTTCACGGAATGACATCGTCTGATACAGCTTTTCGCATGCATTGATGATCTCTTCTCGTCTGGTAGTCGTTTTTTTCTCTGAAATAACCATGGGCAATCCTCAGGATGTCTGAATCTGGCTGACATCGTGTCAATAACATTAACATATCATTTCTTGACACGGTGTCAAATATGAATCATCAAAAAAGTGGGACAATGGCAATTTTTCTTGAAGACATATTCATAAGATGGCATATAAATATCAAAATCATGGTTATATATCACAATTTAAATAACAATGAATCCATTGGACTTTTTTCCTTCTTTCCCGTGCTACATTAGATTAAAATGATTTCAGTTGATTGATAACGACACAGCACAACACGCTTTTACGTATCTATCTCATAAAAACTATCGAATTAGATTGATAATCAACCTTCAGTTGCAATATTAACCGAAACTTAGTAACAAATGCAACCAACTTTCGGATAAGACAGATGATTTTTCAGCACAATTCCTACCTTCAGCATCTCATTGAAAGGCACGGCATGTATCGATATCATGCATGTTGATTACTCCAATTTCAAAGAATATCCCAAAGGTCAAATAACCGTCACGTACTTTCTTTCTACCTTTCCAAGGCTACATTACTATAGGTAAAGATGGATTGAATCAACTGTCTCGCCCTTCAGGCGGTGTCGCTTTACGGCGTCAACAACAAAAACTTTGGGATAATCAAAATGACACAGTCTATGAATAGTGGAATCATGAGCATGATGTCGCTGGCGGCGGCATCTGGGACAACAAAAGCCGCTGAAGCGGTCACGCCGAAGGTGAAAGTAGGCCTTTTTCTGGACAAAGGCTGTTTTGGAAACGGCCCTTTCTGCTGGGCCAGAATATTGAACAATTCGCCGCAATTGGAGTTGACGCTGCTGGACGGGAAGGACATACAATATGGAAAACTCGATGAGTTGCAACTACTTGTGTGTCCGGGTGGCGGTGGAAGCAGGCAGATCGACTCCATGGGGCCCATCGGCTTCGATCGTGTCCAGAAGTTTGTCGAAGACGGCGGTTGTTATCTTGGCATCTGCGCAGGCAGCTACAACGCCATGAACAGGCCTGGAAGATTCAAATTCCTGCCGTACGACTACATCGACAACGCGAATGGACGACAAGGAGATCTGTTGGTCGAAATCACAAATGAAGGCGCTAAATTACTGGACCTCAAGCCTGGACGATATATCGTCGATTATGACGGCGGCAACGTCATGCGTCCGACGGCACCTACAGGCAAAGGCGACAGTCAAGTTCTGGTCGTTTTCAAAAGCTGTGTCAGCGAACACGGTAGAGCTCCCTACAATTTCATGGACACGCCAGCCGTCGTTTTCGGACAATACGGAAAAGGAAAGGTCGTGGCAAGCAGTTTCCATCCGGAATTATATGAATCAACCTACAATATAGCAATAGGTTACGTTCATGCTTTGACAAATATCAAGACCGTTCTTGAATTTCCCAAAAAAGACAAACACCCTTTGCGCGTAGGATTTCTGACGCTGGCTTGCGTAGGCCCGCGATCCGTTCGTGAATTTCTGGAATTGGACAAAGAATCCGCTCTTGACATCGATATCTTTTCCATCCATGAAATCAACGACGGCCGACTGCGTCATTATGACATCGTTGTGATGCCCGACGGCGAAGAAGCATCCTATAAAGACATGATGGAGCGGGAGTTCAACAAGAAACAGCTCCAATATTTCTTTGAGCAAGGCGGACGAATCATCGCTTCTGGAAACGGCGGTAAATACCTGCCACAGCAAGACAATATAACCATTCTGCCAGTCGGAGAGTCATTCGTGAACGCCTGTATTTCGTTCAAATGACCAGGCAGATGGGAAAACATAAAATAACTATTGTTATAAGGCTATTTACTTAAGAATCAAGTTCTTACCATTCTAAATTTGTTTTACTCTTTTGGCTACTTAGCCAATTCACGGAGAACAGCAATACGAGCCTCGTCCATCCATTCATGATGGTTGTCATTGTTCCAATCCATGTCGTTTTCCTCAATGTGCGGTAGAGTCGAAAGACCACGGACAAGTGCTTTGTCATAGACGGATTGCGCCGCTTTCGCCTGCTCATCCTTCCCTTGCACTTTCATGGTTTCAATCTTCTTCGCGAGCATGACGAAATACTCGTAGTCCTGCACACCTTCGCGAATGGCTTCATTGTGCTTTGCATTAGTGGGAGCATCCTGACCGACGAAATACGGCGAATATTCATTATGCTTTTGTGCATATGGTTGCCACGAATTACCAATGCCGCCACCGCATCCGAACGCCCAATACATAGAGCCTGTCGCTCCCATATCAACGGAACGCCAAAACTGCCCGCGATGGTAGGTGATTGGATCAAGCGTGCGGGACGGACCACTGCACGAATACAACCACAATTCCGCCCCCTCCTTCCGTTTTTGTACATAGAAATCACGGAAATTGCCTTTGAAACTCGGATCCTCCTGTGGGAATTTCCACATCGCATGGATCATGCGAGTCATTGGGCAGAGAACATCGCAGAGCTTGAAGAATGTTGGATCGACAGGCCTCGGATCGTTGAAACATGGATCCTCAAAAATCGTGAATTCCGGGCAGCGCTCTTTGATGGGACGCGCCCAATCCATGATCTTCTTGGCTTGCTCTTCGCGGGACGGCTCGTCGTAAAGCAGGACGACAACGTCTTTTGGATTAAATCCAGTCTCCTTAACATATGCCATCCAAGCATTTACGTATTCTGTCACCATATTCGCAAAACGCGGGTCGGAAGGCGCAACGCCATCGAATTTGTCTCCAATCGCCCAGAAGACGCAGTACCGCCTCGAGCCTTTCCACATGTTGGTCCATTTGTCCCATGCGGAGAAGTCGAGCTCCTTTGCGTTCTGCAGATGGCCATCATTGTCGAATTTCGCTCCCTTGGGCATGACGGCGTTCGTCGCCCACGGGCTATCAACGTATGTATCTTTCATGATGGCGATAGTGGCTTTGACACAGTTCGGTGTTCTGTAGTAGTTGCCCATCATATTGGTATAGTCCCATCCGCCGAGATGGATAGAAGGCTGCTGCGGAAAATCTATATCGTATATTTTAAGCTTTAATGGGATCG
>JAEEGF011041699.1_pt1 | contig 14256 bp, 10 predicted proteins | sample 9134171 | NCBI WGS metagenome assembly JAEEGF01 (sample SAMN16246542, study PRJNA631951) | gut metagenome | biome: gut microbiome; feature: rumen; material: AP-attached | host: Bos | place: Iran: Karaj | collected 2018-10
TTGATTCACTTTGCTTTTGGCATGGCGAGGATCAAGCAGATGACAAATGCTATGTTAAGTGCGTGCGTTGTGGTGAGGGAATTGAAAGAGAGCATGTTTATCATTATAATTTGATTCCTGCGTCTGGACAGCATACACGATACTGCAGATGCGGATATGGCAGCACAACAGAATGGTGTTCTTCTGATGATGGAGATGACATATGTGATTACTGTGGAGCCTCTATGTCATATTTGTGCAATATCCATATACCAGCTGATTGCTGGCATGATGAAAATCAGGCAGAGGATAAGCACTGGATAAAGTGTGCTAATTGCAACAAAGTAGTTGAAAGCGAGCATTCCTACCAGATTAGTAGTAATAATAATGGAACACATACGCGTTCTTGTGAATGCGGATTTAAAACAACAACTGAGATATGTGATTCACATGATGATGATAAACGATGCGATTATTGTGGTGCTTCGATGAGCCTGGTATGCGAGGCGATAGGGCACGCACCGTATGAATATAACTGGGATAATAGATTTGCTCTGCTGAAATTCTTTGATCCAGGACAGGATGATACAGACGAAGTATGTTACTTTAGATGCAAGAGATGCGACAAACTCGTTGAAAGAAATCATGAGTATAATTATTATCCTACCCATGAGGGAACTCATACATATACATGTCCATGCACAAATGAACGGCGTTACCATATTATTGAAAAATGTGTTAGCGCTGATGGCGACAATAAATGTGACATATGTGGAGACGTTATAACGCATACATGCGTAGGAAGCCCAAGGCTCTGCTATGATGCGATTGATTTATATAATACACATACAGAGTGGTGCGAAGATCCCAATTGTCCAGGAATTGAAGTCACTCATAAGTTTGTATGTCCTGATGATTGGGAGTTTGACGAAGAAAATTTAATTGGCTCAATAGACGATTTAATGAAGCGAACCAAGTGTCAATGTGGGCAGAATTTATATGATGCAAATATTGATTGGGCAGATGCAATTATGGAAAAAATGCAACAAGACAAGGCAACACCATTAGGGGAATTAATTGAATTGATTCAGAGAGGGTATATCCATTTTGGATATTAGAGAACTAACGGATACAAGAAAGTATACTAGGCTAAGGCAAAATATATATGCCTCTTTCATAGGGGCTTTTCATTAATAACACAAAATCGCAGCAATTTAGTTTTCGTGAATTGATGCCCCAAATTGTTCACAACAGAAAAGCTAATCAAACTTTTTGTATGATTGGCTTTTACAGCATAGAACTAGGACTTTTACACTTGTATAACAACTAATAGTTTTTTCTCCATTATAAGCTGTGGAATAATAAACTTGTTTGTCCAACCTGGACAAACAAGTTTGCAGAATATAAAATCTTCCCATTTTAGCGTTTTAAAGCCCCATGCTGATGCATGGGGCTTTTTAACAAGTTAAAAATGATATTTAATTCCACTCTGTTTCATAATAGCGTTGGCTGTATCGTGGGATTTTTTTTACGGCCATTACACATACGCCATTTGACGAGGGCTGGTGGTAAGTTCAATTGATTTTAATTTAGATAGGCCGTTTAACTCTATCATTTCTGGAACGGTAATCTTAATCTTTTCGATAAGTGCATCATAAGAGCCGGACTCGAGAGATATACCCAGTTCGTCGCATATCGCAACCCAGACAGACGCATCTTCGTCCCAATGGATTAAAACTTTTACATCCATAAAACACCTCATAGGCTTTCTCCTTTCCCACATAACAGTGTAAATAGTGGTACTCGGCGGCAAAATATTTAGTTTGTCAGATTTATTATACTCACACTTGCATTATATCACATTTTTCGCCTTAAAAAAGCAAACAAAACAAGCATAATACTGCGAATTTTGTTGATACATTCCTGGTGGTTCAAGCATGATTGGTTAATTTCTATGATTCTATCCCAATATAGAAATTAAACCTGCCATGGGATAGATATTTTTTCTGCCAAGGCGCATATTTAGTTTGTTATATCCCAATAAAGAACGATGCTTCCGTCTGGGATAGACTAACACTCTCGCGACCCTTATGTTTAGCTAATTCTATCCCAATACGGAATGATTCAAGCTTTTGGGATAGACTTACACTATCGCAACCCTTATGTTTAGCTAATTCTATCCCAATATGGAATGATTCAAGCTTTTGGGATAGATTAACACTGACAAGGAAGCCTTAGCCATGAAAAACTATCCCAGTTAGATGGAAATTTCCATATTGGGATACGCGAGACAAGATGAAAGGGTACTCACTGTGAAAAAATATCCCAGTTAGATGGAAATTTCCGTATTGGGATACGCGAGACAAGATGAAAGGGTATTCACTGTGAAAAAATATCCCAGTTAGATGGAAATTTCCATATTGGGATACACGAGACAAGATGAAAGGGTACTCACTGTGAAAAACTATCCCAGTTAGATGGAAATTTCCGTATTGGGATACGCGAGACAAGATGAAAGGGTATTCACTGTGAAAAAATATCCCAGTTAGATGGAAATTTTCATATTGGGATACGCGAGACAAGATGAAAGGGTATTCACTGTGAAAAACTATCCCAGTTAGATGGAAGTATCCATATTGGGATACACGAGACAAGATGAAAGGGTATTCACTGTGAAAAACTATCCCACTTAGACAGTAAAATCCGTATTGGGATACGCGCAATGAATATCACATTTTTCGCCTTAAAAAAGCAAACAAAACAAATGTAATCCGACGAGAAGATGATATAATAATAAAGATGCATAAAGTGTCGAGATAATATAACCCAAGGGTACATTATGAAAAAGCAGGGGAAAGTGCGAGAGCTGAGAGTGAAGATGGTATCCCTCCTGGTATTCGGGTGGATACTTCCGATAGTAATACTTTCAAGCATCGTTTACAGTGTCATGTCGGTCCGACTTGACGGTCAGTTAAAAGAAAATGTCACATCTTCAGCTACGAAGGTCATTGAGAATATTGACCTTCAGCTTGACATGCTCATGAATTCATCACGCAATGCAACCTACATGGATGTAGTGTCTGAAGGCTATGAAGATTATCTCGAAGACGGTGATGCTCAGAAGCTCTACGATACCATGACTGTATATATTGCGCAGCAGTATCGCTATAACAAGAATACCGACGCGACAATTCTTTTCTTCATAGATTATCCCGAATTATTCTATTCAACCTACAGCGCAGGTGATGCCTACGATAAGGTGCAGAAGTTTCAGAATGAATACATGGATGAAGCCCTCGCTATATCTGAGGAGCTTGGCACCTATATTCACTTAGCTTCCATAGAAGATTCCCTTTACTTAATGCGAAATCTGGTGGACGAAGACTACAAGCGCTTCGCCATGATCATAATGGATATTAATAAAGAGTACCTGTTTAAATCTCTTGAAAGTATCTGGGGTTATGAGGATGCCGCAGTATTCATCGAGGGAAAGAAGATATTCGGTTTTGATGATATCCCTGAAAAGATCGATCTTTCAACAAAGACAAAGGCCCCGAGATACATTAAGTCCGGCAACAAATACTATGTATATCATGTAGACAAGGTGGAGAATCAGACGGTTTCCTATGTTATTGCTCTTGATAATGCCAAGATCAGAGCTCAGTTTGAAGCAGTATACAGTATTTTGGCGCTTCTTGTTTTATCAATCGTCCCTCTCTCCGTTGCGGTATTCAGGTTTTTTAATAACACCATCACTGAGCCTGTAACCGAGCTTGTTGTTGCAGCCCAGAATATCAGTAACAAAGAATACGGTTACACCATTGAAACCGAAACCAATTCAAAAGAATTTGTATATTTAAATAACGCTTTTAACAACATGAGTAATGAATTGAAGCGTCAGTTCGATCAGATTTATCTTGAAGAAGTTGCCATCAGAGATGCCAATATCAAGGCTCTTCAGTCACAGATAAATCCTCACTTCATAAATAACACTTTGGAAATCATTAACTGGGAAGCCCGCATGAATGGAAACTACAAAGTTTCCAACATGATCGAAGCTCTTTCCACTATGCTTAATGCAACCTTAAACAGAAAGAATGTGCAGACCATATCACTTCAGGAAGAACTTGAATATGTGGATGCATATTTATATATAATCGCCGGAAGAATGGGAAACAGACTTTTTGTTGAAAAGCAGATAGATGAAAGCCTTCTCCATGAATCCGTGCCGAGACTCATAGCACAGCCCGTTATCGAAAATGCCGTGGAACATGGCGTAAAGCTTAGCGGACAGGGTAGAATTCTCATTAAGATTTATAAAGAAGAACCATATATGTATATTGAGATCCGTAACACCGGTCGTATGTCGGAGGAAGACGAAGCCAATGTACGTAAGATTCTTTCTCCTGAAAATAAAGAGCCATTTTACAGATCTGTCAGCATAGGTATCAACAACGTAAACAAGCGACTTAAGCTTATGTACGGAGATGAATGCGGACTCACGATTTTTAATGACGGCGACGAAACAGTCAATCTGCTTAAATTTAAGAGCGAAGGAGGGGAAGCATGAAAAAGAAATCTTTATTCTTAATCGCAGTCCTTTCTTTTGCCATGTGTATATCGGCCTGTGGCACCATAAGCGAGGTTCAGGGAGGCGATAGATCCGTTACTCTGACTGTAAGCACCATGTATGCAGGTAATGACAGTAACACTAAAAAATACCGCGAAGCGGTGGCTGAATGGGAGGAGAAAACCGGTAACATCGTGGAAGATGAATCCACCACCTCCGATGACTCCTATAAAAAAAGAATAATCATGGAATTTCAGAGCGGCGCCGAGCCGGATGTATTGTTTTTCTTTAACGGCGTTGATGCAAATCCTCTGGTTCAGCATGGCAGAGTGGTTTCTCTTGAAGAGATAAGGGAAGTGTATCCCGATTATGCAGGAAACATGAAGGAATCCATGATGCCTGCGTCACCTGCTGACGGAAAGATATATGCGATCCCCGTAAACGGTTACTGGGAAGGGCTGTTCGTAAATAAAGAGGTGCTTAGTAAAGCGGGAGTTAAAATGCCCGATGAAAATACCACCTGGGACGAATTCATGGAACTCTGCAACACCATAAAAGAAAAGGGATATGTGCCGATCGCAGCTTCCCTTGCGGAGATTCCCCATTACTGGTTTGAATTCTGTATTTACAACCATCAGAATACAATTTCCCATGCAAGAGTTCCTGAAGGACTTTATTCCGCCGAAGGCTTTGCCTGGGTGCATGGTCTTGAAGATATTAAGTCAATGTATGAGGAAGGCTTGTTCCCTGAAAATACATTATCGATTTCCGATGAACAGAGCATGAAGCTTTTCTTAAACGGAGAAGCAGCCTTTATGCTGGATGGTTCCTGGAGAGTCGGAGCCATTGAAGACCTGGGTATTTCCGACGATTTTGCGGTAACTTTTGTGCCAGGTACTGAAACACGCCGCACGACGGATATAATAAGCGGTCTTTCTTCCGGCTACTACATCACGAGAAAAGCCTGGGAGGATCCCGAAAAGCGTGAAGCGGCAGTTGATTTTGTAAGCTTTATGACATCGGACGAAAAAGTATCGGAATTTGCTGAAGTTACGGCCACTGCCCTTTCAGACGGTGTGCAGATAGACAGAGAGAGCCTGTCTCCGTTTTACCTTTCTTGCTTAAACATGGTGGAAAGCGCAACAGGTTCTTCCGAAGCGGTGCAGGACTATGTGCCCACCAATTTAAGAGCACCCATATTTGAAAATATGTCGGGAATTGTCCGGGGGGTCAAAGACATTCCGGCGGCAGTTGACGAAGTAATAACCGCTGTGAAAAAGAGTGAGGAGTAGTTATGTGGAAGGTAGTAATTGTTGATGACGAACCCATAATCGTTGAGGGTCTTTCCAAAGCCATTAAGTGGGACGATTATAACTGCACTGTGGTGGGCTTTGCCTATAACGGCGCAGAAGGTCTTGAACTTATTAAAAAAGAATCCCCCGATATCATTTTTTCGGATATCAGCATGCCCAATATGGACGGACTCAAGATGATCGCAGCCATAAAGAGCATCTTGCCTAAGACTCAGATCACCATTCTTACGGGTTTCAGAAACTTTGATTATGCCAAAGAAGCAATATCTCTCGGCGTTACAAGATATCTTCTTAAGCCTTCAAAGTTCGATGAGCTGATCGAAGCGATAAATGTCATGACGGAGAAACTAAAAAGTCTCACTCCTGATGAAGAAGTGACTTCCGAAGAAGGTGATTCTTTTGCCGACGAATCCATCGACTTACAGAATCCCGCCAACTCATTCATCGTTAAAAATGCCATGGAATATATCAATGAGCACTACAGCGAGAAGCTTAAGCTCCTTGACGTAGCCGAGCAGATCTACGTGAGCCAGTGGCACTTATCAAAGCTTTTAAACAAGCATACAGGAAAGAATTTCTCTGAAATTCTCAACGGCATCAGGATAGAGAAGGCAAAAGAACTGTTAAAGAATCCTTCCTACAGGATCTGCGATATAGCTGAGGAAGTGGGTTTCACGGATCTCACCCACTTTTCCAGAGTATTTAAAAAGACCGAAGGCATCAGTGCCAATGAATACAGAAACAAGTTGTAAACTATCGAAGGTCTCAGACCTGAGATTTAATAACTAAGCATACTTAGGAGGACAGCATGGAATCAATCAGAGGTTATGTTTTTTTAAAAGACGTTTTTTTAAAAGGACAGGTAGACATTGAAGGTGGCAAGATCATCGCCGTTAAAGATGCGAATCTTACCGAAGAGGAAGAAAAACAGTATATAATTCCGGGTCTTGTGGACATTCACACCCACGGCTGCGCCGGACATGACACTTGTGACGGTGACGAAGAAGGTCTTCGCGCTATGCTTAAATATCAGCGTGAACACGGCACCACCTCGTATTTTCCCACAACCATGACTTTTCATGAGGACAAGATAACGGATGTTGTAAAAAACATTAAAAAGGTTGCGGAAACCGACAAGACCGTCAAGGGTATTTATCTTGAGGGACCTTTCATAAGCCGTGAGAAGTGCGGCGCTCAGAATCCCGACTACATCATGAAACCCGATATAGATATGCTTCACCGCGTGAATGAAGCTTCCGGCGGACTTTGCAGGTTCGTTGCCATCGCTCCCGAACAGGATGGCGCCATGGAATGTATAAAGGCGGGAAAGGATGAATTTAAATTCTCCATTGCTCATACAACAGCGGATTACGATAAGGCAAAAGAAGCGATCGACGCAGGCGCCAATCATATAACTCACTTCTTTAACGCAATGCCCGGATATACCCACAGAGCTCCCGGCGTAATAGGCGCTGCCATGGATACGGAAGATATACGTGTTGAGCTTATTTCAGACGGTATTCACATTCATCCCGCAGTTGTGAGAAATACCTTTAAGTATTTCGGCGGAGACAGAGTGATCCTTATTTCAGACAGTATGGAAGCGACCGGCATGAAGGACGGGGAATATGCTCTCGGAGGACAGAAGGTTATCGTAAAGGGACGTCTTGCTACTCTTGAAAACGGCACCATCGCAGGCTCTGCATCAAATCTTTTTGACTGCCTCACAACAGCAATCAAGATGGGGGTACCCAAGGAAGAAGCGATCAAAGCCGCAACAAGCACACCCGCAAAAGAAGCAGGTATATTTGATATCGTTGGAAGCATAGAAGCAGGCAAGAATGCAGACATCCTGGTACTTGATAAAGACTTTAATTTAAAGAAGGTTTATACGGAAGCCTGAACCTGCTAAAGCTAAAAAGCTTCTTTTTAAGGCAACATAAATGACACTTGTGTGGTTAATCAAAAAATGGTATAGTATTTAAGTAAGACTAGACGTCTTTACTTGGAGGATAAAAAATGGTAAGCCAAAAAGTAGTGATTAAAAACCCTACAGGACTACACCTAAGACCCGCCGGCATCCTATGTAAGGAAGCTATGCAGTTCAAATCATTAATTACATTTTCGTACGGGGACAATACCGCGAATGCCAAAAGCGTATTAAGCGTGCTTGGTGCTTGTGTAAAATGTGGTGATGAGATTGAATTCGTGTGCGAAGGTGAGGACGAGGAAGAAGCATTGTCCAAGCTGATAGCAGTCGTAGAGAGCGGCTTAGGCGAATAAGTATCATACACCCCATTCCCTTTGCGGAATGGGGTTTTATTTTAAGAGGGCGCTTTATCAATGTAAAGCGTCAAAATGGGAGGAATTGAAATGTTAAACTACAAGCGTTACAGAAGAAATCCCGTTATCAAATATCCTGAGCGGGAATGGGTCAACAAGGAAATCGAAAAGGCGCCGATCTGGTGTTCCGTAGACTTACGAGACGGTAACCAGGCTCTGATCGACCCCATGGTGGTAAGCGAGAAGGTTGAACTATTCCAGTACATGGTAAAAATGGGCTTTAAGGAAATCGAAGTAGGCTTTCCCGCAGCAAGCCAGATCGAATATGATTTCTTAAGAGAACTTATAGAAAGAAAGCTTATTCCCGATGATGTTATTCCTCAGGTACTTACACAGTGCCGTGAAGAATTGATCGACAGAACCTTTGAATCAATTCAGGGCTGTAAGAAAGCGATCGTACATATCTACAATTCCACATCCGAATTGCAGAGACGGGTTGTATTTAAGAAGAGTAAAGAAGAGATCAAGCAGATCGCCATCGACGGTACAAGAATGGTAAAAGAAAGAGCCAGGAATTTTGACGGTGAGATCATCCTTGAATACTCTCCCGAAAGCTTCACCGGCACCGAACCCGAATATGCCATGGAAGTGTGCGAAGCGGTATTAAAGGAATGGGGAGCCGACAAGGATAATAAGGTCATCATCAACCTTCCCTCAACAGTGGAAATGACAACTCCCAATGTATATGCCGACGTAATAGAATGGTGCGGAAAGCACTTTTCCAACAGAGAAGCGGTTATCTTGAGCGTACATCCTCACAATGACCGTGGTACGGGTGTTGCGGCTACAGAGCTTGCTCTTCTTGCAGGTGCTGACAGAGTGGAAGGAACTCTTTTCGGTAACGGCGAACGTACAGGTAACGTGGATATCTTAAATGTTGCTTACAACATGTTCTCGCAGGGAATCGATCCGAAGCTTGAGATATCACATGTCAATGAAATAATCGAGATCTACGAGCGCCTTGTAAAGATGCCCGTTCATCCGAGACACCCCTACGCAGGTAAGCTTGTATTTACCGCATTTTCAGGTTCTCACCAGGATGCCATCAACAAAGGCGTTCAGGCCCTTCGCGAATCCGGCAAGGACTACTGGGAGGTGCCTTACCTTCCCATCGATCCTGCAGACATCGGAAGAGAGTACGAACCCATTGTCCGCATCAATTCACAGTCCGGCAAGGGCGGAGTTGCTTTTATCATGGATACATATTTCGGATACAAGCTTCCCAAGGCCATGCACAAAGAATTTGCCAATACCATCCAGGCAATCTCCGAGAAGCAGGGCGAAGTTTCACCTCAGGAGATCATGGATGCATTTACAAAAGAATATCTTGAAAGAAAAGAACCCTGGTCACTTATCAAGCTTAACGTACAAGACTTCGAAGGTGAAAAGAGCGAAGACTTCGATACCCTTGTTACTGTTTCTTATTACGACCACGGTGTTGAAAAGAGCTTCGAAGCAGAGGGTAACGGACCTATCGATGCCGTTAAGCGCGGTATCATCCAGAACATCGGCGTTGAGATCAAGATCCTTGATTACGAAGAGCACGCCCTTCAGGCAGGTTCCAACTCCAAGGCTGCAGCATACATCCACCTGCTTGACAATAACTCCGGCGCTGTTACCTACGGCGTAGGCGTAAGCTCCAATATCACAAGGGCCTCTGTCAGAGCTATATTCTCAGCTCTTAACAGACTTTTCGGTTAGGTAAGATGATGCGGTTTGGAAGGCCGGTCGCTATATTAAACTAAAAACAGGAGCGAGAGATGATAGTCTCTCGCTTTTTTGCTGACGAAAATGTTTCTACGTGGTATTCTTATATTAATGTGAGTTTGAAGCCGGAATAATCGGCAAAAAGAAATATATGGCGCATTTTGGAAAGAGGTTAATTTATGAATTATGAATGGGATTTAACAAAGATTTATAAGAGTCTTGACGATCCTCGATTTAAAGAGGATGCAAAGGCTTTGGAAGAAAGCGTAAAGGAGTATGGCGACTATGTGGACAGCCTTGACAGCAGCAAAGCTCCAAGCGTTGATCAGTTAGAAAAGGTATTTTCCCTTGCTGAAAAAGAAAACCTGCTTGAATATAGGCAGTTTTCCTATTTATTCTTAAGTCAGGCCGTTGATACCGAAAACGGTCGCCTGATGGGTGAAATGAACAGAGCTATGCGCGTTGTTTCTGCAGGCGCAGGCACACAAGCAAAAGTAGTAAAGCTCATTTCCAATATCGAGGATATCGATGCTTATGCAGAAAAGTCCGAGATCCTTAATGATTACAAAGCATTTTTAAAGCGTAAAAAAGAAGCCGCATCGCACTTATTATCAGATGCCGAAGAAGAGCTTTACGCATCCATGGATATGACCGGCGGCTCAGCCTGGGGCAATTTACAGAGCTTCTTAACTTCCACCGTTAAGGTCGATTATGAAGGTAAGACAATCACCCTTACGGAAGCAAGAAATCTTGCCTATGATGCTGATAAAGACGTACGTAAGAAAGCCTATGACGCAGAGATCGCAAGCTATGAAAAGATTGCCGATTCCATCGCATATTCTTTAAATAATATAAAGCTTCAGGTGAATATGATTTCCAAAAAACGTGGCTATGAGTCACCTCTTATGCAGGCGCTTTCAGAGTCCTACATGACAAAAGAAACACTTGATGCCATGATCGATGCTATTAAGGATCATCTTCCCAACATCCGTAAGTATTTCCTTCACAAGGCTAAGCTTCTTGGTTACGACGGAAGCCTTAACTGGTGGGATATGTTCGCACCCTTAGGTGAAGACAATAAGAAATATACCGTAGAAGAAACAAAAGAAGTCCTTACTTCCACATTCGAACATTTCACTCCCGAAATGTCCGACATGATGCGCGAAGCCTTTGACAACAACTGGATCGACTTCTTCCCCCGTAACGGTAAGGAAGGCGGTGCTTTTGACCAGGGCATACCTTTCATAAAAGAAAGCCGTGTCATGACCAACTTCGATGGTTCATTCGGCTCCATCGACACCCTTGCTCACGAGCTGGGACATTCTTTTCACGATAGACAGGTGCAGGATAACCGCATCTTAAACATGGATTACCCCATGCAGGTAGCTGAGTCCGCATCTACCTTCAATGAGACATTTTTATGTAACTACTTCGTAGAACGCGCCGAATCCGATTCTGAAAAGGTTGCTCTTCTTGAAAGCCTTCTCCGTGAACAGACTCAGTGCGTGGTGGACATCTACTCAAGATATTTATTCGAAACTTCCGTATTTGAAAACTGCGACGAGAAGTTCTTAATGAAAGAAGATCTGAAGGAACTCATGCATAAAGCTCAGGTGGAAGCATATGGCGAAGGCATCAAGGAAGACACCCTTCACCCCTATATGTGGGCTTGCAAGTCCCACTACTACAGCACGGGGCTCAGCTTCTACAACTTCCCCTATGCTTTTGGTGCACTGTTCGCTGCCGGCCTTTATGACATGTTCTTAAAAGAAGGAAGAGAGACCTTTGTACCTAAGTATAAGGCAATGCTTAAGGCAACGCCCACCGTCTCCGTTGAAGAAGCCGGCTCCCTTATGGGCATCGACTTGACTAAGAAGAAATTCTGGGAAGATTCTTTGAAGATTATTGAGAAGAATATAGAAGAATTCTGCGAATTGTAAGAGGAGTTATTTTATGAAAAAGTGTACGTCTGTACTCGCATTGGCAGGAAAAATGCTGGGGATACTGTTACTAAGTGCGATACTTGGATATTTGCTTCTGGTAGCTGTATTGTCACTACCGGTAAAAAACGATGTGGTGGCGTCATACAGAGAATATTCCGGACAGATGGGTTGGAATCCTATAGTCAACAATCGCTATACGGATTATTTAACATACTTCGATTCTTTTGAACCCGGTGTCCTGGATGATCAGACGGACAGTATTATCATATCTAAATCCCTTTACAGTAATCCCGCTGAAAGCGTCTTCTACACCGCTGCGTACATGCAGAAATACGGAAGATATTGGCATGGATATGTAGCTATACTCAGGCCGGTACTATACTTTTTCTCAGTGTGGGATACGTATTTCATAAACTCTGTATTACAGATCGCAACGGCTTTTGCATTATGCATTATTGTCTATAAAGAAACCGGAAAACTCAGATACCCGATAGCGGTACTTTCATCGTATTTATTGCTTGCGCCAATGGCGTTAATGTCATCGTTTCAGTTTTCGCCGATTTTTTATATTTCATTTTTGGCGACTATATTTGCGCTGACAAGCAAAAAAATCAAAGAGGACAGCTATAGACAATATATCTTCTTTTTATGCGTGGGAATAATAACTTCTTATATAGACTTTTTGACATATCCGTTACTCGCCTGGGCAATGCCTTTCTGCTGGCTCATTGTAGTACAAAATGAACAGACTGATCTGCTTTCAGGAATCAGGAAAATTATCGGAACGTCGCTTTCCTGGACATTAGGATATGTGGGAATGTTTTTATCAAAATGGGCAATCCTTTATCTTGTATGTGGAAAAGAAGCTTATGTTGACTGTTACACAGGAGAAGCTTTTGACGCACTGAGAGGACTGTCCGATAATCTGAAAGTGACAAAAGAAGTCTTTAACAGATTCGAAGTTCTTACCAGTAACTGGAGACATTACTTCTTTGCAGGATATATGGTGATTATTTCCCTGTGGATCATCCGGGGAATTGTTAAGTATTTTAAAGGGCAGTTCAACGTTGGATCGAAGACGGCTATATTGGCGATTGTTGCATGCTCTTCCCCCGCCTGGTATTTGGTTTTCAACACACATACTGCGATTCACCATTTCTTTACCTATAGAATTTACGGGGCATCTATTCTTGCTTTCGTTCTTGCGATTTCTATAAGTGAGACGAGTGAAAAACTCAAAAGTGATAAATGCGCCAAGGCGATTTCGGCCGGTATCCTTGCAGTATTTTTGGCTGTCGGGTTGCTTGCTTCGTCATTAGCAAAAGAAAATGTTTATGTATTATTTGGCGAAAGAGCGCAAACAGTTTTACTGAACGAAGACGATCTGATACAGGTCGAATTTAAACCTTCTTTTTCAAACATAAAGCAGTATACGACATGTCTTACTTTGCAGGGTGAATCAACCGGAGAGATCGTTTATGAGGTGGAAAAAGATGGAGTGATCATGTATGACTCATCTTTGCCTTTGGAAGTTTTTGAAGAAAAGTCCTTCGACTCAGTAAACGTAGACTGGAAGCTTGATACGGATGAGACTTATATGATGAATATTTTTATCCGCGATAATGCGTCCGGAATCAACTATGCGATAACCAGCGAGGGAGAGACACCTCTCACGGAGTATGGACGTATTACACTCAATGGGGATGACTTGGGAAAAACGGAGCCTGCGGGAGGATTTGTTTATCATACGACCATCAGGTCACGTGCTGACAGAATCTTTACGGCATTGTCGGTTGCAGCATTTTTGTCGCTCATGACATTGTGTTTAGTTAAGATAAAATATATTTGGAGAAAAGCATGACAGATTACAAATTGATAATAGAAACCATGAAAGGAATTGTTGCTAACTGTAATTACCCCATATCGGTTATGGCTAATGGGGCAGCGATTCTCTATAATGAGCTTTCTGATCTAAACTGGGCAGGTTTTTATTTAATGGAAGATGGAAAGCTTATTCTCGGGCCCTTCCAGGGAAAGCTTGCCTGCATGGAAATTCAGGTAGGAAAGGGCGTCTGCGGAACCGCGGTAGCGGAAAGAAAAGTGCAGAGAGTAGCGAATGTCCATGAATTCCCGGGTCACATTGCCTGTGACAGCGCATCTAATTCAGAAATCGTGATCCCCATTTATAAAGACGGAGAAGTGTTCGGAGTGTTAGACATCGACAGTCCGGAATTTAACAGATTCTCGGAAGAAGATGAAAAGAACTTAACGGAATTCGTACGAGTACTTGAAACAGGAATCTAATGCGTCAACGTAATAAACAGTTAATACTCCGGTCATAAACTCAAAATGCTAAAGGGGGAATTATAAGCATGAGTGAAAAAGGCAGGAAGTATAAATT
>JAEEGF010275625.1_pt1 | contig 14253 bp, 10 predicted proteins | sample 9134171 | NCBI WGS metagenome assembly JAEEGF01 (sample SAMN16246542, study PRJNA631951) | gut metagenome | biome: gut microbiome; feature: rumen; material: AP-attached | host: Bos | place: Iran: Karaj | collected 2018-10
TACTTTTTGACGTACTCGGGCAGCGTGATAACATAGCCCTCTACGGTCTTACCATCTTCGCAAACTTCTACGTGAGCATCCTTCACGGCTCCGCTCTCACCCGAACGGTTACCGATATCGAAGAGGATGCGGCTCTCTTCGGACTTGGGATAGGTATAACGCTGGAAGGCTACACGAGGTGTGGCGGTCACCTCGGCCTTGATGCCATAGTCCTGCAACATCACAGAATAGTAGCCGGCTGTGGCCTCCTCCTCATCGTGCGAGAACTTGGAGCGGTAGCCCTCGCCCTCGGAATCAACAGCTCCGGGAACGGTCTTCAACGCTCCGCAGGTAGGCATCAGCACAATGCCGCCCACCTGAAACTCGTGGGTGCATGGAAAGCCCTCGATGGACTTATCACGATAATCATAACCTGTTGCCTCCCAACCGTCTTTGTTGCCCAAGTGCCCGTTGGTGCTGGGACCGGGCTTGGCCATTCCGAAGGGCATAGCGCCGGGGGCGAAGTGGAAGTAACGGCAATGAGCCGTTCCGATACGAGGTTCTACAAAGCGGGTATAACTCTGAGGAATGGTCTCAGGCGTGTCACAGCTTACCATAGCACCTATGGCACAAGCAAGTAACAAAAGCAACTTTCTAATTTTCATAAGATTATTTGTTTAATTGATTCAGGGCAAAATTGTAGGCACCTAAGTTGATGGCCTTGCTGGCTCCCAGTTCTGAGACGCAGACAGCGACCTTACGCTGAGCGCAGTAAAGAACTTTCTTGTCGGTGTGGGGAACATTGACATAGATGTCCTTATCTTCGAGGAAAGCAGCACGCTGCTCGGGGTCTTCGAAATTGTAAACCTCGCTCTGGAGTGTGGGAAGCAGATTGCCAGTGAAGGTTCCTGCGGGACGGGCAAACTCCTCCATCATGCCAGGCAGAATCCACTTGGAATTATGGGACAGACCGCCGCCGATAACAACGATTCCGTCCACGATGTTGAGCACATTCACCAGGGCGGCAGCGCAAACCTGCCCCAACTGGCGGAAACTCTCCTGAGCAGCCTTCATGTTGCCCGGACGGGTTCCGTTGGCAATATCACCGATATCCTTGGGGGTAAGGTCGCCGATCGGCTCGTGCGACATCTCGGCATACACCCTGCGGACGGCACGGATGCTGACGCTCTCCTCGGCAATGACAAAGGGATACATACCATTGCGCATACACCACACATCACCGCCGCAACCGTTGTCGCCTGTCAGCAGTACCTTATCTATTACCACGCCGCAACCGAATCCGGTTCCCAACGTAATACCTACCATATTCTTATACCTGCGCTTGCAGCCAGCCTCCTCCAATGCTTTGTTCACACGAGGCAGGGCACCAGCCAGTGCTTCGCCGTAGGCAAACAGGTTGCCGTCGTTATTCACATAAACGGGAATGCCGAAAACGCTCTCCAGATACGGACCCAGCGCCACACCGCCGCGGAAGGAAGGGAAGTTGGGCAGGTCGCCAATCACGCCGCGTTCATAGTCGGCAGGACCGGGGAAGGCAAAACTGATGGCTACAGGCTCTACATCCAGTTTCTCCTTAACGGTAGTGAAACCTTGCACCAATGTAGCCAGACAGCCCTCGGTATCGGTTGTTACAGCCTTCAGGCGTACGGGCTCAACAATCTCTTCATTGTCGCAAATAGCAGAGAACACAAAGTTCGTTCCGCCGGCATCCAGCGTCAGCACAATTTTCTTGTCGTTAGTCATAATTTCAGGTTTTATTAGTTGAAGATTATTTTCATCTATCTCATATTTATTTATAAATTATTCTGCAAAAAGAATAGTTTTCTTCGCAAAAGTATAAAAAAAACCGGTAGCAAGGAAAACTTCCGGGTTATTTTTTCAGCTAAGGTTTTTCCTTGCCGAAAAGAAAAAAGCTCAGGAACCGAAGATCCTGAGCTTTTCTTTTATGAACAAATCCTTTATCTATTGTCAAGATATTGGGGATTAGCTGTTAAAATGTACTTCTTAATGGTTGTCATATATTCAGAAACCTGTGTGTCACCAGCCTTCAAATCAACATAACCGTAAAGCACATCATTGTTATATTTATCAACTACAGTCTGTACTTTCTGCTTAACTAAATCATCATTCGCTGTCTGATTAGTTAATGATTGCATGACCGCATTAAGATCATTATTAAACGCTTGGGCTTTTGCTTCATATCCTTTAACACAGTCTATATACCCTTCGCAACGATAGTAACGTTTGAATTGAATTTCATCATCATTTTTGCACGACTGTACGGCCATTCCCACGCATGCTACTAGCAAAGTGAGCAACACTGTTTGAATCTTTTTCATCTTTTTTCTGTTTAAAAGTTAAATAAAAGTATTTCTCGCGGTTCAAAGATAAATGTTTTTTTTGAAAACAGCAAAGAATCGACAAAAAATATAATAATTTTTTTTTTTTACGTCCTCACATACGCTTTTATCGTCTTGCATTCCTCACCTCCCACAGGGGTGATGGTGTAGCGACCGATGCAGGCGGGGATGATGAAGGTCTCGGCATAATGCACCGTGAAGGGTTCGAACTTGCCTTCCGGACTCTCCACCACAGCCTCGTAGCCATCTGCCAAGTTCAGTACGTTCACCCCGCCGTTGGTGTTGTGCTCTACTGTCCGTGTGAAGGTGTGCCGACGTGTCTCTATGAACTCGTTGGGGTGCAGGCCAGTACGCTCCTCCATGATGCCTTCCTCCTGAGAGAGCACCTCAAAGTGGTTACGGATATTCCGGTTCACCCACTCCGTTGTGCGGTTCCACTGGATAACATGCTTGCCGCGCTCCACATTGATGGGGCGAGGCTTACCGTCCAGTCCCAAGCGGTTCCAATCCCACAGTTTGAAGGTGAAGATACTGGGCGTAGAACTAATCTCCAGCACCATGCTATCGTGTCCGCTGCAATGGATGGTACCTGCGGGAATGAGGTAATGGTCATGCTTCTTGGCAGGGAACTTATTTACGTACTTCTCGGCAGGGAAGGAAATCTCGCCGCGCTGTGCCGCACGCAAGTCTTCTATCATGTCATGTTTGTCGATATCCTCTTTCAGGCCCAGATACACCACGGCATCCTCACCGGCATCCAGCAGATAGTAACTCTCGTCCTGCGTATAAGGCAGGCCGAACTCTCGCTGGGCAAATTCGTTGGTGGGATGAACCTGAAGGCTAAGGTTGCCGCCGCCCATGGTATCGAGGAAATCGAAACGGATGGGGAAGCTCTTTCCGAAGCGTGCCCAAACCTGCTCGCCCAACAGTTCACGGCTATGCGTCAGTACCACATCCTGCGAGGGGAACTCCACCAGCACACCGTCCAGATTCAGATAGAGGCTGTTCTCCTCGGGGACGCAGTCGAAGCACCATCCGTAGTTCTGCTCTTCGCGAGGTAAATCACAGACTTCCTTCATCCACTGGCCGCCCCAGGGAGCGGGGTCGAAGAAAGGTACCACGCGGAACGGCTTACGAGCCGTGCGCTCCATACCCTGACGGAACTGCTGGTCGGAAATCATCTTAGGTTCCAAGCGATTGTTGCTGTCTATCCAGTACTGAATGCGATGTGATTGCATCAGTTCGTCCTTGTATCGGTCCACAATGTTCCAGTCGTTAAAGTACCCGCGCTTGTACTGTCGCGAAGGCTCCTCCTGACTGTTGTCTATACCCAGTGCCTTCACCTCGTGTCGGCGGAACCGTTGCTGAATCTCCCATCGTGCCATATCGGCATAAGCCAAGGGGAGAGTTGAGAGTTTTTCTGCGATATATGCCGCCCCTGTTCCGATGATGATACAGGGCTCTTGGATTCTTGAACTCTTGAACTCTTGAACTCTTAAACTGTCGTAGTATTCCTCCAGCCTTACGTTCGACATATAGCCGAACAGCACATCGTCCGTAATAAAACGTTCTGTAAGTTGACGGATTTCCTCCTCGGGCCTCATCAGCGAGCGTGTATTAATAATCTTTCGCCCAGTCTTGGCAAAGGCTGTAAGGAAATCTTCCTCGTAAGTGCCTGTGTAGAGGTCGATGGCCCATACCGGTTCATCGGCCCATTGCTCATTTAATGTGGATACAATCTTCTCCCAGCCCACAATAGCCATACCGTCGGTATGGGTGCTGGGGAACTTGTCGTAATTTGATTTTCGCATAAATTTGAATGTTGACTTCGCAAAGAAAGTGTGTGGAAGTATGTTTTGTCAGGTGCGCCTTGCCTTTACGTCTGCAAGAATAGACAGGGCTACGTACCATAAAATGATGGCTGCAAAACAGCTGGCACCCAAAAGGAAGCAAGGTATGCAGCCCAAAATGAAGATGAATTTAACCTTGTTCTTTTCCCAACTCAAGTTTTTGAATTTTAGAGCCAACATGGGAACCTCGCAAACCAGCAACATGCAGAAAAGCAACATGAAGAGGAAAAGGAACACCGCATTGAATTTGAGTGAAACCAAAAAAGCATGCTGCCCCAATACCAGTGAGCCCCAGAAGAGTGCATTAGCAGGGGTGGGAAGACCAATGAACTGGTTGCTCTGCCGCTCGTCTAAGTTGAACTTGGCCAACCGCAATGCAGAAAAGGCTGCCATAATAAAAGCGGTATAGGGGATAAAATCCTTGAAGGGGGCCAGGATTTCGGGGTAATGAACCTGATGGAAGAGGTAGAAGACAATTGCACTGGGGGCTACGCCAAACGTTACCACATCGGCCAGAGAATCCAGTTCTTTACCTATGGGGGAAGAAACACCAAGAAGGCGAGCTGTCATGCCGTCGAAGAAATCGAATACGGCACCCACTACAATCATCAGTACAGCCCATTGGTATTGCCCATAGAAGGCACATCCTGTAGCAATACAGCCACTAATCAGATTACAGCAGGTTATGGTGTTGGGAAGATTCTTTATCATAATTTGGCGATAATTGTTTCGTTGCCGACAGTCTTGTCGCCCAACTTTACACATATTTTTGTTCCCAAGGGCAGGAAAAGATCTACGCGAGATCCGAATTTGATGAATCCCAAATGCTCATCAATAAAGCATGAGTCGCCCTCGTGGGGGTAGGTGACAATACGGCGTGCCATTGCTCCGGCAATCTGACGAGCCAGAATATCTGTCCCATCGGGCGTGGTTATCACAATTGTGCTACGTTCATTCTCCTCGCTGGCCTTTGGCAGCCAAGCCTTATGGAAGTTGCCGTCGTAATGCCTGACCAATTTTATGGTACCGTCAACGGGAATCCAGTTGGCATGAACATTCCACAAACTCATAAAGATGCTAACCATGATGCGTTTGTCATGGAAATATTCGGTTTCTTCTACTTCCTCTACCACAACCACTTTCCCGTCGCAGGGGGCAATGACAATACCCTCTGTGTCGCCTTCATAACATCGGATGGGGCATTGGAAGAAATTGATAAGAATCAGGTATATGCTGATGCTAACTCCTGCAAACAGGTAGAATGGTATCTGATTGGAAATAAAGAGGTGAAGGATGGCACTGACGGCCAGAAAAAGAATGGCGCTGACCACCAAGGTGGGAGTGCCTTCGTGGTGTAACCTTATCTTCTTTATTTTCTTTAGTTTCTTTAGTCTATTTCCCATGGGGATTGTTTACTTTGGACACAAAGATAGGGCAATTTTGTTATTTATCAAAAACTTTTGTGGTAATTTTGGCTTTTTCTACAACAAAAGGGGGAATAGCACTTTCCGTTTCAGGAAAAAACGCTATATTTGTACGATTATTGGTATTAAGCAGCAACAATGGAAGATTTTATACATTTACACGTTCACTCCCAGTATTCTTTGCTTGACGGTCAGGCTTCTATCCAGAAAATGGTGGAAAAGGCCATCGGCAACGAAATGCGTGGTATGGCACTTACCGACCACGGAAATATGTTTGGTGTAAAGGATTTCTTCGACTGCTGCAACTCTGTTAACAAAAAGAGGAAGAAAGAAGGGTTGGAACCCTTTAAGCCTATCTTTGGCTGCGAGGTGTATGTGGCCCGTCGCAAGAAGGAGCAGATGTCCGATCCCACCATCGACCGTAGCGGTAACCACCTGATTCTACTGGCCAAGAACCAAAACGGCTACAGAAACCTGATAAAGCTTGTTTCCCGTGCCTGGGTGGACGGTTTTTATTCCAAGCCCAGAACGGATCATGATGATCTGGTGCGTTTTCACAAGGATATCATCTGCTGCTCGGCTTGCATAGCGGGTGAAGTGCCGTCTAAAATCCTGAAAGGCGATATGGAAGGGGCCCGTCAGTCGGCCCAATGGTTTAAGGATGTTTTTGGCGAAGACTATTATCTGGAACTGCAGCGTCACGAGGTGAAAGATCCTAATGTGGCGGCTAACAGGGAAACGTTCCCCTTGCAGCAGATTTCGAATGCCGAACTGATAAAAATAGCTCGTGAGCTGAATATCAAACTGATCTGTTCCAACGACAGTCATTTTGTAAATCAGGAAGATGCCGATGCGCATGAGCGTCTGCTCTGCTTGTCAACGGGCAAGAAAATATCGGAGCCGCACATGCTATATACCAAGCAGGAATGGTTCAAGACAAAGGAGGAAATGAATGAGCTCTTTGCCGACATTCCCGAGGCGCTCAGCAATACGGTGGAGATTCTGGATAAGGTGGAGACTTACAATCTGGAGTCTGATCCTATTATGCCTTTCTTCCCCATACCAGAAGACTTTGGAACAGAGGAGCAGTGGAGGCAGAAGTATTCAGAAGAAGATTTGTTCCGAGAGTTCACCAGCGATGAGAACGGCGAGAACCCGCTTCCAAAGGAAGAGGGCGAGAAAAAAATAAAGAAACTGGGCGGCTACGATAAGCTTTACAGAATAAAATTCGAGGCGGATTATCTGGCTAAACTGGCATACGAAGGTGCCAGGCGTATATACGGAGAACCATTGGAAAAGGAAGTGGATGATCGCATCCGATTCGAGTTGCATATCATGAAGACGATGGGTTTCCCTGGTTACTTCCTGATTGTGCAGGATTTCATCAATTCTGCCCGACAAGAGCTGGATGTATGGGTCGGACCGGGCCGTGGCTCTGCTGCCGGTAGCGTAGTGGCCTATTGTCTGGGTATTACCAAACTGGATCCCCTAAAGTATGACCTGCTTTTTGAACGTTTTCTGAATCCCGACCGTATCTCATTGCCCGATATTGACACAGACTTTGAGGATGACGGACGTGGTAAGGTGCTGCAATGGGTAATGGATAAGTACGGGCATGAGAATTGTGCGCACATCATCACCTATGGCACGATGGCTACCAAGAACAGCATTAAGGATGTGGCACGTGTGGAGGACTTGCCATTGGATACAAGTAATGCGCTTTGTAAAGCCATACCGGACCGACTGCCCGACGGCATGAAGATGAACCTGAAGAATGCCATCTCCTGTACGCCTGAGCTGCAGTTAGCTCAGTCGTCGCCTGACTATAGAGAAGCTGATACTATAAAATATGCCCAGCAACTGGAAGGGCAGATTCGGGGGACCGGTATTCACGCCTGCGGATTCATTATCTGCCGCGACCCGATTTCGGATCATGTACCTATCTCAACTGCTGACGATCCCGACTTTCCCGACCGAAAGACGGCTGTTACACAGTACGACGGACATGTTATAGAAAGTACGGGGCTTATCAAGATGGACTTTCTGGGACTGAAAACGCTCTCGGAGTTAAAGGAGGCTTGTCGTGTTATCAAGGAAGCCCACGGTGTGGATATCGACTTGGACCACATTCCCATTGACGATGAACTGACATATCAGTTGTATCAGAAGGGCTTGACGGTAGGAACCTTCCAGTTCGAGTCGGCTGGTATGCAGAAGTATCTGAAGGAGTTGAAGCCAACCGTTTTCGAGGACCTTATAGCCATGAATGCCCTCTACCGTCCCGGACCAATGGATTATATCCCGTCTTTTATCAGACGTAAAAACGGTCTTGAGGAAATTACGTATGATATCCCTGTGATGAAGAAATACCTGAAAGATACTTACGGCATCACCGTTTACCAGGAGCAGGTGATGTTGCTGAGTCGTCTGCTGGCAGGCTTTACCAGAGGCCAGTCCGATGCGCTCCGTAAGGCTATGGGTAAGAAAAAGAAGGATATTGTAGATGAAATGAAGCCGCTCTTCATCAATGGCGGAAAGGAAAGAGGATATGACCCGGCTGTGCTGGATAAGATTTGGGGCGACTGGGAGAAGTTTGCTTCCTATGCATTCAACAAGTCGCATGCTGCCTGTTATTCTTGGGTGGCATATCAGACGGCTTACCTGAAAGCCCACTATCCTGCTGAGTTCATGGCAGCCCTGCTGACAAGAAGAAAGGATGATATTAAGGAAATAACCAAGTTGCTGGACGAGTGCAGGAATCTTAAGATAGAGGTGTTAGGCCCGGACGTTAACGAATCTCATGCTGATTTTGGCGTAAATGATAAACAGCAAATCCGTTTTGGGTTGAATGGTATCAAGGGACTGGGAGAGGCCGCAGCCGCGTCCATCATCTCGGAAAGAGAAAAGAACGGCAAATACAAGGATATCTTCGACTTCGTAGAGCGTGTTTCCATTCCTTCCGTAAAGAAGAGCGGCATAGAATGTCTGGCCCTAAGTGGTGCCTTTGATACATTCTCTAACCAGATAAGCCGTGAACAGTTTATTGCCCCCAATACAAAAGGGGAACTTTTTGTTGAATCGCTGACCAAATATGGCACCCAGTACCAGCAAGCAAAAATGGAGGCGCAGTTCTCTCTCTTCGGGATGGAGGCAATAGACAGACATTTGCCCCCTATACCTGTGACGGAAAGGTGGAACGACCTGGAGCGCCTTAACAAAGAACGTGAATTGGTGGGAATTTACCTCTCGGCACATCCGTTAGACGAATACAGCGTTATCCTGAACGGTATCTGTAATCTGCACATGGAGCAGATGAACGACCTTGCCCCGTTTGAAAATCAGGAAGTAAGACTAGGCGGAATAGTGACCGGACTGAAACGCCAGGGTATAACCAAAACCAACCAACCCTACGGAATCGTTATGATAGAGGACTATACAGGTTCGGCCGAAATAGCTTTGTTTGGAACCGATTGGGCTCAATGGAAAGGCTACCTTACGCAGCAAGGCAATCTGGTGTATATAACAGGAAGGGTGCAAGGACGCCAATACAGGCCAGAAGTCATGGAGTTAAAGATTGGAAAAATAGAGTTTCTGGCCGACGTAAAAGATCAACTGATACAGAGCATTACCATAACTGTTGATTCGAACAGACTGGAAAGCGATGATGTGGCTGAACTCAGCAAGCACATTCAAGAAATGCAGCGGGAGCCTGACGACAGCAGAAAGCCGGTTGCTTCGATAGACGTAAAATGGAATATCTACTGTGGCGGTAGTGCTCCTGTCCTTCACATGAAATCCAGAACTAAATGCTATCGGGTCAGCAAGAAACTGATGGACTACTTGAATGCGACAGAATATCTGACATATAAAATCAACTAACTTATTTTTCCTTTCATTAATATTTATATAAGGTATGGCACAGATTATCAACAGTAACAATTTCGAAGCGCTGGTAGCTACCGGCAAACCTATCGTTTTGGACTTTTGGGCCACTTGGTGCGGTCCATGCAGACGTGTAGGTCCAATTATTGAGGCTTTGGCAGAAGATTACGAGGGACAGGCAATCATTGGTAAATGCGATGTAGAAGAAGACGAGGATATGGCAGTACGCTTTGGTGTACGCAATATTCCTACGGTGTTCTTTATTAAGGGTGGAGAAGTGGTAGATAAGGTTGTCGGCGCTGCTGCACGACCTGTTTACGAGGAAAAACTGAAAAACTTATTGTAATAATTATGGGTAATATCGAAGACGACTTTTTGGCAGATGCCGAGGACGACCGCTTGACTGTAGAGTTTATCAAGAACTATCTTCCACAGGAAGTAAAGGATAAGTTCACAGAAGACGACCTTTATTACTTTTTGGATGTGATAGGCGAGTATTATGTGGATTTGCTCGAGAAAACAGAGAGCGAAGACGAAGTGGACATCGACATTGATGCCGTAGCAGAGTACATTGCTAAGAAAGCCAAAAAGGAAAAGATGGGCGACTTCGATCCCGAAGATCTCCGCTGGGTGGTTGACGGTGAATTGGAATACGGTGAGTCTTTAGAAAACTAAGCGTCTGTCTCCATCGGGCAACGCTTCGATGTTTACGTTTACCGTTTCTTCGGGAAGCACTTCCTCTATCAGTTCCGGCCATTCTATGAAACAGGGATGGCCACTGTAGAAGTATTCCTCGCATCCCATGTCGTATGCTTCAGAAACCTTTTTTATCCTATAGAAATCAAAATGATATATGGGGCGGCCATCGGCTGCCTCATATTCGTTTACAATGGCAAAGGTAGGAGAGGTTACGGTATCTTCAACCCCCAATTCTTCGCATACAGCCTTTATAAAAGTGGTCTTTCCTGCTCCCATCTTACCATAAAAGGCAAAGACGGTATTCTCTCCCATTGCCTCTGCAAATTGCTTGGCAGCCTGTTTGATATCTTCTTCTTTAAATAATATCTCCATAGTTTTTTTTATTAGCACTCCTCCAAAGGGGGAGCGGGGAGGGGGCTTTTATCTCTTCTTCCCACGCAAGGTAATAAGCGGAATCAGCATCTCCTCCATGCTGATACCTCCGTGCTGGAAGGTATCTTTGTAATATTGAACGTAGTAGTTGTAGTTGTTGGGATAGGCAAAGAAGTCGTCACCTGTGGCAAAGATGTAGGTGGTGCTCAGATTCGGTCTGGGTAATCCTACCTGATGAGGCTCCTTTATCTCAAATACTTCTTTCTGGTTGTAGCTGAGGTTCTTGCCTAATTTATAGCGTAAATTTGTATTGGTGTTCTTGTCGCCCACCACCTTAATAGGGTTATAACAACGGATACTTCCGTGGTCTGTTGTCAGGATAATCGTATAGTTGCTGGCAGCCAGAGAGCGGAAGAGGTCACCAACGGGCGAATGGCGGAACCAGCTTTGAGTAATGCTGCGATAAGCGGCTTCGTTGCTGGCCAGCTCACGTACCATCCTACTTTCTGTTCGTGCGTGGCTGAGCATATCTATGAAGTTCATTACCACCACGTTCAGGTCATATCTCTGCAGATTTGGCAATTGCTGCACCAGTTTCTCTGCAGCCTGAGAGTCGTTAATCTTATGATAACTGAAAGAGTTCTTGCGTCTATAACGGTCGAACTGCGTCTGTACCAGCGGAGCTTCATTCAGATTCTTGCCTTCCTCACTGTCTTCATCTACCCACAGGTCTGGGAACATACGTTCTATGACATCGGGCATCAAGCCGCTGAAAATAGCGTTTCTTGCATATTGGGTGGCTGTGGGAAGTATGCTGCAATAGAGGTCCTCTTCTATGCTAAAGAGGTCGGCAATCTCGTTATAAAGCATGCGCCATTGGTCGTATCGGAAGTTATCTATTACCACCAGGAACACTTTTTCTTCGTTATTCAGATGGGGAAATACACTGTGTTTGAAGATATCTGGACTCATCACAGGACGCTCCTCAGGATTACTCATCCATTTGGTGTAATTCTTCCGGATAAACTTGGTGAATTCCCTGTTGGCTTCTAAGCGTTGCATACTCAACATCTCCTTCATAGCACTGTCTGTCTCGGATAATTGCAACTCCCAATAGGTAAGTCGTTTGTATACTTCTATCCATTCTTCCAGCGAGAGAGAATCGTTGATTTGCATACCAATCTTTCCAAAGTCTTGTTGGTAGGCCGATGTCTGCTGTTCTGTAACAATTTCTTTCTGGTGAATGTTCTTCTTCAGTGTCAGCAGAATTTGTGTCGGGTTGACGGGTTTGATAAGGTAATCAGCAATCTTGGCACCAATGGCTTGCTCCATAATATTCTCCTCCTCACTTTTGGTAACCATCACCACAGGCGTATTGGGAGTCTGTTCCTTGATTCGGTTTAGTGTTTCCAGACCGCTTAAACCAGGCATATTCTCATCAAGTAGGATAAGGTCAAATGTTTCTTCTGTGCAACGGTCTAATGCATCGTAGCCATTTGTAACAGTTTCCACCTCATATCCCTTTTTCTCCAGATACAGGATGTGCGCTTTCAGTAGTTCTATCTCGTCATCTACCCACAACAGTTTGTATACAGCCATATTATCGATTATGAATTATGAATTCTCAAAATCCCCATGGGAAATCTTCCTCTTCTTCTTCCTCTACTTCCTCCTCTTTCTTCTCTTCCGGAACGTAATCGTCAGGATCAATAATCTTGAGGTTCGTAGGCTCATCTATCTGAAGGTCCTCAGGAATCTCCATAGGAGCAAATGTTTCTTCGTAGAAGGCTTTGTAGTCATCAAAGCTGAATTCGTTACCTATCAGCTTCAGATTATCCTCCGATATTAATAACGTTCTTATACCTTCCAAGCGTGTATTCATGTGTTTATCGGCATAAAGCGTCTGAGCGTAAGAATGCACTTCGTCGTATGACAGGAAGCCTTTCACGCACATCATCGTAATACCTTGCTTCTCAAGAATCTCAATATCGAAGTTTCTTACCATATAAGAGGTAAAGTTGTATCGGGCTATTTCAAAGAGTAACTGGTTTTCGTCCAGGCTGTTGGTGGGATAAGCCAGCACGAAAACGAAGTTTCCGTAGCGGTCATCCTTCAGTTCAGGAACTACCTCTGTGCTGTCGCCCGAAGCCTGACGATTTCTCCTGCTCCAAATGCTGCTGGCATCATAACGGTCATCCATCAACAAACGTCCGTCAGAAATACCTTTCACAATGGCATTGGCTAATTCTGTTACCTCTTCTTTGGGGAATTGTTGTATAACATCTTTAAGGGTTACCAGGAAGCTGTCACGTTCTCCGCCATAGAGTTGGCTCATGGCACGGATAAACATCATACGTGCACGGTTTGCACCAGAGGGGAAGTTTTCGGTGCTGAACTGGTAGTTCTTTTCCACCTCTTTGTAATTTGATGCTTGGTAAGCGTCATACGAGGCAGCGTAAACAGAGTCTTCCACGTGTTTGCCGTCGCGGGCTATCATTTCGTAGTTGGGATTACCCAGAAGAGCTGCCAGTTTGGTGTCTGCAAACTGTTCCATCAACAGGGCCTTGTAATAATCCGCCTTCTCGGAATCTCCTAACCTGCCGTACAAAAGGAACAGGTGGTAGTAGATGTTGTCTATGCCCTCACGTTCCGGGAAGTCGGAAAGTACACGCTGCATAGTCTTTTCTGCCAGAAGCCAGTTCTCCAGTTTTTCCTGTTCCAGAATACCTGCATTATACAGTCCGTCGCATAGGATAGCATTGGAAGCCTCCATCTGTTCCTCTGTAAACGGAATCTGTTTCAGGTAGTATTCTCTGTGGTGAGGATCGTTTTCCAACGAATCTTTCAGCGCTTGTTCGTCTGAAAGGGTAGAGTCCGATTCTGCCGAACCGTAAAGGGTCTCATCGTCACCCTCTGCCTCTTCATTGACCTCTATATCCTCATTTCCTGTGGCAGCAACGTAGGAAGCTTTGTTGCTGATACGCCACAAATCTTCATTTTTACGCTGTCCCCACCTGCGTTGGAATTCTTCTATACCTTTATTTACAGATGTCGCGTTATAGAAATACCACGGCCCTTGCTGTTGGTTGTTCATTCCTGTGTTAACAGCCATGGATCTGTCGGTCTGGGGCTGTTGACCGTTGGTTTGTGGCCGTTGTCCGTTAGCGTTGGTGCCATTCTGAGCCGCTTTTTTTTCTGCTTCTTTCTCTTGTTTCTTCAGTTCCTCAATTACACGGTCTATGGCAGCCAGATATTCTGCCTCAGGCAATTTAGCCAAAGCCTGCAGACTGTCCTGCAACTTAACGGCACTCAGGTGAGGCTCCAGTTCATTCAGAATCTTGCTTCTGCGTTCAGTTTCAACGTATTCTTCGTGTTCCTTATCCAGGATTGAAACACATTCCTTATAGGTACGGGCGGCATCTATGTACTTCTCCATTTCCCAATACAGGTTGCTCAACTTCAGCAACAGCATGGCCTTGTCTGGGCCTTTCTTGGTAGCGTCCTTGACACCCTTCTCCCATGCATATATACAATGGGTGGTATCGTTTACCCCCATGTAGATGTTACCTAAGGCATAATAAACCTTGTCCAGGTAGTCCTTATTCTTGTCGCTCTCGGCCATTCGTTTCAGCAGAGAAACCATTTGGTTGAATTTGTCGCGCGGCA
>JAEEGF010612105.1_pt1 | contig 14253 bp, 11 predicted proteins | sample 9134171 | NCBI WGS metagenome assembly JAEEGF01 (sample SAMN16246542, study PRJNA631951) | gut metagenome | biome: gut microbiome; feature: rumen; material: AP-attached | host: Bos | place: Iran: Karaj | collected 2018-10
CCCGCAGGATATGACCGGTGTACGGTGCAGGCAAGCATCGCAGGCATCGGTCAATTGTCTATGTTTTTCGCGTGTTTTCGCTTGCTTTTTTCGGCAAGCCGTCCTATCATAACGGATGTTGAGCTCAAAGGGCATACCGTTCTTACAATCAAACGAGGGGTATCCGAGTCCTGTGACAGAATGTGTGATGATCTTATGAAGGCCGGGATCGCCATAGAGGAAGTCGAGATTTATTCCACATCTGTCTTGATAGAGTGTATGGAGAACGATAAGCCGGTTATTATACCTGATTGCTGGAGCAGCATACATCCGCACAGCAAGACGGTGTCTTTCAGACTCCTTTCATTTCGATAATACTATTATACCTTTTACGGAGTCGAACTACAAGGTTTTATTCGATCCTGTGCTGCAGCTTTTGCCGATCCGTGCTGCATCTGTACCGTTTCTTTGCATATAAAGTAACAGCGCACCGGTCGCCCGATGCGCTGCAAAAAATCCTGTAACGAAAAAGTATTTGTGTTTACACTCAATCCACTATCTTCTGGTCTTTGGCCATCTGTACCAACGAACGAATGAACTCTTGATGCTTTTCATATTTAGAATAACTATCAAATCGAATTTCGTACTGTTTGTTTCGTCCTACAAAAGAAGCATCAAATCCCTTGTCCTCAAGCTGCTTTGTGATTTCTTCATCCTCAACCAACTTGATGCAAAAATAGATAAATTGTTTTTTTGGTCTGAATGAGATGAAGTTGTTTGCTACTCCGTCTTTGGCAATGCCGACATAAAACTTATTGTATTTCAATTCATAGTTGGTGGTAATATCACTTACATCTTGGAAGATCCTATCAATGATCTTCATCATTTGAGGTGTACTGCGCTTTTCCCAATAAGACCTATCGGTTATCTCCGCCGATTCATCTTCATCTTCATTAGCAAGGGATACCCGGTCAAGAACCTTGGTAAAAATCAATTCAATATCCTCACCGTGTTTTACCGCTGACATTTGCAGTGCAATCAAAGGTATAGCCCCATTGAAAAGAGAAATTACATTCATAAAGCGCCCTGTTATTTCTTCCGCAACGATAACCGCACAATGGTCATACTTGGGATATCTCTTCTTCTCGGTATCCCAATACTCAATCGTTCTAATGATATGACTAGGATCAGTAGCACCGAGTTGGATCTCAACCTCGTAGCGCGCAACTCCATCGGAATCAGATAGCAACAGATCCAGTCTGCCACCCATAGGCTGTTTCTTTTCACGCTGTATGGGAATTAAATCTCCCAGCCCTAAAACAGAAGGATTATTAAAAATGAATTCTTGAATTGCGTTTTCGTTAATCTCGGGATGCTCCTTTAGAGAAACTTTTTCACTTTTAATAAGCTTAGCCATTTTGTCTCCTTCTCTATGACATTGTATTCCACGTTCATTCACCTGTTATTAGTTTATATTATACTACAAAACGATTTGAATGCAATATATCGAATTATGCCGTTTCTACCATGTTTTTATCAAATATAGGCATCAAAAAAGCACGCTGTTGTCATTATACTTTCGATTTATTATGAGAAAATCATAGATGCATCCGCACTTCCCTGCCCAGCAGAAGTGGGAAGTGCTCTTCTGTGTAACTGACGAAAATCTCCTCCACAACCAAATAGACATTAAGATACACAACAAACCAAGCAAATACGACAAAAGTCCCGCCGCGTCACCGGCGAGGCTTTTGTCAGGAGGGGGGTGCTATGAAATGACTGGCCGCACCTCGGTATCAATGAGATTAAGCAAGAATTTCCTGCACTTCTGAGAGCGTCGGCATGGATTTCAGTGCGCCTTTGCGTGTCGTGATGATCGCTGCCGCTGCGTTTGCAAAGCGAAGCATGGCGGCAAGACTTTCTTCGGTTCGATCGGAAAGACCGTTGTTCAGAATATCGTGCAGAACACACGCGCAGAAGGTATCCCCCGCGCCGGTCGTTTCGATCGTTTGTACGCGGAAGCCGGGAACAAAGACGTGCAGATCGCCGTAAAAGCTGTGACTGCCGTCCGGACCTGCCGTGATGTTCAGAAGCCGGATATTTGGAAACCACGCGCGAAGGATCGCGGCGCCCTTTTCAAAATCGGTCTCGCCGGTCAAAAAGGTCATTTCGTTGTCGGCGATCTTCACGACGTCGCTGTGTTTGAGTCCCCATGCGATCTGTATTTTCGCTTCGTTCAGGTTGTTCCACAGCGGCTCACGCAGGTTGGGATCGAACGAGATCAACGCGCCTGCGTCCTTTGCGAGATTGAGCGCCGTCTGTGTCGCCGTGCGGCACGGCTCGTCGGTCAGCGACAGCGAGCCGAAATGGAAGATCCGGCAATCGCCGATAATTTCCTCATTGAGTTCGTTCTCCGAAAGGGAGACGTCCGCGCCGGGCTTTCTGTAAAAGCTGAATTCCCGATCACCGTCCGGCAGCGTATGCACAAACGCCAGCGTCGTATGCACGTCCGGATCCTGCAAAAGGCCTTTTGTCTCAATGCCGCGTTCCCTGACAGTCTCGATGAGAAGATCGCCGAAGCTGTCCTTCCCCACCTTGCCGAGAAACGCACAGCGTCTGCCGAGATTATTCAGCATTGCAAGAACGTTGCAAGGCGCGCCGCCCGGATTGACCTCAAGGAGCGGATTGCCCTGCGGGCTGAACCCCGTTTCGGTAAAGTCGATCAAAAGTTCGCCGAGCGCAACAACATCATACTGTTTCATGGTTATCCTCCCAGAGAAGGTCGTATTTCGTAACGTCGATATTGACCGCGCCGTCTGCGACAAAGGAGATATCGCTTGCGGAAAGCTCGGTCAGGATCGTCGCCGTCATGGTTTGCTCACCGTCGTTGATGAAGATCTCCGCACTGAAGCGGTCGAGAATCAGCCGCAGTTTGATCTCGCCGTTGCGATTCGGCACCAGACAGCGTCGCTGATGGATGTACGCACGGCGAGAGCCGGAGAACTTGCGGTCGATGCGCAGGATGGATTCGCGCGTGCGATAAGTGAGTTCCGTGAAGAATTTCTCATTCTGCATAAACCGCACGGCAAAGTTGTGATACATCGGTTCTCCCGGAGCGGGACGCACGGTTATCGTCAGATCGACCGTCCTCCCCGTTATCCCGTCCAGGCGCATTTCATCCTCGATGCGGACGTTTTCGTAATGCACGCCGCCGCGGCGGAGTTTTTCCAGCTCCCGGATCGGTTGTTGATACAGGCGACCGTTTTTTATGCAAATCTCACGCGGAAGCGACATCTGTCCGAACCATCTGCGATCCTTTCTGCCGGTCAGCTTGGTCGTGTCCCAGTTCTGCATCCAGCCGATCATGACGCGCCGTCCGTCGGGCATCAGGATCGTCGTCGGCGCATAGAAGTCGATGCCGTAGTCGACCGCATGATCGCTTTCCGGAATGAACCTGCGGCTTTCGGGATCAAAATGACCGATCAGACACACCGTGCCGTTGCCGTTGTGGTATTCAAAGCCCTCCGGCAGCATATCCTGCGGGCTGACGAGCAGTACCTGTTTCCCGTCGAGATCAAAATAATCCGGGCATTCCCACATCAGACCGAGACGGCCGTCGTTTTCGATCAGTATGCCGTCATATGCCCATTTGATCCCGTCCGCACTGCGATAACGCAGAAGCTTGCCTAAGCCGTTTTCGTCACAGGAGCCGACGATGCAGAAGAACGTGCCGTCCGCTTCACGCCAGACTTTGGGATCGCGGAAGTTGTACTTCTCACAGCCGTCCGGAAGATCATGTTCGTCCAAGACCGGATTGTGCGGGATTTTTTTGTAATCCAGACCGTCGCCGATCGCAACGCACTGCGTCTGAATGTCCTTGTCGCTCTCGCCGCCCTCTTTGCATACGCCGGTATAGAGCAGCAGATGTCTGCCGTCGTCCAGCTCGATCGCGCTGCCCGAAAAGCAGCCGAATCCGTCGTATGGTTTATCCGGCGCCATGATTGCGGGCAGATACTCCCAATGCAGTAAATCGGTACTGACGGCATGCCCCCAGTGCATGTCGTTCCAAACCGTATCGTATGGATAATACTGATAGAACAGATGGAACTTGCCCTTATAGAAGGAAAATCCGTTCGGATCGTTCATCCAGCCGGTATACGGTGTCAGATGGAACAACGGACGCGCCGTATCGGGAATCAGCTTTGCTGCTTCCTTTTCGTATGCTCTTGCAAACAACAGTTTTTGCTTCATCAGTCTTCCCCTCTCTGCACCCGTTCAAGATCCTCCGGACGCATATGCTTTTTGAATATCGCTTCCATCGGGAAGGTCGAACCCCAATAGATCCCGGCGGGGATAATGATCATCAGCGGCGGGATCGTCAGCGCAAGCGCGATTCCCCCGACCAGCAGCACCATGATGCACAGCAGCAGAAGCGGATGCGCACGGAACAGGATCCAGCTGTATTTCAGCACTTCCTTCACTGTCCCGTTGAACCGCGCGCCGTAGGCCGCAAGATAGATCGTCCATGTCAGCACAAACGTGATGATGACCAGAACAGCATAGTAAACCCATCCGAACGGTTTGCCCTGCAGGTAGATGCTGCGGAATACGATCGCGTCAAACGTCAGTACGATCAAAATGCCGAGCGGAACGAGCCATACAAGCGTGGAGCGTTTGAAGTTGGACTTAAATGCCGACCAAAAGCTGCTCCAGAGATAGTCGTCGCCTTTTCTGACGTGCTGATAGACCGTGTGATACAGTGCGGCGGACGCTGCGCCCATCGTGACAATTGGCAGTGAAAACACCGTCCAGAAGATGCTTAGAGCGATCAGATCGAATATCGTGATCAGCGCCTTCATGATCGGGTTGTTGATGTCAAGCAGTTTGCGCATAGCGCTCCTTTCGTCAGCGGGTGTATTGTTTGAGATTCGAAATCGTTACAGTGTTATTCTCGACAAACAGGCGCACCGGTCTGCCGGAGACGCCGTAGAGACGCACGGTCAGGGATGCAATGCCGTCAAGGCATAAGATGCCGACGGAACCTTCCTGCACGTAGGTGAACGTGTAGTCCTTGCCCGGTTCGATCGGGGCGGCGGTTTCGGTGATCAGCGTATCGCCCTCGTTGAACGCAAGCGACAGTTTATCTCCCGCGGGATCGAGCGTGATCGTCTTGTATTTGTCGGTTCTGCCGTTGTAATCGAATGCAAATCCGAACGTGCCGTTCTTCTCAAACCGGATCGTGCCGGTCAGAAGATAGCTTTCATACGCTATGCAAAGGTCGGTATAGCTGTAAGCCGCGCCGGACGAAAGCGTTGCCGTCATGCTGTCGATCAACAGTTCGCGGCGGTTCTTGAACTGGTTGACAAGCGCATCCACAGGCGCAAGCGTCAGCGTGCCGTCCGGATTCTGTACGACCTTCTGCACGGCAAGGTTGCCCGCCCAGCCGGAGACCTCCTGCGTGGAGGAAACGGATTCGGAGCGGCGCGCCCAACCAACCATATAGGTGTTGGAACCGTCTTCGATATGCTTTGCGGCATAGAACAGTTCGCCGTCGAGGCGCACCGGATCGGAATACGGACCGTACGGCGTATCGGACATCGCATACCAAAGCGTATCATCCTGGCCGGAATAGGTCAGGTAGTATTTGTTTCCGATCTGGAATGTATCGGTGCATTCAAGGTTCCAGAACGTCTCCGGATCGGTGAAGATGATCCCGTCGTAGACAACGTTCTGAAGATCCCCGGAAAGCGTGTACTTGATGACGCGCGCCTTGTTGCTCTGCGACGCGGTCACAGTCAGGGTGATCGTATCGGTTTCCGCGTCATAGTAGCCCTGCGGATCGCGGAAGTCGTTCTTCTGTCCGAGGTCGTTCGGCGGAACGATTTCCCAGCCCTCTACCTTCTCGAACGAGGTCAGATCGCTGCTCTTGGCAACCATGATCTTTTCTTTGTACTCGTAGGAATCCGAGCCTGCGTGCCCGGTATAGAAGAAGTAATAAATGTCATTCACTTTGACGACCGAGCCCGTGCCGATCCAACCGTCCTGACCGCCGCTGCGCGACGCTTCGAGCACGACTGCATCCTGTTCCGTATAGGTCACGAAGTCGTTGGTCGTCGTCAGATAGACCGAGTGGTTATAGGAATCGCCGCCCTCTTTGAGGTAGTAGATGTAGTAGGTGCCGTTCTCATAGTACGGCATGGTGTCGCCGACATACGGCTGAACGCCGTTGTCCTCGGCGGGCAGGAAGAAACTCTGGTAGTTGTAAGCGGCTTCCTGCGAACCCGGTGTGCGAAGTGAAGCGAAGTCCGTTTCGCCCTCGGGGAACACAAACGCCTCTCCGTCCTCCGCCGTCTTCGCGGCGTTTTCGCTCTGTCCGCTGCATGCGAACAGCATCACAGCGCAAAGAAGCAGAGCAACAGTCATTCGGAATTTAGTTTTATTCATGATAATCTCCTGTCCGGGAAGGGCATCTGCATGCCCTTCCCATTTGGTTTTGGATTTCAGTGGAACGTGTATACTGTTTCGGATACGGGGATCAGTTCTCCCGCTTCCTCAACATGTACATTGCTTATCGTCACCGTATTCGGCGCGGCGCAGCTGCCGAGCGACAGCTGAATGACAAGGTCGATATCGCGCGTCGCGTACACGGTGTATGTTACCGTTTGTGTCCTGGGTCCCGCCGTCAGTCCGTACATCGCGCCGAGACCTTTTTCCTCATTTCCGTGGTTGAAACAGACCTCATAGCCGGTCTCTTTTTCTGCGTTCACGTCGAAGCGGACGCGATACTTGCCGCCCGCCTTAAACTTCGCGCCGGTGTGGACAAACAGCTTGGTCTTCCATGCTTCCGCATTTTCAGGCGTCGACGACAGCGTCATCGCCGCGTTTTCGGCCGTTCTGTCGAGCGTTGCCTGATATTCGTTATGGATAAACGAGGTGACCGTCTGCTGTGTCAAATCGACCTGTTCGGTCTTGAATTTCACTTCTTCGATCTTCACGTTGGACACGGTATAGGCATTGCCGTCCGTGCCGTCCGTTTTTCCGAGGCGGATCTGGATGACCAGCTCGCCCTTGCTTTCTCCGCCGTTCATCGTATACGAAACGGTCTTTTTCCCGCCCGACAGGGACTGTCCGAACAGCTGTCCGTAGCATGCTTCGGAATTGCCGTCATAGAAGATCTCCAGCACATCCTGCTTATTTTCGGATGCGATGTCGAAGCTGATGCGGTATCCCTTGTTCTTCTCGGGCGTAAAGCCGGTCTTGACAAACAGCTTCACATTCCACGGATTGCGCTCCTCCGGTGCGGACACGATGCGGTAGACGACGGAATCCGCGCTCTGCGTAATTTCCGTGACATAGCCCGCGTCGGCCGCGTCGTTGATATAGCCTTCGCTGTCGAATTGCAGATCGTCGATCACGTTCGTCGCTTCGCCTGCAACGCTCTGTTCGAGTTTGACGTTCTTGACGGTAACGACTCCGCCTGCCGGGACGGTACCGAGCTTCAGAAGGATCTCCATCGTACCGTCTTCTGTCGGCGTCACGGTATGCGTCACCGTGCCGGATCCGATCGCTTCCGTTCCGAAGCCGTCCTCCGCGCCGGTCGCCGTGTTCTTAAAACATGCCGTGCAGCCGTCCGCCCCTGTCACATCCATGCTGATGCGGTACGTTTCCCCTGCCTTAAGCTCCACACCGGGCTTCGCGTACAGTTTGATATGCCAGTCGTCGCCGGGAGCCGTGACCGTCGTGACCGCGCTGCTGCCGTCTCCGGTCAGCGCCGCGGCCGCGCCCATGTTGGTCTCCAGATCAAAGGAACGGTACGCCACGCTGCCCGGCGTCGTCACGGGGTACGCAAACGAATCGGGCGTCACGTCAAGTTCGCCGGCGGCAAACTCCGCGATCTGAATGCCGCTGACCGTGACTTCAGTATCGGCAGACACGTTGCCGATCTTGAGCATGAGCTCAAGCACTCCGTCCTCGGCCGGCGTCACGATATGCGTAACCGTGCCGCTTCCGATCGTTTCCGTTCCGAATCCTTCCTCGTTGCCCGTCGCCAGATTCTTATAACATGCGGTACAGCCGGATGCGCCGGACACGTTCATGCTGATCCGGTAGGTCTTGCCTGCCGTCAGCGTAACATTCGGCTTCGCGTAGAACTTCACGTTCCAATCCGCGCCGGGTACCGTAACCTTCGCGGTTGCACTCGATCCGTTGCCGGTCAGCTTTGCTTCCGCTCCGCTGTTCGCTTCCAGATCAAAGGAATTGTTGACCGTCGTTTCCTCCGTAGGCTCTTCATGCTCCGGGACCAACTTATTCACACTGATATTACTGAGCGTGATGGTGTTCGGCGCAGGCGTATTGCCGACCTGTACGCGAAGAACGAGGGGACGATACTCCGAACGCTCCGGGACCGTGAAGGTCTTGCCGAAGCTTGCGGAGCCGCCGTCCTTTTCGATTCTCAGTCCCCAGCTGCCTTCCGCATAGCCGCTTCCGCCGGGATTGAACCCGTCGTCTTCGTCGTATCCGTTGCTGTAAAGCACCTCAAACGGCATATCGCCGGCTTCGCTCGTCACCGTGCCGCCGATTTGATACTGTGCGCCCTGTTCGAGCACGACGCCGGTGCTGACCTCCAGACGTACGCTCCAGATGCCGCCGCCCTCACGCGCCTTGGTTACGTTCAGCGCCGCCGAATTGCCCGAGGTCGATGCGGTTGCTTTCGACGCGTCAAACGCGATCGCTCTTGCCGATACGGAAAGCGGCTGCGCTTCATACCCCTCGGGAACGATCTCGGTGCCTGCCGGTGTGGTCACGGGATATCCGAAACCGGAAAGCTCGATCGGGAGATAGTCCGTCGTGCTCTTTGTGATATGAATATTGCTGACCGTGACGGCTGTGCCGGCGGGCACATTGCCGATCTTCAGCAGGATCTCAAGCCGTCCGCCTTCGGTCGGAGTCACGGTATGCGTGACCGTCCCGGAGCCGATCGCTTCCGTTCCGAAGCCGTCCTCTGCGCCGGTCGCGACGTTCTTATAGCATGCGGTGCATCCGGATGCGCCGGTCACGTCCATGGTGATCGTATAGGTCTCGTTCGCTTCCAGATCCAGTCCGGGCTTTGCGTAGAGCTTGATATGCCAGTCGTCGCCCGGGGTCGTCACCGTTGCGGTCGCGCTCGATCCGTCGCCGGTGAGCGCGGCAGCCGTCCCGTTGTTGGTTTCCAAGTCGAAGGAATTGTTGACCGTCGTGTCGCTGCTTCCCTCGGGATACGCGAACTCTGCCGGAAGAATGTCCTTGAACTCTGTCGTCAGCTCTTCAAACTTGAAGTTGCGAAGCGCAAACGTGTTGCCTTCCGCGCCGTACGTCTTACCGAGCTGGAATTTCAGCTTCAGAACGCCCTTGGGTTCCGCCGCGGAGAACGTGTATTCCACATGGTCTGCCGTTCCCGCGGTCAAGGGACGCCCGTAAAGCGCGCCGTACGCTTTCTCTTCGTCGCCGTCAAAGCAGACCTCGTATTCCGACTGGTCCGCCGTCGGCGTCAGATCGTATGAAACACGATAGATCTTGCCCGCCTCCGGTTCCACGCCGGTATTGACGAACAGCCTTGCTTTCCAGACGCCGCGATCGTCCGCGTTTTCGGGCGCTTTGACGATCTTCATATCGACGCCGTCCGCGCTTTCGTTCATCTCGATCACATAGCCGTCGTCATGTCCCTCAAAAGTCGTATCCGTTCCGGTAAAGGAGAACCCGTTCAGAGAAATCTCTTTATAGCCGTCCGGCACCTGCCGGGTTGCGGTACCGACAACGATGGATCTGTCCATCGCAAAATCCGCCGGGAGCAGTTCGCGATAGGAGTCGTTGATCTCCTTGACGTTGACATTTTTCACCGTGATGCGGTTGCCCGCAGCGCTCTTGCCGAGCATGAGCTGCAAAACGACCTCCTTGGCGTCAAAGCCCGTCTTCGGAATAGAGACCGTCTGTACGAACGTCGCGGGCGTTTCGGTAAGGCGCTGACCGTACAGCGCGCCGTAGCCCTTTTCTTCGTCGCCGTTGTTCAGACAGATCTCGAAATCCATCTCCTTCTCCGCGGCAATGTCCGCGCTGATCAGATAATGCTTGCCGGGCTCGGGAACAGCGCCGGTACGGATGAACAGCTTGGAATTCCATACGTCGCCGTTTGCCGGCGCGTTTGCGACGTTCGCTGTTACGCCGTCCGCAGCGCGCTCAAGGGTCTGCTCAAAACCGTCGTCGTGCTGTTCATAGACCGCCTGTTCCGATTCGAACGGGACGGCGGAAGGAAGGATACTGATAAAGGTCGCTTCGTCCGCAAACTCTGCGACCGTGATCTTCTCAAAATCGATCGTAAACGGATCGAGCATACCGAGCTGGAAGTCCAGATAAGTCGTACTGTTCTTTGCGGTGACGACTCCCGTGACCTCGTTCTGACCCGCCTTGATCGGGAACTCCTGTACGTCGCCGAACTTTACGTGTCCGGCAACGTCGGAAATAAAGGTGTATGTAATTCTGTAATCGTTTCCGGGGACCGTAGGATAGTTGGATTCGAGCTTGATATGCCATGCCTCTCCGTCGGTTTTTGTCGCGGTGACACGGTATTTTCCGTCAACCACCCCGGCAGTTCCCGCAACGGCGTCGCCTTCAAACTGCACACGGAACAGTTCTCCCTCGGAGACGGTCTGTTCCTTCGTGTCAAAATGGATATCGTTCTGCAGATAGCGCACTGGCTTTCCGTCGGTCGTTATGCTTTGATTCGCTGCGGGCGCTGTCCTGCCGCAGCCCGCGCATACGAACAACAGAGCCAGTAAGCACGCGAGCAGCATCTTTATGCGTTTCATTTCCGACCCCCCTGATGCTGAAAATAATGTGAGAAGGGGGACGGGTTTTCCATCCCCCTTCGGGTTATGCGTTCTTACTGAACGGCTTTCTGATAGATCTTGACGCTGGTAAACTCGATGGTGACGTCACCGAGCGCAGCGGTTGCTTCGGAGCCGAACTGGAACAGAAGTTCGCACGGCATATCCATAATGAAGGTATCGTTGGTTTCAAACGTGAAGGTCTGCTCCTCGGTCGTGAAGTCGATGCCCTCACTTACACGCGGATCCCAGCCGCCCTGCGGGTTCAGGAAGAAGCCGCAGCTCACGTTCTTCGTTGCCTTTGCCGTAATCTCGACGATGAAATAGCTGTCCGCAGGCAGCGTGACCGGGCAGATCAGCTTGTTGTGCCAGTCGACCGTGCCGCCGTCGTCGATGCGATAGAACAAGCTGCCGTCCGCCACCCAGATGGTGCCGACGCCGCGCTCATTGTCCTCATCGGTGCCGTTGAAGGTCTCCCACGGATACTTTTCTTTGTCAATGTTGTCGATACGCATACCGATCGGTGCGAACGCTTCGATCGTCTTGATGGTCTCCTTGTCGCCGCCGACCTTGTTGAATACAAAGTTCTTGATCGTGAGCTTGTTGGAGGTCACGCCCTCGGACGGGTTGCCGATCTGCATACGGATGACCGGATCGCTGACGTTCGCTTCCGCAACAAACTGTGCGGAGATCGTCTTTTCCTCGCCTGCGCCGACGTCGAGTCCGTTGAAGTTCGCGCGTGCTTCATGATACAGCGTCGCGCTTTCGGTCAAAGCTTCGCCGCCCTGCGCGTTCTCCGCAGCAATCGTGAAGCTGTAGTTGTACTTCGTGCCCTGCTCGATCACGATGCCCGGGAGTTCGAGATTCGCCTTGATGCTTCAGACGCCGCCCTCGGTCGGGTAGTTCTCGATCGTAAACACGGCCGCGCCGTCTTCAAACGCAACGTTTGCCGCCGCGCCGTCGCCTGCTTCTATGGTTGCGCCGCCATCAGCAAAGTCAGCGGTGTACAGCGGTTCCAGAACCTCTGCGCCGATGCTCTCATAGATCTCGACCTTGTCGATCGTGACGGTGAAGTTCTCCGGCGTGGTGTCCGCGGGGTTGTCCGGGTTCGGCGTGATCTTGCCGAGATGGAGACGGAGTTCCGCGTTGCCGTCTTCCGCAGGCGTGAAGTTGGATTCGATGCAGGCGATCTTCTCGTCCAGACGTGCGTTCCAGACTTCGCCGCCGAAGGTAGCCCAGTCTTCCACATCCGCCTTCTTCGGAATGAAATGTGCAAACGTGGGCGCCGTGGACTTTGCCCAGATCTTGATCTTATAATCCGCGCCCGCCTTCACGGGGAGAGTCTTGACGAAGCGGACCGCGCCGTCGCCCTCACCGGGGTTCACGATGTCGATGACGAACGCGCCGTCTTTCAGTGCGCCGGTTGCTTCCGCGCCGTCGATCACGGCTTCCCAGCCGTGCGCGTCGGTCGCTTCGAGGGTGCTGAAGTCAAAGTCCTTCAGAAGGACCGCTTCGCCGGTCTTCTTGGTAACAACGAGCGTTGCATATGCCTCTGCGGTTGCGCCGCTCTTATCGGTGACGGAATACACCAGCTCATAGTTGCCGGCGGTTTCAGGGGTCGCTTTGCCGCCCTTGAAGTCGAGCGTCGGAGAGGATTCGATCGTGATCATCGAGGTCAGGTCTCCCGCGGAGACACCTTCGAGCACGTCGATCTCATGTCCCGCTTCCACGGTCATGTCATGCACGCCCGTGATCTCGACTTTGCCGCCGTCCGTCGCAGGCGTTTCCGGCTTGGTGCCGTTGCACGCCAGAAGCCCAGCGATCATGACAAGGGTCAACAGAATTGCCAACAGTTTTTTCATGATACTTTCCTCCGTTGATTACTGATTCAGATAGCGGTCATACGCATCCTGATAGACCTTCTGAAGCGCCGCAATGTTGCACTTGCCGGAAAGGTCCTTCTGGAACGCATCCCACTGTGCGTCGTTGACGCCGCCGCCCATCAGCCATTTAATCAGGTTGGTGCGGATGTAGTCGTTCAGGTTGGTCTCATAGTTCGAGAGCGTAAGCCCCTTCATGACGACTTCTGACATTCTTCCGTTCTCCTCCTTTTGAACTCTTTTGCAGTGATTTACATTTCGTAAATACAAATTTACAAATATACTCCTCTCTGACGCCTATATCATACAGGATAGTTTACGTTTTGTCAATACTAAATGTAAAATTATTTTTACATACTGTAATTTTATTCAAGTCTGTTGTGTATAACGAGCCGTTCAAAATAGTGAATGTTTACATTTTGCACATCTTGATTTTTCATTATGTTTATGTTATAGTAAACTTAATGAAACACAAGCGGAAAGGAAGCAACCTTATGGCGATCAAACGGGTGACGATTTCGGATATCGCGGAAGCGTGCGGATTGAGCCGCAACACCGTCTCCAAGGTGTTCAACGTACGCGGATCTGTGCCGGAAGTGACAAAGCGGCTTGTCCTGCAGAAAGCGCAGGAACTCGGTTACGGCAGCTTCTCCGAACGGGTACTGCCAATGACGGAGGACAAGCGCAGGACTGTCGCGCTGTTGACGCAGCATAAGCTGTTAACACACACGTTCGGATCCTATTTCCTGACCAGCTTCACGGATCAGGTCAGCCGCATGGGTTATATGATGAAGCTGTTTGAAATCTCTTCGGAAGAGATCGCCGCCGGAAAACTGCCGCCGCATCTTCTTTTGGAAGAAACCGCAGGATTCCTTTGTATTGAATTGTTTGACGAATCGTATTTGAATATGATCAGTTCGTTGGGGCTCCCTTGCGTCCTTGTCGACGGACAAAAGCAAATGCACCGTTCCCTCCTGAACAGTGATTTTATCTGTATGGAAAGCTACGCCGCCACAATCGCGCTGACTGAACGGATGATCTCCGCAGGGGCAAAGCGCATCGGCTTTGTCGGCGACCGTAATCACTGCAGCAGTTTCTACCTGCGCTGGCTCGGTTACCGCACCGCTGTTATCGATGCCGGTTTGGCGTTCACCGATGAGTACTCTATTCTCAAAGAGGACAGTGATCTGTACGGCGATCCCGATTGGCTGATCGAGCAGCTCAATCGCATGCCCTCAATCCCCGACGGTTTCGTGTGTGCCAACGACTTTCTTGCGATCCGTCTGATGACCGCCCTGAAGCGCAAAGGACTTTCGATCCCGAAAGACGTGATGGTCACCGGTTTCGACGGCTCGCCCGAATCGGTCGTCGTCGACCCGCCGCTGACGACCGCGCAGATTCCGAGTGCCGAAATGGGGCGCTCCGCCGCCGAGCTTCTGCATATGCGCATCAAAAATACATCCGCTCCCTTCACCATCGTCCAATACAAAACGACTCCGATCTTCCGCGGCACAACCCGCTGATCCGCAAAAGCA
>JAEEGF011680498.1_pt1 | contig 14253 bp, 11 predicted proteins | sample 9134171 | NCBI WGS metagenome assembly JAEEGF01 (sample SAMN16246542, study PRJNA631951) | gut metagenome | biome: gut microbiome; feature: rumen; material: AP-attached | host: Bos | place: Iran: Karaj | collected 2018-10
CTTCCAATGCTCAAAGATAATATTGATCTTGACAATAGGACTGTACTCATAACCGGCGCCGCGGGCTTTATTGGAGCTGCACTTTCATCCGAGATTGAAAAGAGATATCCCGGCGCAAAGATCGTCGGGATAGACAATATGAACAGCTACTATGAGGTCTCTCTCAAGGAATACCGTCTGGCAAAGCTTGGAGGAAAACTTGAGTTCATAAAAGGGAACATAGCTGATAAGGAACTCCTAATGGAGTTGTTCGGAAAATACAGACCGGAAGTTGTCATCAATCTTGCGGCTCAGGCAGGAGTCAGGTATTCGATTGAAAATCCCGATGCCTATATAGAGTCCAACATACTCGGATTTTATAATATACTTGAGGCATGCAGGAAATATCCCGTTGAGCATCTGGTATATGCCTCATCCTCCAGTGTATACGGGAAAAACAAAAAGGTGCCCTACTCGACGAATGACAGGGTAGATAATCCGGTGAGCCTTTATGCAGCTACCAAGAAATCAGATGAGTTGTTGGCTCACGCTTATTGTGAGCTCTACGGCATACCCGCCACAGGGCTTCGATTCTTTACGGTATACGGGCCCGCAGGAAGACCTGACATGGCCTATTACAAGTTCACGAAAAAACTTACTGCAGGGGAAAGCATCGAGATCTACAATTTCGGAAACTGCATGAGGGATTTCACCTATATAGATGACATAGTTGAAGGAATAATAAAGGTCTCGCTCTGCGCTCCCGAAAAGCCTTCCCGATATAGGTTGTACAATATAGGAAACTCGAATCCCGAAAATCTGCTCGAATTTGTGAAGATCCTTCAGGAAGAGCTTGTCGAGGCAAAGATCCTGCCTGCTGAGTATGATTTTGAAGGCCATAGAAAACTCGTACCCATGCAGCCAGGAGATGTCCTTGCAACCTATGCCGACACCACAGACCTGGAGCGCGATTTCGGCTTCAGACCATCTACCTCACTCCGCGCAGGTCTCCACAACTTCGCCCTTTGGTATAAGGAGTATTACAGACTATGAGCAAAAGGACTGCGATTATAACTATTTTCCTTTTCCTGATAATTGTGATCATACTCATGATGGCAGTTTTCTGGAGCACAGAAAGAATGAACTGCACTGCAGAAACTGCTGATATAAAAGTTTCGGCAGAGCCTTCTGTATCGGAGCAAAGTTCCGATATAGTGCCGATACCGGGTGATATGACAACGCCGAATCCTGACGGTGAGAAGTCTGTGACAATGAATTATTCTCTTGATGCAGAGCTTTCTCAGACAAACAGTGTTATAAATCTTTATTTCCAGAATCCGAACAGTTCAAATCATGATGTTTCACTGGAGCTTGTTGTAATTGATGGGAACAGTGAAATCGTTATTGCCGAATCCGGATTGATTAAACCGGGATTTCAGCTGCTCTCAATTCCTTTGGATACAAATTCAGCAGTCCTGGGCAAAGGTGTGTATAACGCCAAGTACAGAGTATCTTTTTTTGATTCCGTAACCGGGGAGAAATCGCAGATCTCATCTGAAATAACAGATGTAACACTGACAGTAACAGACTAAAAAAACAGGGCATCCGAAGATGCCCTGTTTTTTACTTGAGCTTCAATACGCAACGCCCCAGTATATCATTTGCTTTGCTTTCTTTCCGCAACAGGCACAGGTCTCACCCATGACCTCCTGCTTAAAGGGAATGCATCTTGAGGACATTCCGGCCTTTTCCTTCATGTCGAGCTCGCACTTAAGGTCGCCGCACCACATGGTCTTAACAAATCCTCCGTACTTTTCCTGGAGTTCCTTTGCTTCTTCAAGAGAATAGGCAGGACGGATGTTTTCGTCGAGATTGTTTTTTGCCTTGTCATAGAGACCTTTCTGAACGGCATCGAGAAGTCTTGGGATTTCGGTTTCAAGCTCTGATAACGAGACAGAAGTTTTCTCGCGGTTATCGCGTCTTACTGCCATGCAACTGCCGTTTTCAATATCTTTAGGCCCAATCTCCACACGGAGAGGAACACCCTTCATTTCATACTGTGCACATTTCCAGCCGAGACTGTTATCGGAGGTATCGATCTTTGCGCGGATCCCGAGCGCTTTAAGCTCTTCATAAAGAGCCTGAGCCTTCTCAAGCACGCCCTCTTTATGCTGGGCGACGGGAACGACGATTACCTGGATAGGGGCTATTTTCGGAGGCAGCACGAGGCCGTTGTTATCCCCATGCGTCATTATTATACCGCCGATTACGCGGGTAGAAAGCCCCCAGGAAGTCTGGAAAGGATATTTTTGTTTGTTATCTTTGTCTGTAAAGGTGATGTCAAATTGTTTTGCGAATCCATCACCGAAGAAATGTGATGTCCCCGACTGCAGGGCTTTCTTGTCATGCATCATGCACTCGATCGTATAAGTATTGACGGCACCGGCAAATTTTTCTTTGTCAGTCTTGTTACCCTTTATGACCGGCATGGCAAGATAATTCTCGCAGAGGTCAGCATATACATCAAGCTGCTTTAAAGTCTCTTCTCTCGCTTCTTCCTCGGTCGCATGAAGTGTGTGACCTTCTTGCCAGAGGAACTCGCGGCCTCTCAAAAACGGGCGTGTAGTCTTCTCCCAACGGAGAACAGAGCACCACTGGTTGTAGAGCATAGGGAGATCACGCCAGGAGTGGAGCACATGGCTCCAGTGATCACAGAAAAGTGTCTCGGAGGTCGGCCGCACGCAGAGCCTCTCGGCAAGTTCCTCATCTCCGCCGTGTGTGACCCAGGCGCACTCGGGGGCAAAGCCCTCAACATGGTCTTTTTCTTTCTGGAGAAGGCTTTCGGGAATGAGTACCGGCATGGAAACATTCTCGTGCCCGCCTTCTTTGAATTTTTTGTCGAGTATATTCTGTATGTTCTCCCAGATGGCATAGCCATAGGGGCGCATGATGAAAAAGCCCTTAATGCCCGAATAGTCGACCAGCTCCGCCTGTATACAGACATCCGTGAACCACTGGGCAAAGTCCTTTTCCATATCGGTGATTCTCTCTACTTTTTTATCGTTTGACATGTTGAAGATCCCTCTTAAATCGCTATTTTTGTGTAACACGGGTATTTTATATTCAGCCTAAAGACTTGTCAATAGCGGCATCCTCAAATTTCCCTTGACCGTAAAAGACGATTTTAATATAATATCCGTGTATGTTCTGAAAAGAAGGTGAACGAAATCAACAAGAAACAATTCCTTGCAGAGCTGGGAAGACTCCTGACTTTTATGTCCGAAGAGGACAGAAAGACAGCGCTGGGCATCTATGGAGAAATGTTCGACGATGCCCCGGATGAGCAGGCCCTGACGGGATTTTTGATTTCTCCGACCAGACAGGCCGTGTACATGGCGCGCGCCTACAACAAGAAGCCGGAGAGCGCTTTTGACCCGATGAAGGAATACGGTGAAGAGCCTGATGAGCCTGAAGACGAGAGGCCTGGATACATAAAGGCACTTGACCATGCAAGGTCAGAGGCCGAAAAAGACGGAATCGTGTCTCCTTATTCCTTTGCTGAGCCTGAATCGGAAGAGCCATTGGAAGAGACAGAATCGGAAAAGCCGTTGGAAGAAACAGAACCTGAACAACCTCAGGAGGTCGACGACTTTTTGCTTTCGAAGGACACTGAAAGCGAAGAGACGGAAGAGACTAAAAAGCCTGAAGAATCGGAAGAGCCTGTGAAAACCGCGGAGACCGTTGAAGACGAAGAAAACGACGACGATGAGCCCGTAGAGACCGGGAAGACTGAAATAAAACAGGTTTCGAAAGGTAGAACAGTAAAGAAAAGGCCATTGCTTTTATTATTGTTTTTATTGATCTTCATACCATTGGGACTCCTCGGTATCGTATTTCTTATAGGTTTTGCGGCTGTGGCATTGGCTTGCGGTGCAGCAGCATGTGCTCTCGGAATATTTGGTGTAAGAGCGGCACTGACGGGATTTCCGATCGTTGCGGACATTATAATCATACTCGGAGCAGCGCTTATCTCCCTTGCACTCGGTCTTTTGTTCTTCTGGATATTCATTTGGCTGCTCTTCAGCGTGATCCCGGGGCTAATAAAAGAAATTGCCGGCCTCGGAAAGCGTTGGTACCTGAAGGAGGTAGATGCCTGAATGAATGACGGATGGAGAGTAATAATGACGGTCGTGATGGTCTGTCTGCTTCTGGGTGCCGTGGCCATCGGAGTGGGCTTTGTGACCGGAGGAAGTATGGATCGAATAGAGACCGGACTTGAGACACAATACCACATAAGCACACTTATCGGGACTTACCGGAATTATATTCCGGATCTTGTATCGCAGTATCTGTGGCCGCTGAATCCATGAAATCGAAGTACTACATCATAGAAGAATCGGCACTTCCGGAGATCTTTGAAAAAGTCCTCAAAGCAAAGGAGCTTTTGGAAACCGGTGAGGCAAAGACGGTCGCTCAGGCTGCGGAGAGTGTGGACTTGAGCCGCAGTGCTTTCTACAAATACAGGGATCTTATACAGCCTCTGAGAAACTTCAAGACCGAGTCCGTAGTCACTTTTCACGTGACGCTTCATGACAGACCGGGGGTGCTTTCAAAGCTCCTCTCAGTATTTCAGGAGAGCGGAACGAACATTCTGACGATCAACCAGAGCATTCCGATCAACGGAACTGCGACAGTCACCATCTCGGTGATGATGGGGGACTCGGACACAGGTCCGGAGAACCTTATCGATAAAATGGAACAGTCCGAAGGCGTTATCAAAGTGGACTTTATGGCGGGATGATATAAAGCCTCCCCAGCAGGGAGGCTTTTGCATTTAAAGGAACTTTTTATGACGGAAATTTACCTTATAAGGCACGCCCAGGCGGAAGGCAACATATACAGATTTATGCAGGGCCACTGGGACGGAGATGTCACGGAAACCGGGCGATACCAGATCAAGGCTTTGGCCGAAAAGCTCAAAGACATAAAGATCGATGCTGTCTACTCGAGTGATCTAAAGAGAGCCTTTCTGACCGCTCAGGCGGCACTTAAGTATCACCCGGAGATCAGGATAAATACTGATAAAAGAATAAGGGAGATAAACTTAGGGCCATGGGAAGGAGTGCCTTTTGGAAATCTTTATTATCATCACAAAGAGGAGATGACACTTTTTTTAAGCGATTCTCCGGATTGGCATGTGGAAGGTGCCGAGACGTTCGAGCAGGTCACGCACAGAGCTTATGAAGCACTTTGTGAGATAGCAAAAAGGCACGAAGGACAGAGCACCGTTATAGTGAGCCATGGTGTTACTCTCAGGTGCCTGCAATCCAAGATGATGGGTGTAACGATAGACAAGGCAAAGGATCTTCCGATTTCTAAAAATACGGGCATATCTCATTACTTTTTTCAAAACGGCGTCTTTACACCGGATTATATCGGCGACTCATCGCACCTCGATGCCCTTGAAGGGGAACTCAAAAAGGAACCTCTTGCATTTGGCGGAGTATTTTTCAGGTTTGAGGCTGAGGATCCTGCACAGATGGAAGCTTATTACAAGTCCTGTTATGAAGACTCCTGGTATTTTGCCCACCGGAATACTGAGCATTTTAAGGCCGACACGTACTTCAGAAGCGCCATTTTGCATTACCGGAAGGATAAAGGCTCGATAATAAAGATATATGAAGGCGACGAGGAAGCAGGACTTCTGGACCTTGATCCCGAGAGAGGGAGAAAGGAAGACTGCGGATGGATAAGCCTTCTGTACTTAAAGGAAGAATACCGCGGAAGAGGACTCGGCATTCAGGCGCTTGGGCAGGCTGTGATGCATTTCAGAAAACTCGGAAGGACAAAACTGAGGCTTTTTGCTGCCGAGAGCAATGCTCCTGCACTCAGTTTTTACAGAAAGCACGGATTTAAAGAAGTCGGGTTTGAGACTGCTGCGGACGGGAATATCCTTTTGATGGAAAGAGGGATCTGATGTGGCATGATAAGGTAAAGATCGAAAAGCTCAACCCCGGCCCTGAAAGAAGGATACTTGTCGTGTCCGATATCCACGCAAATCTTCTCTATTTTGAGGGTGCTTTAAAAAAAGCAGATTATGATCCTGAACAGGATGAACTGGTTATAGCCGGAGATTTTCTTGAGAAGGGCAGTGACAACCTCGCTGTTTTGGAGAAGATAATAGCGATGGTGAAGGAGGGGCACACACATGTGCTCTCCGGAAACTGCGACACTTGGGCGGAGCTTTTCAAATGGGGAGCGGAGGCCGACTCCAGGCTCCTGCAGTATTTCAGGTACAGGCGGTCGGGGCTCATATGGGAGATGAGCAAGGCACTCGGATTTGATCTGATGACAACAGATGAACTCGGGCCTGTAAAGGAAAAGCTGTTCGAGGCCTATCCTGAGCATTGGCGGTTTCTCTCCGATCTTCCGGCCGTAATAGAGTCAGAGCATTATATTTTTGCACACAGCGCCGTTCTGCCCGGGAAAGCATTGGAAGAGCACACGGGACAAGAGGTCATGAAGACCGACAGGTTCTACAATCTCGGATATTCCTTTCCCAAGTGGGTAATAGTCGGGCATACTCCGGTCTGCCTTTATACAGAGAAGCTTGTGTGTGCAAACCCGCTGATAGACAGAGAGCGGAAGATAATCTCCATAGACGGAGGTTGTGTTCTGAAGGATGATGGCCAGCTTAATGTGCTTGTGATCCCTTTTGAAGGGAGCGAGGACTTTTCCTGGGAGTATTATGACAGCTTTCCGGAAAGAGAGGTTTTGGACTATCAGAATGAAAACAGGGATTCATACTATATCCGATGGGGTGACAGTGAGGTTGAAGTGCTCGAGAGGGGCGAAGAATTCTCGCATTGCAGACATCTCAGGACCGGATACGAGATGGATATTCTGACGAAGTACCTTTTTACCGGAGATAAGGTTACGCGCTGCAACGACTGTACGGACTATATCCTCCCTCTGAGGCCAGGAGACAGAGTTTCAGTTGTGGAAGAGTGTTCGAATGGGTATTTTGTCAAACACAACGGAATCTCCGGCTGGTATTACGGAAGACTGAAATAAAAAACTGCCGCAAAAATCGGCAGTTTTTTAATAACTTGATCAGCTTAAGAAATCCTTGAGTTTTTTGCTTCTGCTCGGATGACGCAGTTTACGGAGAGCCTTCGCTTCTATCTGGCGGATACGCTCTCTTGTTACATTGAATTCTTTGCCGACCTCTTCAAGCGTCCTTGTTCTTCCGTCGGTCATGCCGAAGCGGAGTTCAAGGACTTTCTTTTCTCTCGGGGTAAGAGTGTCAAGGACCTCATCCAGCTGCTCCCTGAGGAGTGCAAAGCTTGCAGCCTCGGCAGGCTCACTGGCTTCTTCATCGGGGATGAAATCTCCGAGGTGGCTGTCTTCTTCTTCACCGATCGGAGTTTCGAGAGAGACCGGCTCCTGTGCGATCTTCAGTATGTCCCGAACCTTGTCTACAGGCAAATTCATCTCCTCTGCAATCTCTTCTGCAGTCGGGTCATGCCCAAGCTCCTGGAGAAGCTGTCGGGAAACACGGATGACTTTGTTTATCGTCTCGACCATATGCACCGGAATACGGATCGTTCTGGCCTGATCCGCTATGGCACGGGTAATGGCCTGACGGATCCACCAGGTTGCATAAGTCGAGAATTTATAACCTTTAGTATAATCAAATTTATCGACGGCCTTGATAAGCCCGAGGTTGCCTTCCTGAATGAGATCCAGAAATTGCATTCCGCGGCCAACATATCTCTTCGCTATCGACACGACGAGCCTTAAGTTGGATTCGGTCATGCGATTTTTTGCTTCCTGATCTCCGTCAGACATACGCCTTGCAAGGTCCACTTCCTCATCCGGAGTCAGGAGCGGAACACGGCCGATCTCTTTCAGGTACATACGGACGGGATCGTCAATAGTAAGAGAATCGACATAGGCGTCTGTGTTGGAGAGTTCTTCTTCAGTAACTTCTTCAATCTCCTCGAGTTCCAGATTCTCCGGAGCATCTTCGTCCAAAGGAGGCAGAGCGTCATCGTCGGAAGGGATGTCGAGACTGACCCCGTTCTGCTCAAGGGCTTCATAAAATCTGCTCTCAAGTTCAGGATCTGCGTTGGCATCTTCGAGAAATTCCAGGTCTTTAAACTTGAGCTTTCCGGTTTTCTTGCCTTTTTCAAGAAGCTGGTTTAACTTAGCTTCCAAAGCTTTTCGGGCGTTTTCGGCCTCCTGCTTTTTCTTCAGATCCTCTTCTGCAAAATCCTGGGGTTCAACTGCGGCGTTTCTTGCTTTTTCCATGTCCGTTACCTGTATGATTTCCTTTCTCTTAATGTTTCTGCAAGTTTATTGAGATCCATCTCCGACTGTGAGCTGAGGGACTTAAGGCGATCAATGCAATCCTGCAGGCCGGCTGTATCAGAACTTCCCGGGCTTTGGGTGATAGAGGTGAAAAGAGAGATCTCGCTCTGTGTCAGCAACGTGCCGAGAAGATTTATATTCAGACTTTCACCGTTTTTGATCTTTTCTGTTAAGACTGTATATATCTTTCTGAGTTCCGGTGAAGTGAAGAGTTCCGGTGAAGGAAGTTCAATACCTGCAGCGCCAGCAGGATCAAAGGCCAGTTTGCCGATTATCTGTTCCTCACATGCTGCAGACTCGGGATTTGTATAGTTTATTCCTATGCTTTTTCTGCCCGATTGCTGTATTGGCCTTGTTTCAGAGGTGTCAAGTCTGCGCTTGGCACTTTTTTGCATGACGCTCCTGACGCGTTCCACCTCTTTGGAGACTGCAGTCTTGTCTGTCCGGGCGTTTTCCGCTATCCTTTCGGAATATATGACACGCTCCACTTTTCCGGGAAAGCGGGCAACGAGCGCAACAGCTTCCTTTATATATGCGACACGATCCTCATCCCTGGAGAGATCATATTTTGAATTAATCCTGGACAGCCTGAACTCTATCTGATCTTCCGAGCTTTCTATCAGATTTCTGAAAGCATCGGCGCCTTTGAGCTTTATGTATTCGTCCGGATCTTTGGCGCCTTCCATCTGAAGAACACGGACCTTAATATCAAGCTTCTCCAGGATCGTAATAGCCCTTTGAGCCGCTTTCACGCCGGCTTCGTCGCTGTCATAAGCGATGATCACTTCATTTGTATAGCCTGCGATGAGTCTCGCCTGTTCCGGAGTAAGTGCTGTGCCCAATGAGGCAACAGCCGAATCGAATCCCGCCTGGTGCAGAGAAGCGACATCTATATTTCCTTCTGCGAGGATAATATAACCGCACCTTGAGTTCTTTGCAAGATTTAATGCAAATAATTGCCTGCTTTTTTTGTAGACGGGAGTATCGGAAGAATTCATATATTTTGCTCTTGCATCAGGACTTAATGCTCTTCCGGAGAAACCCAGGACTTCCTTTCGTACGCTGATGACGGGAAACATCAGACGGTCTCTGAATGTATCGTAAATGCCTCCGTTTCTCCCTTTTCTGCAAAGATCTGCCAACACGAGCTCTTCCTCGCTATAACCTTTTTCACGCATGGCTTTTGCGAGAGAATTCCAGTCATCCGGCGCGTATCCGATACCAAAACTGTTGACGGTTGCAGAGGTGAGCCGGCGATTTCCGACATATTCCCTGGCTTTTTCTCCTTCGTCAGAGAAAAGTTTCTTCCGGAAAAAGAGAGCAGCATCCTTGTTGAGCGCAAGCATACGCTTGCGGGTCGTATTCTCCTGAATATCGGCAGTCTCAGGCATATGCATTCCGACCCGTTCTGCAAGAAATTCAACTGCCTCCGGAAAGCTCAGATGCTCCTCTTCCATTATGAAGTTTACGACCCCGCCGCCTTTGTTGCAGCCGAAACAGTAATACATCTGCTTTGCCCGGTTAACGCAGAAAGACGGGGTGTCCTCGCTGTGGAACGGGCATAGACCGAATTTGTTGTTTCCGCTTGTCTTTGTAAGGTTTACATATGAGGAAACAACATCGACGATATCGTTTCTTGCGGTAACTTCTTCTATAAAACTTTCAGGAATAGGCATAGGCTACTTGACCTTCCATGTAAACGGAATATAGATCTCTTCGTATTTCTCCATGGCATAACCGTCAGTCATACCGCTTATATAGTCACACGCAGCCCTCTCAGCGCCTTCACTTTCAACTATTTTGCCGAATTCGCCGGGAAGAGTTTCGGGGTGAGCCGTATAATACCTGTACAGACCCTCGATAATGCCTTCAACTTTGCTCTCTTCTCCTTTAGCTACGGGGTGGACATATATAACACCGTACATGTATTCATGAAACAGATCGTAGGCTCTTTGCATTTCGGGAGAGAAGCGGATAATATCGTCAGCACTGTTTGATATCATGTCCGACACCATTGAATCAATACGCCTGCTGGTACTGTGACCGCATATCCTGACTATTTCATTCGGGATGTCGCTTTCTGTGATTATGCCTGCCCGCAGGGCGTCATCCAGATCGTGGTTTAGAAAAGCAATATGATCTGAATATCTCAAAACAGTGGCCTCGCGTGTGTCATCAGGAGCTCCGCAGGTGTGATTAAGGATCCCCATCCGGGTCTCATAACAAAGATTTAATCCTCTGCCGTCTTTTTCCAGCAGATCAACGACACGCAGGCTTTGCTCATAATGCTTAAAGCCTCCCGAATACAGCTTGTCAAGTGCCCTTTCACCCGCATGACCAAAGGGGGTATGCCCGAGATCATGACCTAGGCTCATAGCTTCAGTGAGGTCCTCATTGAACATGAGAGCCCGGGAAATTGTGCGTGCTATTCTGGTCACTTCCAAGGTATGGGTAAGCCTTGTGCGGTAATGATCTCCCTCGGGTGATAGAAAGACCTGAGTCTTATGCTTAAGCCGACGGAATGATTTCGAGTGGGTTATGCGATCTACATCCCTTTGGAAACAGGTCCTTATATCGCATTCAGGCTCAGATCTCAGTCTGCCCCGGGAGTTCTCAGCTAAAACTCCGGAGGGCCCGACAAGTATATGTTCAAGCTGTTGACGCTTTATACGGGGAGAAAGCAATTCAGACATTTTACTCCTTAATAAGTTCCCTGATCTCTCCGATCAGATATTTTGGATTCATACTTTTCAGCATGAGCTTTATGTTGGCGTGGTATTCTCTTTTAAACAAAGGAAAGACAAAAACGGCACAGCATTCTGTCATCAGTGTTGCCAGGGCTGCCCCTGATGCGCCCATCCTGGGAATCAGAACAAGGTTTAAGATTACATTGAAAAAAGCGGAAAGCACGGAAATATATATGGATTTTTTCTGAAGATCTTCACAAACGACCCATATGCCCCTGGCGACTCCCAGATAAGAAAACATAGTATACCATGTCAGTATGCGGAACGGAATGGCCGCAGGGAGATATTCAATGCCATAAAGGAGCAGAATTATGTACTTTCCAAAAAAGGAAAAGATCAGGGAGACTGCTATACACGGATATATGATCATCGCATAAAGCCTGCAATTGGCATTTTCATAATCTGCAGGGTCATGCTTTTGAGCTTCGATTATTGACGGAGACATCGAATCGATAACAGCCTTTAAGACAAATGTCCACATCGCACAAATGGCTGCTGCAGTGGAATAGTATCCGACCTCCGAAGTGTTCAGCATCTGCTTAAGCATAAGCTTGTCGGTATAACCGTATACTGCAACCATAAGTCCGATCAATATATAAGGCGCGCCGCTTTTAAAAAGTGAGCGGGCGATGTTGCGGGAAAAAGAGAGTTTATTGCCTCCGTTTCGTCTGTATGAGATATAAAGCAGAAGCCCGCTGACGATCAGATCAAGTGATGTTGCAAATGCAAACCAGACAACACTTTTCTGAAGAGCAAGGAGCAGGATCTTGAAAAGAGACGTTATTATATAAGCCGTGAGAGAGACAATAGAACTGACCTTCGAATTCAGTTTTGATTGGAACCAATAATTGAGAGTAGTGAATATCTGAAATTCAAGACCGAGACAGCAGACGGCAACGACAGTTATTGTAAGGGGTTCGCCGCGGTCAGCAAAGGAAACGATCCCTATGATCATCAAGGCCGAGAGAAAACTTGAGACAGCCCGAAGAAGCATGGCACTGCCAAGAACATCTCCGTCTTTGCCGGGGTTGTCGCTGAAAGCTTTCATTATTATATTTGAACCCAGACCAAGGGTGCAGAAGGAAGTGAAAAATGCAGTATAGGCGCCTGCATAGTTTATGAGGCCGTAATCTGAAGGACCAAGATAGCGGACCGTAAATATATTCACAAAAAAGCTGACGATCATCTGGGCAATATTGCCTGCAATGAGCCAGCCTGCATTTTTGGCAACTCTATTGCGAAGTAAACTTTTGAACAGTTTCATCTTTAACCTTTGAACCAGTTGTTTTTCAGGATAACCGCTTTGCTGCAGGGGCCGCTTCTGAACAGGTCACAGTCACCGGTTTCCTGAAGGCAAAGGGTAAGCTTTATCAGTCTTTCGGCGGCAACTTCAGCATTCCATTCTGAGGAGATCGTTTCATATGCCGCCGCACCAAGTTTCTGTTGATATTCCGGATCCGTGAGGACAGACTTAACTTTTCTGTAAAAATCTTCAAAATCACCGTATCTGTATATAAGGCCGTTTTTGCCGCTGTCTATCAGGAAAGGCACGCTTCCTGCGGCGTGACTGGCCACAACTGCACAGCCGCTGTTCATGGATTCGTTGCAGACAGCCCCCCAGCCCTCAATGAAGTTTGACGTAAACAGGAAAATTCCGGCTTTTTCCATGTTATCCCGGACTTCTTCCGGTGACATGCTTCCGAGCATGTGGACGCAGGAATCCAGGCCATAGCCGGAGATGAGACTCTTCAATTCGTCTTCCATCTCCCCGTTGCCGATAATATCCATATCAAAATCGAGGCCTTCTTCATTAAGCCTCCTTGCAAGCTCAACAGCATACTCCGGGTGCTTGAGCGGAAGAAAACGCGATGCCCACAGTATTTTTTTCGGGTTTTTATTTGACAGCAATGAGTCAACGGAGTATTTGCGGAATTCAGGGAAATAGCCCCACTTATACGCTTTTCCTTTAAAGCAGCCGTAAAGCGAATAATCGTGCAGTGTATACGCGCTGGAGCAGGGAAGGTAAAGATTTTTATAATGCTTGTATTTTTTTGAAAAGCGGATGTATCTTACAGGCCATTTATACCATTCATATTTTGTGCGGTAGATACGCTCATTTGAGATGAGAACACATTTGCCGGCATCAAGAGAGGGCTGAAGATGATCCCGTATGTCTCCTCCGGACAGTATGGCATCAGCCTCGGAGAGCAAGGTAAGCCGTTCGGCTTTTCCTTCATCGGTATCTGAAAACGGAACTACAAAGTCAACGTCTTTCAGAGGCTTCCATCCCATTTTCAGCCTTTTAGGTCCCATTGTGTCGGTTTCAATGAATTTAAAGTTCCCTCCGGTTATGGAATGCATTGCGTTGCAGAACGGAGCCTGATGATGGTTGTAAAAGTTTGAAATATAAGCGAAATTCAAAGAATTGTCTTTGTAAGAGGCTTTAAAACTGTGAGTGGTACGGCGGTCTTCTTCGGGAGGCGGAGTCATATAATCCCCGAATTGGGTTTTTAAATAATCATCAAAACCAATGGGAGCGGGAAAAGCTCTGCCCTCAAATTCCACGGAGACATTGCCGTCAAACCAGTTTCTCGCGCCGAGAATATAATGCTTCGGGAGCGCAGAAGGTTTGCCGATATATTTCGAGGTCTCATAAGGATGATTCCTGCCGATTTTTAAGAAATAATTGTAAACAGCTCCACGGAAATGCTTCAGAAATAACAGCCTGATTAGACGCAGAACATCAGCCGGTGAATGCGGTTTTTCATAATCAAACATCGAAATATAAAGCAGATAAGAGATCCGCTTACACTTTTTGAGTATTTTTTCAGCTTTGGCGCGGTTATTGCCGAGCCCATCCAAAGGGAAGACATCTATGCACACACCCGAGCCGGGAATGTCAAAATCGCGTTCATTCAGTATGGTCTCAGAATCGATAATCTTACCGAAAAGAAGCCCGTAATAATTTCGGTCCAATGAGAGATCACGGAAACGGTACCGCTCATTGTCCAAATTAAATCTCGCTTTCAACTCCTCATAATCCGGCCTAGGCATAAATACATCTATGTCATCATCCCAGGGGATGAACCCTTTGTGGCGCACAGACCCGATCAGAGTACCGTTTCCAAGCCAATAACGAAGATTATGCGCTTCA
>JAEEGF010522789.1_pt1 | contig 14250 bp, 7 predicted proteins | sample 9134171 | NCBI WGS metagenome assembly JAEEGF01 (sample SAMN16246542, study PRJNA631951) | gut metagenome | biome: gut microbiome; feature: rumen; material: AP-attached | host: Bos | place: Iran: Karaj | collected 2018-10
TGATTTCTGCTTTATTCGGGATGCCTCACTCACGGTTTCACTACTGAACATGTACTTGCCGTCGGTGATGAAGAGAACATCGGCCCTGGCAAAATCAGGCTCATTCTCTATCATTTCCGACACCTTAAGCATGGCATTATCTATGGATGTACCGCCTCTGAATGAACGTCTGAGGAAGGAATTCACCTCATCAAGCGACGCCTCGGTACGACTGCTTTCCACGGTAATGTTTTCAGTTTCGATGGCGAAGTTTATGATGTGGCATGGTCTTGACGCCTCGAGACACTTAAGGGCCAGAACCAGAGCAACGGCTTTGCCGTAGTCTTCAGCCTCTCCCTTCATTGATCCGCTGGTGTCGACACAGATTATGACAGGCCCTTTTTCCTCCTGCTTCTGCGGTTCGGTTCCCTTTCCACCTTCAAAAACACGAGCCATTCTTATGAAATCAAAGGTAAGAAGGCAGCGGTTTATGAGCTTTATGTCAAAGAGGTGCTCCAGATCCGGATCGGAAAGTCCCGCCAGTTCTTCCGGCAGGGCATAGTCAAGCGTGTCACCCAGCGTGACACCTGATATGTGCTCACCGCGCACGTTCCTGCGGTATTTGGCCATTCTTTCGGTATAAATCTTTTCTGCCCTGTCTCCCGCAAGGACATCCAGACTCAGGTATCTTCCAAGTGACTCAAGCATTTTCATGAGAGGAATGTTTTTCCTGACCACGTTAAGGTATTTCAGGAATATGCCGCCGGATGTCGAAGGGCGAACCTTCGAATAGGCACTCAGTACCGTTTCGCGTCCGTCGGTATTCCCCCTGTTACGCTGTTTCAGGTAGGCGGAAAGATAATGCTCCGTCATTTCACTGGTTTCCTCGTCATCTCCGCTGCCGCCGAAGGATCTGGCATAAACGGAATACGGGATCCCCTGCCCGGTACAGAAACTGATATTGTCCCACATTTCGTTGAACTGGGTTTCAAGAGCCCTTTCGAGGAAGCTCCTCATGGACTCTTCCTTCTTAAGCTCCAGTCTGCTTATCTCGTTTCTTAGCGTGGTAATCAGGGCTTTTCTGATTCCGTCAGCCACATTGAACTCACGCCTGCACCTGTCGGTGAGATCCTCAATTCTGTCAGTCTGCAGCATGCCGTCCTGCCTGGACCTGAGAGCATGGAGTTCCGTTTCGGCCGCTGCAAGTCCGAACATGCGCTCGCGCAGTTCACCGGAATACAGCTGACTGTGAAGATACTTCTCCCCCAGAACATCCAGGTCGGAAAGATATTTCTCCTTTTTACGAAAATCTTCGAGGGATCTGCGGGCAAGATAATCCGCCAGAAGAAGATCCGACGCATACCTGCTGTGATTTTCCAGTCTGGAATTAAAGGCACCGGAGAGAGAGCCGTTAAGTCTGTTCAGTCCTGCAAGTGCCGCATCGATATTGTTGATTACGGATGGAGACGGAGTCCTGAGTTCCCGAAGCTTATTCTCCCTGAGACTGCGGAGCTTTTCCACGCCGCAGGCATAGAAATCAGTTATCGGAAAAACACCCGGCACGGACCCGGTGCGTTCACGGGATCCGGTTACCGTTTTTCCTTCCGGGGAAGGTTCCGTGTCAGAAAATCCGGAAGTAACTGCAGACCGTTCCGTAACGGATACATCCGCACCGGACACATTCAGCGGATTAACACCGCCTCCGGCTGAAACGCCTGACGTCAGTTCAACTGTCCGCATATATCTCATTCCTTATCTGATGACTGCCGTTATCATCCTTCCCGCCAACCGAATCGCACGGGACGGCATATGATGCGGCAGAAAGGTTAGACCGGGACCGTGCGAAACCCACGGTCACCGGCAGAAGCTCCTATTTTGCAGCATGTTTTCTTATGGAGTACTTGTCAACCAGCTCGGAGGCCACCTTTTCGTAATGTCCGGCCCTGGCTATTTCCGCATTAACAGGAGCGTAAACCTCCTCTATGATATCAGTAAGGCGCTTCTTCTGTTCATCGGAAAGGAAGATGTCGTTGTTTACCGAATCACGTATGCCGTCCAGCCGCGCTCTGGTGTCCTTTATAAACCTGGCGTTCTCCTCGATAATCCTCCTGACGGTTTTGAAGGAACTTATGGTCTCATTCAGGAACCGCAGAATGTCACTGGATATGAAGCTGTTAACCTCACCGCCGTTGTCAAAACGGATCTTTACGGACCTGCCTGTCGGAGCCTCCCTGGAGGATGCCTTTCCGCAAGGTCTGCCTTCATGATCCAGCACCGTAAACTCATCCTTCTGACTGAATTCGTCAAACGGTATTCTTGCTGAAGTAATGTCCAGTCTGTCTTCAGGTGACAGCTCAAGAAGCGCCTTTTCGTAATTTATTGTCTGAAGGCGCATGGCATTCCTGCCCGGAACCGGTGTTTCCCCGTCATTGAGAACGCAGTGGAGTCCCCCGGCAAACAGCTCGTTGTCTTCGTTAAAGGTGCAGTTAAGATGTCTGGCGGATGCCATACCGAGTCTGTTTACTTCAGAATTGAACCATCTGCGATAGCTTTCCTTTTCCACCCAGACATAGCCTCTGCCGTTATATCTTCTCTCGTAGGTTAACATCTCTCCCTTTGCCGGAGGGAAATTACCGTGCACGGTCTGATATATCACCCTGTCACCGTTTTCCATGGTCAGGATGTAGACGTCAGTGCCGGCAGTCATCATAAAACGACCCGGCATGTATTCGCCACGCTCCTCAGGTTTAAGCGGAACGACGGATTTAACGGCCGCAACGTCGGCGGCGTGTCTTTCAGCCCGGCCGCATTCCTCACTGAAAATACCTTCAAAATTAATTCTGATGGTTGTTTTGATCTTCTTTTCCAGACCGCCGAAATGACTCTGAATTTCAGAAATTCGGGCATACATCTCGAACCTGTCCTCAAGTCTGTTCTTAAGCCACAGCTGTACCAGCTTCGGCATGAGAACTGAAGGTGCCGTATAGCGTTCCTCCTCGAGAGACTGACCGTCACTTCCCCTGTGTCCCGGAACCGAGAATGTAAACACCTCTGTGCCTTCAGCATCACCCTTGGAGAAGTAACCGTTAAGATCACGGTAGAGAATAATCCTGATTACGTCACCGGTTTCCGGAAGCAGTATGGCCGTCTTTCCGTCCTTTACCTGATTTCTGCAGCCGGATATAACCTCCTCAGGATAAAGTGATTTGATATCCGTCTTTCTGAACCATGATTCAAGGTTCCAGAAATCGTTGGATTTAACGTAGGTAAAGCCGTAATCCTTAAGCATGCTGAAGGTAACCTTAGGTTCGTCACCCTCATTGAGCATTCTTATGGCAATGTTGTGATCGGTAAAGAGCTGCTCATTGCTGCAGGACGTAAGAATTTCATCAAGTATACGGCTGTTCTCCAGAATCTTTCCTTCATCAGTATTCCGTATTCTCTCATCCAGGGCTCTTCTCAGTTCACCGAGTATCAGTGTTCTGAGTCCGGCCTTTTCCGAAGGAGCATGCCAGAGAATGTCCTCCAGGAGAATAAGATACTTGATTGCAGCCTCATTCTCCTCATTGAAGAATGCCGCAGCCTTCAGATAGCGGGCACTCTGAACCCAGCGTCTGTCGGAAATGTAGGAAACTGAAGTCCCGGCCTTCTCATTTTCCGTGAAGCCGTCATACCCCTGTTTTACGTTTTTCCCTGCGGATTCCTCAGCGTATTTTGCGGAAAGTGCTTCGCGAAGGGAAGCCATGGCGCCGAGAAGTTCATCGGATAATCTGATGTCATCAATCAGCTTTTTCCAGTTTCCGTATTCTTCATCCGTAACGGCCAGATCCTTGAGCCGATCCCTGTGAAGATGCTCATCCCTGTCAACCTCAGGAGCTGAAAGAAGCAGCTTCCTGAAATTATCGATACCGTGTACGGGTTCAATTACGAGTCTTACGATAAATCTGTCGTAAAGTGCGGCAAGATCATCCTCGCTCAGCGGAATCTCATTGGAGGCAACCACCATGTTCCGCAGCGGAGCCGACACTGTCTTATTGCCGTTGTGGTATGTTCTCTCGTTGATGAGGGTAAGAAGAGTGTTCAGTACTGCCGGAGAGGACTTCCATATTTCATCAAGAAAGGCAAAATCGGCATCGGCAAGATACCCGGCGGTTTTTCTTTCGTATTCATCCTGCTTCAGCTTTGAAATGCTTATGGGGCCGAAAAGCTCCTCCGGTGTACAGAACCTGTGCATCAGATGCTCAAAATATCTGCCGTTGCCGGCAAAGATTTCATTAAGTCTGCGGCATATTTTACTCTTTGCGGTTCCCGGAGGCCCGTACAGGAAGGTATTAAGCCCGCACAGGGTTGCCAGAACAGATGATCTGACGGTGTCAGTCCTGTCGGTCAGTCCGTCAGCCACAAGCTCAGTCAGCCGTCTGATTCTGCGCTTTAAGGAAAGAGAAACTTGAGTGTTATTATCAGCCGCTGCTGATTTGGAACCTGATTCCATAATCCCTCCGGTCGGTATGACGTTCCCGGGAAATATAGGTTTTTCCTCCAAAATGTCTAAGCACCGGGAAAAAAGCCCGTAAACGGTAACATGCCGAATTTCTTTCCGGTACGGAGGGAACTTAACCACATGACTCTGACGGAAGGATTTCCGCCGGGGGAACAGTCTCATTCATGGATACAAACAATTATTATGGGATTATACATCTTAAGATAATTCGGGTCTGCGATCCCTGTCGAAGGGTTCATGAATCGCCATAATGAGCTTAACGACAGCTCGTAAACCGTTGAAAAATAAAGGATTGAGGCATCCTGATTTCCGGCTGAACCTGCGTGAACGCAAAATATGCCACATAATTATTATCTTTTATTTAACATCGGATTAACACAAAAGAATTCAGGCGGAAAAAACCTGGCAGGTTGAATCGAAAAACTGTTTCTTCAGGCCAAAGCCTATGTCGGACAGGCTCCGGTACAGACGCGGCATCTGTTGCAGCCGTGTCTTCTGCGGGAGGTAGACTTTACGTCCTTCCCTTCAGCCCTCAGCCTTCTTATTTCACGTGCGGTAAGCAGCATAAGCTCCTGAGCCTCATCGGGATTAACGGATTTATCCCTGAATGCGGCCTTCTGCTTTCTCGGCTTACGGATAATCTCACCGTCCACTGCTACACTCCTGAAAATACTGAATATGACCGTAACTTAAAAGTCACTGCAGACTTACCGCACTTTTACATATTGCGGAACAATCTCTTACTCTTATCTTATACCACAAAAAACAGCGTTCGGACAGTATGAACGCATGCGGCCGCACTGAGAACGCATCACCCGTGGAGCCACTCATAAATCTGTTCCGCAAGCTTTCTGCTGATCCCGGGAACCTTGCTGATTTCATCCGCGCTTGCCTTAAGGAGCTCCTGCATGCCGCCCATGTGCTTGAGCAGAGCCTGACGGCGCACTGAACCGACTCCCGGAATATCCTGAAGCCTTGATGTTACACGACTCTTTTCCCTGCGGTGTCTGTGTCCCGTAATGGCGAAACGGTGGGATTCGTCTCTTATGTGCAGCACCAGCTGCAGTGCCGGATTATCCAGGGTAAGATTATGCTCCTCATGGGTATATCCGGTTATCAGTGTTTCAAGCCCCGGTTTGCGGCCTTCGCCCTTGGCGACACCAATAAGAAAAGGAGGCATCACGTCCGTCACGTCCCTGAATATTTCACCAATCATGCGTTCAGCCTCATGGAGCTGTCCCATTCCGCCGTCAATAAACAGAACCTGGGGTACCTTTCCGTCTGCGGTAATGCCTCTGAATCTTCGCGTAAGGGCCTGATGCATTGCCGCGAAATCGTCACCGGGAGTAATCCCCTCAATGTTGAATCTGCGGTATTCCGAAGTATCAGGCCCCTCACGGTTAAATACCACGCAGGATGCCACGGTAAGCTCACCCATGGTATGGGAAATATCAAAGCACTCCATGCGTTCGACATCTGACAGTCCGAAAAGCTCCTCAAAGCTTTCGATTCTTTCAGCCATGGTATTCTCATGGGCAAGTCTTGATCTGAGTGATGCTTCCGCATTGGCTCTGGCAAGACGCAGGTAGCCCGCACGTTCACCTCTTACGGAAGCCGTAAGTCTGACGTTTTTGGAAAGGGTTCTGTTAAGCGCCTCTTCAATTTCCCGGATGTTTTCAGGCTCTGCCGAAAGAATAATTTCATCAGGAATGCTGCGTCCGTGCCTGTCGATGAGATAGAACTGGCCTATAAATGACTCCAGCAGATATTCGGGCGAATTATCGGCCGGCATCTTAGGAAAGTAGCTTCTGGTTCCGAGGATCTTACCCGTTCTGATAAACAGCACGTGCACACAGGCAAGACCGTCCTCCGTCGCACATCCGAGTATGTCCAGGTCGCTTGAAATTTCTCCGCTGACGCTCTGCTGCTCCTGAACCTTGCGCAGGTTTGTCAGCTGATCCCTGAACTTAATGGCCTTTTCAAAATCCAGATTTGCGGAAGCGGCATCCATCTCTTCAACCAGATCATTCAAAAGCTGCTGATTCTTTCCCTGCAGAAAAAGACGGCAGAGATGAACCTGTCGGGCATATTCCGCATCATCACAGATCTCAGGCACGCACGGAGCCATGCATCTGCCCATCTGGTACATGAGGCACGGTCTTTTTCTGTTTCTGTATACGGTGTCACTGCACTGTCTTACGGGAAATATCTTCTGCAGAAGACGGAGTGACTCACGTACGGCGCCTGAACTGGGATACGGTCCGAAATAGGTGCCCCTGCTTTTCTTGGCCCCGCGATGGGAGGATATTCGGGGATGTTTTTCATCAGTGAGGAGAATATACGGATATGACTTATCATCCTTCAGGAGAATGTTGTATTTCGGCTGATACTGCTTTATGAGATTGCATTCCAGGATAAGCGCATCCGTTTCGGAAAAGGTGACCGTGAATTCAATATGATCAATAAGCGAAACCAGCTTTGCCGTCTTGACGTTCGGCAGGTCCTTCATGAAATACTGACCGAGGCGCTTTCGGAGATCCTTCGCCTTGCCGATGTAGATAATCACACCGTCACTGTTAAACATGCGGTACACGCCGCTCTGATGCGGTACCGTTGCCAGGAAGGCTTCACTGTCAAAACTCATGTCGTGTCCGTCCCCGCCGTTAAAACATATCCGTAACAACCGGTACCGGAAGACGCCCGTCACGAAAACCGCAAGACGTCTTTCCCATCAGTAACCGGTCGTACCGGGCTTTACATTACAAACTGACTTACCATGATAACCAGAATCAGCACCGGAACGATGTATCTGATTATGAAAAGGAACATCCTTGACCAGGCGAATCTGAAGGTTCCGCCACTGGTGATTTCATCTATGACGTCCTCTTTCTTCATTACCCAGCCGATAAATATGGCTGAGCCCAGACCGGTAAGCGGAAGAATAATCTTAGAGGTCGTATAATCCAGAAAATCAACAAGATTCATGCCGAACGGTCTTATGAAATCCCATGGTCCGAGAGAAAGAGACGCCACGCAGGCAACGATCAGGGAAGATACGGAGATTAGCGTTGCGGACTTCTTTCTTGAATATCCGAGCTTTTCCTGAACGAATGCCGTAGCCACCTCATGCAGGAACATTGCGGAGGTTACGGCAGCCACAAAGAGGATGAAATAGAAAAGAGTTGGCACAAACCAGGTCAGAAGCGCATTACCGGAGAACGCGGTGCTGAACACTTCAGGAAGAGACACAAACACCAGACCGGCCCCGCTTGAAGGTGACAGTCCGGGAACGGAGAACACCGCAGGGAAAATAATCAGACCGGCAAGAATCGCAACCATGGTGTCAAGTCCGCCCACGGTGAGAGCCGTGCGGCTGAGATTCACGTTACGACCGAAATATGATGCATAGGTAACAAGCCCCATACCTATGGAGAAAGAGTAGAAACACTGACCGAGGGCTGACAGACAGACACTCGGAGTAACCTGCTTCGGATCGAAGTCAAACAGAAATCTGTAGCCTTCCTCAGCTCCCGGCATGAACATGGCAACAACCGCAAGCACCAGCAGGATGATAAAAAGTGCAGGCATAAGGAACTTTGAGGATCTCTCAATCCCCTTCTCAACACCGGCCTGAATAATGAAATGGATAATACCCATTGTTACGGCCGTGCAGACAATCGGCCAGTACGGATTGGTAATGAAGTCGGTAAACTGTTCCTTAAAATGAGCTCCCTCACCACCTGCCGTGAGCTGTCCGGTAAGGCTCTGAACAAAATAATAAAGAACCCAGGCAACAATAATCACGTAATAACAGAAAATGGCGAAGGCAACCAGGGAAGACCCCATGCCGACAATTCCCCATCTGCTTCCCGGGGCAAGCTCGGTATAGGCACGGCCGACATTAGCCCTGGCCCTGCGTCCTATTACAAACTCAGACAGGAGCAGCGGTACGCCGAACAGCAGAATAATGCCCATGTATACAAGAAGAAATGCCGAACCGCCGTTTTCGCCAACCTGTGTCGGAAAACGCCAGATATTACCGAGACCCACTGCGGATCCCGCAACGGCCAGAAGCCCTCCAAGCTTAGAAACGAACGCGGCTCTTGAATGCTGTGCAACCGTGTTATTAGACATTATGTACTCCAATAATATATCTTTTTTAATATATGCTCTTACTGCCTGATTATTCATTTATCCGGACTGATTAACGCAGGACTGGGTATTGCGTGAAAGCCATAATCCACAGTCTCACTTCCGTCCGGAGTATTCCTCATCATGATCCTTTAATTATACCATTCCTTGAGTCTTATGACATCAGCTTCATGATGTCATTCACCTGCAAAAAGGCATCAGTTGCATGTATGACTGATTTCCGTCCGGACGGAAAATTCAGATCCGACATTCCGCATTCACGTAAAGGAAGCGTTTTATCGGTCAGAATCACCTTTTTCCATTAAAAAAGGCCTTAAATAAAGCCTCAGATCCCGTTATTACGTCATAAATTAAGCAAACCCCGGTCGTAAATCGGATTTTTATACGGTTTATTTGATTTTTACGCATGCGTTACATAGAATTGAGGTATGGAGTCCCATCTGCAACCAATAACCGGACAAAACCATGCTTGGAATAACAGACTACATCCGAAACGATCTGGAAGGCGTATACACCGCTGAACTTCTCCGCGGTGCCATCAGCATGTTTTTTGCGGTCATTCTTACTCAGATTCTTGAACTCGGCGAAGCCCGGGCATACATTCTCATTGTGGCGCTTAACGGTCTGAGATCAATGACCGGAGATACGCTTCCGCGCAGACTCCTTAACATAATCATAAGTCTGATTCTTCTAGTTGGCACAATCGGGCTCAGCATCTGGTACGGACACAACCACATGTACGTTGCCCAGATCGTCACCGCCATCGTTCTGTCTTCCGCGACGGTGTACGCTCTTGCCAGACACAAATCCGCTTCGGGAACGATAATGTTCATGAGCGTTTTCAACATCGTTAATTTCGGCATGGGCCTTCTTGACGTAAATCACGAGGTAAATCCCGCAAACTTCTCCGTCGCCGCTGGATGCGGATCGCTCTGCGTCATAACCTCGGTTCTTGCGGTACCGGTTCTTAAATTTCACTGGTGTCTGCTGATAAATCACTGCTTCTATCATGATCTTAAGCTCTACGCACGCATGATGTGCCGTTCAAGCTACTATGACTCATTTTCGGATCTCAGCGAAAAGTCCAAGAACAGACTGCTGATGCTGCAGAGCTCGCTTTACAACATAACCAAACACGTGGACGATCCGGAGAGAAAGGAAAGATACGTGAAAATTCTGAACGGTGTGGTTCTCATAACCTACTGGCCGACCACCGACACCGACAGCGAACACGTGGCGCACATAAACAGTCTCAGAAACAGTATATTCAAGCTCATGTACGGTCTGCTTTCCGCAGGAACTGATAAAGACGTAAAAACCGCCGTCGATGAGCTTAACTTCTTTCGCCTGAATCTTGCCATGGTGCCGGACGATCCCTTCTGTAACGGCGAAATGAAAAGACATGCGGGAGAAGTGATAGAAGCCATCACCGCACTAAAAATGAGGGAAATCAAAAATGCCTCATCAGAATAAAAGTCCGCTTAAAGCGCAGATTAAGGTCATGGCCGTGTCAATGCTGATTGCGGAGCTCGCCGCATGGGCGTATCCGGTGGATCAGAGCTTCTGGATACCGCTCACCACGTTCTGCGTCTGTCTCTACATTGACACTCCCCTTACGGCACTCAGAAGAACGGTTCACCGCATAGGCGGAAGCATCTGCGGCGTCATCATAGCAGGTCTCATATGTCTGCTTTTTCCAAGCGAATCCGGACTTATGACATTTCTGGTGATATTTGCGGGACTTACCCTGTGGAGCCGGGCTTTTACCTCGCTTTACTACCTCTTTGTGTCCTGCATAACCGCTGCAACCATCATGCTTCTGGCCATTCTCATGAGACATACCGCCCTTACGCCGAACTATCTCATCACTGAAAGGGTTATATTCACCACCATAGGTGCGATCATCTCCCTCGCGGTAAGTGCCGTGCTCATGCCGGCAACTGAAAAGCCTGACATGCTGAGAACCTACCGTCACTATATGACAAGATTCTACTTAGAATACAGACTCTGCATTTACTCTCTCAGAAATCATCCGGACACACCGGAGGAAAAGACCAACATCAGGGTAAATGAAATTCTGAAAAGCAGCAGGGTTTATCAGGAAAAGCTTCCGGTATGGCGCTATGCCCTTTTCTTCAACGTATTCATCTTCAGATCCTTTACCAGATTCCTGCACCGCATTCATAAGATGAGAATCCTTAACATGGTTCTTATCTCCAGCATCGGGAACCTGCCTGAGAATCTGAACTTCAGCGATGAAATCAAAACCCTTCTTGAAAGGAACAGAATCCTTACCAAACGCATTCTGCTGAGTCTCATGAATCTGGACAGAAAACGTTCCGAGCAGTATCTTACCGAGCTTCATTCGGTAAATAACGAACTGGAGACGCTGCTGCACGCACACCGTTCCTGCACCACGATTCTCATTGCCATAAGAGACCTTGAACAGGATATGGTGCATCTTAAAAACGGAGCCGTGCAGATCTATCTGGGATACAGAAATCAGAAATACTGACCGGATCAAAAAACAGACCTGTAAAGATTTTCATCTTTACAGGTCTGCTTTATACGTAATGGTAATTGCGTGAAATAAGATATTACTTTAAGCCGTCCAGTCCGTATCTCAGTGCCAGTCTGGTAAGCTCCACGTCACCGTTAATTCCCAGCTTCTTGAACACTCTGTATCTGTAACTGTTTACGGTCTTAGGACTTATGGCGAGCCTGTCGGCGATCTCACTCACCTTCATGCCCTGAGAAATCATTGTGCTTATCTGCAGTTCTCTTTCGGCAAGGATTCCAAACGGATTACCGTCATCACCGACTTCCTTCTTGCCGTTTCCCGGGAAACGCACGAGCGCCATCATCTGGGCAATGTTTGATTCAAGATAGCGATGACCTGAGAAAACCTCATGAATTGCCTTCAGCATTTCTTCCGCTGAAGCACCTTTGGTAAGAAAACCCCATGCACCGGCCTTCATCACCTGACTTGGGATAGGATCGTCAGTGTGAACGGTCAGCAGAATGATTCTGGCCCCCGGATTGTAACGAAGTATTCTTTTTGTAGCCTCTATGCCGTCAATTCCCGGCATATTCATGTCCATGAAAATAATGTCACACTGATGCTGTCTGCACCAGGCTACTGCTGCCTCCCCGCTTGAAGCTTCCCCAACAACGTTGATCCCCGTACATTCTTCTAATATCTTTTTAATACCTGTTCGTACAAGGTCATGATCATCCACTAAAAAAATATTTATCAACTTCTCAGCACCTTACCATAACCAGTTCATTAAAATGATTACGGATTATATTTAACAACTGCCGGAATATCATTTTTATTATAATCAGTTTATTAATATCCCATACATGGTAACAAGCAAATTATCTCCACTTAAAAGGATAACTTTTTACTAATAATCATTAAACTTAAGCAATATAATTTTTTGAAGTTTAGCAAAATAAAAAATCACTTTTGAGCAGAATGTAAGCGGTACCACGCTAATCCGCGCTTATTTTAACAAAAAAATTGAACGATAGTGCCCTAAAAGCAGGCATAACAGCCTCAGTTATGATTTTTTGTACATTTTTTATACTTTTGTCTGCTAAAACGACAAAAAAAAGAGTGTCACTCAGAAAGCGACACTCAAATTGCTGGTTAATATATTCTTACTTACTTCTTGGTGATCATGCCGTCGGCCTTGGCTTCAGCTTCCTTTTTTTTGTCTCTTTCAGCCTTCAGACAGTCCTGGCATCTTGAGTAGATTTCAGAACCGTACAGCAGTTCATCACCTTCGGTTACAACGTAACTTCTGTTGCATTCATGACACTTGCTTATTGTCTTGGTATGCATGAACTTGGTCTTGCATGACTGACAGAACTTAGGACTGTCATCACCACCGACCTTGATGTCCCTGTAGCTTACCAGGAAGGTCTTACCACAGCATGAGCACTTTGCAAGACGGCCTCTCTGATTGAAGCAGTGGTGACAGAAACCGTCAGTTACGCTGGCATCAATCTTTGAAACAGCTGAACGGCAGAGCTTACATTCAACGCTGGTTGAAGAGTCTGCAGACGCTGCTCTTGAAGGAGAGAGCTCAAGTGCCATTGGAGCCACGGCAGGATTGGTAATCTCCACCAGGAACTTGTTCATAAGAACAAGCCAATCGTTCACGGTCTTACGGCGATCTGATTCATGGTAACCGGTAGACAGTGAGGAAATGAACGCTTCCTTGATGTACTGAGGCAGATAACTCCAGATGTAGAACGCTTCATCCTTTGGCGGAACCATCGGATCGAATACATTTTCAGGGAATCTGAAAGCGGTAAGCTTATCTACCGGAACACCCTGGAGATGACTGGTTACATATGGACTTCTGCCCAGGAAAAGAAGCTTGAACAGAGTATAGGCAACCACATATCTGTCGCTGATTTCGCCGGCCATGTTGGCTGAAAGCTCACTTGAAAGTTCAGGAGCTGTCACGGCATTCAGAACAGGCAGATAAGGATAATCACCGATCTGCATTCTTTCAAGGTTCAGGAAAGACACCTTCTTATGAGCATCAATCGCAATCGCATTAAGATCCTCAACACCGAGGAAGATGTTAAGTTCATGCAGCTTGGCAACCTTGTTAAGGTAATCCAGTGCCATCCTAACAAGATCAATGCGGTTGTAGCTGTGGAAGTAGTACTCTCTTGAATTGCACATTACCTGCAGAGAAGTGGTGTTTATCTTTCTCATTACGCAACCGACAATGTCACCGGAAGTGTTCTTGATAAGAGCGCGAGGCCACTCAATGCCTTCAATGTTAACCTGATTTTCCATCATGGTTTCAAGCTTTGCAATCATGGAAGCATTCAGAGAATTTCTTCCGAAGATCTTGATGATTGTGTCAGGATCCTTTTCATTGGCGTAAATTGCAAGGCTCTGACTCATGATAATTGGATTTGTCAGTTTAACTTCGGCACCGTTAATGAACACGCTGTCGTTAAGCTTTGGAATCTCAACAATACCGAGACCGACGGTAACCTGATAAGGATTACCGGTTCTGGCGAACGGAGCCTGAGCGGAATTGTCCTTTGAGGAAACCACACTGCGATCCACTGAAACAGGCTTAACGTCAATTGATTCCTCAACCCTGGAAGCCTCAGTTCTTACGGCAGCAACCTCCTTGCCGGCACCGGCCTTCACTCCGTCCTGACTGCTGATGACAATATCAACTGTCTGGGACTGGGTTGAAGTCGCATCGGTTCTGGTCTGAGTCTGCTGAAGTGCAGCTTCAGGCTTTCTGTTTTCGAGTTCTCTGGTTCTTTCCTCGATCATCTGGTTAACGCGTGCGTAATCCTGAGTACTTCTTTCAGGATTGGTCTTCTGCATGCTTGATGACTTAGGCTTGTCACTGAACAGCGAACTGTCAAAGCCGCGAACGTCAGCAACCTTTCTGGCAGTCTGACCGGCAGAGTTTACGGCATTGCCGTATCTGCTCTTGCGCTTGTCATTGGCATTATAGAAGCTTGCGGAATCCAGATTTCTTCTGACTGAAACTTCGCTTCTCTGGCTTGCTTCATAGTTACGAAGCATTTCCTTGCGCTTTTCATTCATGTCGAAATCTTCAACAGGAGTA
>JAEEGF010494566.1_pt1 | contig 14249 bp, 17 predicted proteins | sample 9134171 | NCBI WGS metagenome assembly JAEEGF01 (sample SAMN16246542, study PRJNA631951) | gut metagenome | biome: gut microbiome; feature: rumen; material: AP-attached | host: Bos | place: Iran: Karaj | collected 2018-10
TAAACAGGATTTCTGGAATAATTATTATACTGCTGGGCATACTGAGCTTTGGAGAAGGACTCTTCAAGCTGATTCTTCAGTACATCATAAAGTAGTGGAGGTGAGCGGAGTTTCGCTTCTCCATTACATTTTTCATAAATATCTAATAATCAATTATCTATATTTTAAGCACACCCCCGTTCTATACACTTCTGAGCGGGGTACTGTCCCGTTTCTGTCCCGTTTAGAAAGCATCATAAGAGGATTCTTCAGCTGCTTTTTTGTTCTTGCAGCATTCTTCTTTAGCTTTCGCTATTTCGCTATTAAACTGATCATAACGCCCTGTACGGTCAGCTATAAGAAAATACTCTTCATGCCTAAACTTTCCTAGTTGCTTATCTAAATGAGAATCAATAAAATATGTCAAAGAAATAGAATCATTCCACCAATCAATTCTTCCTTCCTCATCAATTCTCATTCTAGAAATATCGTTTGGCACATAGCTGTTTTTTCTATAATAGCCTTTACCCTCTCCATATTTCTGATTGTAGTGCTCTTTCATTTTTTCCCTGAGTTTTGGCAAAAAATCGATTGCTACAAGTGTATCTTGATAGAAAGCTAAAGCGATTTTTTCAATCTCAACCTCTCCAACCTTCATATCATGATAGTTCGAGTGCAACATCTTAACAACCTTACTGCCATTCAGATATTTAGAAATATCGTCATCCTGAACTCCCCACAAGGAGAAATTCCAGAAGTTGGACTTCTGATCATAGCTTTGTAATCTGAGAATATTAGATTTAACAGCTTCTTTGAATGTAGTTCGATTGACTTCCAGATCTCCGATTCCCCTAAGTTGCTGGCAGCGAATAAGCATTGAGTCTAGATTCTGGTCAAATGTAAGTTCCTCTCCGGAATAGGGGTTATGAGATGATTGGCAGCTAACAATTATCAAGAGAAATGCGATCAAGCTAGTGATTCTCATATTATTTTAGTTTATTGGTTAAGACAGAAATGGATTCAATTAACAACCCCATTTGCCGCTGATTCTCCTTAACTACATCTAGAAGATCTTGAGCACTAACGCCGTCTCCGTTAGCGTATTTGAAGTTGCTGGAGTTCACAACGCTATTCACATTACCGCCTCTAGTAAACATAGAGACATCCCATCCTCTATCGTTGTTGAGAATCTTAGCTAGATTCTCCTCTGAGAGATTCCCTTTGCCTCTAGCCACATTTGAGATAGAAGGCTCTTTAATGCCTAAATAATCAGCAAGTTCCACTTGCTTTAGGCGATTCTTTTTCAAAAAATCTTTGTACACAGTCATAAAAAAACATCTAAAAAGTTTGCTAACTTAAATAAGTTAGTTATCTTTGCTGTCGGTTTCTACAAATGAAACACAAACAAAACACAAACGAAAATATACAAATTTAGTAAGAAACAAGCACATGAAAAAAAATCAGAACATCAGACTGGAGCGCATCGGGGATGCGGGTCTGAACAAAGCAAGGGAAATCGAAATGCTCAGGACAGAGGAAAGAGCACTTGAGATGATCGTTGAGAGAAGAACCGAGTGGTTCAAGGTCAGGAAGAATTATGAGAGTCCGCTCTATGAGTACATGGCCAACTCCACCAGGGGACTCATCAGAGATCTGAAAGCCGTAAGGGCCAGGATCGAGAGTCTGCAGCAGCCTACGGTAGGAGAGGTGCAGATGGCGATGGCAGTGTAGCAAGTAGAAAGGGGAGAGGGCCGGCACTCTCCCGCCTTCAGGTTTTAGTTTTCATAATATCAAGTATAGTGATCAGCCGCTTGCCGGCGGCGGCTTTTTAAGAAAAGAAACTTAGTAAAAACACTTAATAATATGTACGAGTACAGAATAGCGATATCTACAGACCCTTATCATGCCAGCATCTACAAGAGCAAGTTCTATGAGAATGTCTTGAAGTATGACGGGGCTACTGCCGTGAAGGCCGTCTGGTGCTTCTGCCATACAGAAGAGGAAGGACGACGGACGCTCAGGCAATGGGCTCTGGAAGCTGGCGGAATCCCATACGACAATACCAGCATCTTTGAGGAAGAGCATACTACAGAGAAGTGGTATGACGGCCCAGGCATCTATGATCCGGTGAGCCACGAGTGCCTCTATCACTCCGAAGCTAACTCCTTGCACCAGGATATCTTTACCTATGAGCTGGAAGAGAACCTCATTCCTCTGGATATATACCAGAGAAAAGCCAGGAATGCAGCAAGCCTTCAGGAGCTTCGCCTAGTAATGGCGGCGGCGGAGGACTTCTACGACCTGGACGCTATGGTTCTCATCAATGAATACATAGAAGCTCGCCCTGCTGCAGGCACAGGCCTTATGGGTCTCTTTTTTGGCAAAGGCTTCGATTTTATGGTGATGGCGGTCGAAGACGGAGAGGCTCTCTGCTATTCACAGCAGAAGGGCTGGTTTATACAAGATTGCGACGATCAATTACAAAACTGATATGAATACCACAGACAGAAAGAACCCTTGGCCGATCGAGTCAGACGGCAAGGTGATAGGGGTGGGAATCCCCTTCATAGGAAAGGCTATCTACTTTGACAAGGTGGCCTTCGGCAAGAACTGGGATGAGGCTATGGCTCATGCTAAGAGCGTTGGAGGAGCTCTGCCTACGAAGAAAGAGTTGCACATCATAGCGGCCTTCTACGACGAGATTGCGGAGATATGGCCAGATATCAGGAAGGATTGGATCTGGAGCTCGGAAGAGTCCTCCGCCGGCTATGCGTGGTTCTTGAACTACTATGGCTACATCCGCTACTACGCTAAGTACTATAAGTTCTCTGCCGTGCCGCTCTCAGACTTGAATACTGAGAACTAAGATACTCTATACTCTAAATCAGGCTCGCCAAAGCCCTGTGTGCGCTAATCTGTAATCTGGAAATGCCACACACCAAGCCCTATGCTGGATAGCTAGGCAAGCAGGGGGATAATGGGGTTAAACGGATACACCCCGAAAGCCCGTAATCCGTGAATGTTAGGGTGTTCGACTCACCCCCCCCTGCCCCGGAAAAATGTTTAACTAAATGAAATTGACCATACTCTGAAGTTTGGCAACCCGTCTGAAATAAGTTCAGACAAGCCCTGGGATAAGCGGTTAAAGTAGATAGGCCGCACGAGAATATAGCCTGAGAGCCGTGATGGTGGATCTGGACAGGATCAAAAGCCTCGCAACGCAACGGCGGCTCTCATACCAAAAGCCTAGGATATTAGGGGGTGCAAGCCCCCCCCAGGGCCTAGAAATGAATATGTCAAGCAAGTAGAATTGTTTACTCCGGGCCGGAGGTTTTTATATAGGCCAAGATTTTTCCTCCGGCCCATTTTTTTTGAATAAAGAAAAAATGGATAAGCTGTTTGACGAATTTTTGAGATTGGTGAAGGTGGTCAACGACGACCCTCTGAAAGTATTCAATGACGCGCTCACTTACATCCTCCGCTTCTTGAGCATAGACAAGGAAGAAGTCTCCTGGTCTCACACTGAGAAGGAGAATCAGGCTTTTTCAGATTTTATGTGCGCATATCTCCATCAGCTGAAGGATATTCTCCGCACACGATTCTGGTACGACGCATGGGGGGATATTTTTATGACTCTCTCCGGAAAGTTCAAGTCTTTCCGTGGCCAGTTCTTCACTCCGGATTCCGTCGCTGACCTCTGTGCTGAAATGTGCGCAGAGGAATCATTTCTCCACAAGCCTCTTATAAATGATTGCGCCTGTGGTTCTGCCCGTATGTTGCTTGCCGCATATCAGGTTGCTTATGAAAAGATGAGAATAAAGCCATATCTCATAGGTGAAGATATCGACGGAATGTGCTGCAGGATGGCGGCCATAAACCTGGCGGTACACGGCTGTTGCGGTGAGGTCGTCAGACACGACTCGCTGAAATGCCCGGACGCCATGTCTTATGGGTATCTCGTGAATGAATCTCTGGAGCAGACAGGGGTTCCTTCTATCCGCAAAAGCTATGAGAAATCCGACTTTGTAAAGTTCAGAATATGAATACTCCCGTAGAACAGCTTATAGAAGATATCAGAGTCAATCTTTATGATGCGGCGATTGATCCGTCCGTTATCAGGATGGTTTCTTCCATCATAGATTTCTCCGTAAGCAAATATGACATCAAGGAGAAGGAGACGGGCATGGTGGTATATGATGCCGGCGATGGCGATATTATTAAGAAATACTTCATCGCCAAGGCCGTGCAGGGGTGTACGGAGCGCACAATGAATACGTACCGCCAAGCACTGTCATTCTTCTTGACTAAGCTGGGGAAACATATCACTGACATCACATCTGACGATATACGTGCTGTTCTCGCCTGGTTGAAGATTGGCGGAAAATCCAGTGCATACATAGCACTTCATCAGCGCACTCTCTCCTCTTTCTTCACCTGGTGCGAAAAGAATGGTTACGTTTCACCTAATCCTATGAACAAAGTGGAGCGTGTCAAAGTCAGATACAGGGAGGAAGAGGCACTTACTCTTGAACAGATGGAAATGGTCCGTTCGGCGGCTGTGTCGAAAAGGGATAAGGCTTTCATAGAGATGCTATACTCCACGGGCTGCAGGGTATCTGAGCTATGCGCTCTTGATCAGTCTGATATAGATTGGGATAAGATGGAAGCTCAGGTTCTTGGAAAAGGCAAGAAATACCGGACTGTATATATTACGCAGAGAGCCAAATACGCCTATCTCGAATACCAGAAAGTACGCACTGACAAGTCTCCTGCGCTTTTCGGTTACAATACAGAAACGGTCTTCCATAACAAGCTTGGGTTGCGTCGTTTAATGGAACAGATGAACAAGGATTATGATCCAGACAAAGGCCGTCTGGAGCCTGGCATAGCCGAGCTTATGATTCGGAAGATAGGGAAGAGGCTAGGATTCCGGCTACACCCCCACCTTATCAGGAAGACAATGGCAACGCAAGCTATGATGAGGGGGATGCCTATTGACGAAGTCAGGATAATGTTGGGTCATGAAAGCATTGCTACGACAACCATCTACGCCCAGACGTTGAAGGACAACATTAAGGACTCTCATTTGAAATATCTGTAGAAAAACTCAAACAAATGTATTTATGACATTATATGGATTTATTTTTATCAAAAACAATGGATAATACACTCAAAGCCGTATGCAGCCGGATGACTCCGGCAGACAAGCAGCTGCTCATCTCCAAGATTGTGCAGGACGGCGTGGCCGTGGTAACGGTCTATGCTTACATCAACGGCACCAGAACGCCGAAGAAACTCTATCAGATACAGATTCAGAAGCATATAGGCAGGCTCACTGGCCAGCTTTATCCGCTGGAGGAACTCTTTCCAGGAAAGGAGGAATAGTTATGTATGCAGATATAGACAGCAGCCGGAAAGTTTCCCTGATGGAGATGACCGGAAGCGAGGTAGTAAGTCTGCACAAGGCCCTCCTCCATATTATCGTCAATCATCCTCTCGTGGCCGAATCGCTGCATCTGCAGGAGATCCGTAGCCACCTTCAGGAAGTCATCCTAACACTGGAGAGAAATGATTTCTAAAGAAGCCATCTTCCAGGCGACAGAGGGAGGTAAAGCGGTAATCATCAGGTTCTACCCTCAGAGCTCCAGCTGCTTTGCGGCCGGAGGGCGGAAGAACTTCAAGATCCGGCCGGATGACAAGACGCCGTCCTGCACCGTCTTTCAGAAAGAAGGCGTGTGGTTTATCCAGGACAAGGGCGGGTCTGACACCAAGGCCTACACGGCCATACAGCTGGTGATGAAGGAGCAGAATCTGAAGTATGGCCAGGCTATCCAGTGGATTGCCCAGAACTTCGCTCCAGATCTCTGCCAGGAGGGGAGTTCAGGGCCTTCCCTGAAGCCGGAACCCCGCAGGGAGAAAGCGGAGCCTCAGGAGAAAATCACGGTCATCAAGCGCAAGGGAGGGAAGTTCACCGAGAAGGAGCTTGCGATCCTGGGATACAAGATTTCTCCGGAGAGCTGCAGCGATCTCTGCCTCATCCCTCTTGAAGGCTATGTCACAGCCCGAAATGCCAAAGGTCAGAGCTGGAAGATCCTCTCTACGGAGGACTATCCGATTTTCTACTACGACTACGGCAAGTGGGGGAAGATATACCAGCCGCTGGGAGATATCCGGTTCATGTACGTAGGGGAGAAGCCGGCGGAGTTCATCTTCGGCGAGAGGGATTTTCTGGAAGCCTACGCCCAGGCGAAGAAAGGCATCTATCCTGGAAAGGTGAAGGCGGATCCGGAGGACGAGTTCTCCCAGGACGTGGATATGACCTGGCCGGAGCTTATCATCTGCAGCGGCGGCTCTGACGCCCTGAACGTCCACAATGCGGGCTATCGTGTCTGCTGGCTTAATTCAGAGACTGCAGACCTTACCGAATATGAGTTCGGCCTTCTGCAGAAGATAGCCAAGAAGATATACATCCTCTATGACATCGACGAGACCGGCAAGGCCAATGCCCTGAAAATCGCCCTGCAGTACCTGGACATCTCCATCATCACCCTGCCTTCCGAGCTGGCCAGATTCCGTACCAGGAGCGGCAAGCCATGTAAGGACGCCAAGGATTTCTTCGTGCATTTCCGCCGTCCGGAGAACCAGAACCCCGTCTCTCTCTTCAAAGAGCTGGTCAAACTCTCCGGAGGCCTGAAGTTCTGGATGGAGAAATACTCCAAGACAGGAGCCTTCCAGGGTTACGATATCAACAACGAGCAGCTGTACTCTTTCCTGGAGGCGTCTGGATATCACAAGATAGCCACGTCTGCCACGGCCAAGGGATACACGTTCTGCCATATCAGGGACAATGTGGTCACTCTCATCGACGAGCAGGCTATTTCCGCCCACTGCAGCGCATATCTGCTGGAATATATCAAGACCCATCCGGGATATTACACGCAGGCCCTGGCCAATTCCATACACCGTTCCAACCAGGTCAGACTCTCCTCCCTGGAGAAGCTGGCCATCGTGGAGCCGGATTTCAACTCCTTCACCGTTGATGCGGACTATTTCTTCTTCCGGAACTGCATCATACGTGTGACGGCCGCAGGCCTGGAGAAGGTGAAGCCGTCAGACTGCAGGTATATGGTGTACAGCAACAAGATAATTGACTTTGATTTCGCTCCGGAAGAGCCGTACTTCGATGTGGAATATACGAAAGACTATGCAGCCAAGCTCATGAGCCTGAAAGCCCTGCAGGCCTCCTACCCCCTTTCCCCCAATATCGTTACGTTACGTAAGCAGATTGACGCTATAGAGGACACACGGCGGTATCTGCTGAAGATCCTCAGGCATGACTGCACGTTCATGCAGTTCGTGTACGACACCGGCCGTCTCTACTGGAGGAAGGAGGAGCTGGGATATCAGCTCAGCGAGAGCGAGGAGGCCGAGACCCAGCTGAATTTCATCAGCAAAGTCATGGCTCTGGGATATCTCCTTACCAAGGAGAAGAACGCCGGCCAGCCGTACGCCATATACGCTATGGAGATGGAACAGAGTGAAGAGGGGACGCACCTGGGAGGTACCGGAAAGTCTCTGTTCATCTCCAGTATCGAGCAGCTGCGCCGGCAGCTCTTCATCAACGGCCAGGATCTCCGTCCTGAGAAGACCGACTTCCTCCTGCAGGGAGTGGTCAAAGGCGTTACGGACAATGTCTTCTTCGATGACCTGAACGAGCTCATCAACCTGCACAGGTTCATGCCTATGATCACCGGCAAGATGGTTGTGAACGCCAAGTATGCCCCGGCGTTTGTCCTGGACTTCAAGGAGAGCCCCAAGGTGGCCTTCACGTCCAACCACGCTATCAAGAGCTTCGACGCCTCCTTGCGAAGGCGCACCTGGTTCGCCGCTTTCTCTGACTACTACCACTCTGACGACCCGCAGCGCAACCTGGTGGAGCGGAGCCCTCTGACCAAGTTCGGAAAGAACCTCATCCAGGACTACAGCAAGGAGGAGATGAACCACTTCTACAACTTCATGCTCAACTGTATCGTGCTGTGGAAGAAGCTCCGTGTCAGGATCCAGCCTCCTATGAAGCTTATTGAGCAGCGCAACCTCCAGAGGGCTATGACGGATGAGTTCATGTTCTGGTGTGAGGACTACTTCACAGAGAGACGTCTGGACTGTCTGGTGAATAAGCACGAGGCTTTTGAGGCGTATAAGGCCACCCTGAGCAAGAAGATTGCGGATGTCATCAAGATCAACACCTTCAAGAGCAAGCTCATGCTTTTCTGCGCTTACAAGGAGTGGACGTTCAATCCGGAATGCCTGCTGCTGACCGAATCGGAGCGCAAGAGGAATGATATCCGCAAGAAGTCCGGAAATGAAGACCTCTACTACTTCTACATCGACACCAAGAACAGCGGCGAAGACCTTCCGGTCAATGAGATCCTCTCCAGTGTTCCTTCTGGGGGGACGGGGGATTCAGCCACTGTAGTCCCTGGGCAGGAGACCGCTGTTGCCCAGGAGCCGGAGGATGACTTCGAGGCACCGCCGTTCTAGCGTCAGGTCAATTTTTCCGGCAAAAACCGTCTGGGCTTCGGCCCGGATTTTTTTAGGCCAAAATCATAAAAAAAAGTTGTAGAGTATTTTTTGTACTTTTTTGCTGACGCTTTGACGCTCAAAAAAGTAAATAATTTAAAATAAGATAGTTAGCAGCGTCAAATTAGGGCGTCAAATTGGGTCAAAATGGATAGTATTGACGCTCAGGGAGTTAAGCTGACGCCTTTAACTAAACAAGTTTGACCGTATTGGAAATGAGTAAGTTATGGATTTTTGACAAAATCAGCGTCAAACCTATGTTTTCAAAGTTTGACGCCGTTAACATCTTGATTTACAAGGGCGTCAAATTGCGGCGTCAAAATGTCAAGCATTTTGCGAAAAAATAGGTAAAGAAGATTTTTATGAAAAAAAAAATCAAGCAGCCAGATACAGTTCTCTCTCCAGAGATTGTGGAGGATCTCTCCGTCTCTTTCCGGGGCCGGAGTTTCCCCACCTGGCACTACCGCTCGGTACCGGAAGATATGCGGCCAGCCAAGAGAAGGGATATATACCTGGGCAGGCCGATCCTCTTCCGTGCCATGCTCGGCCCTCACAAGGGGGACTGGTATACCTCTGTGATTACAGAGCATAATATCAACGCCGTGCTCTTCCGGATAGATGCCGGCACGGACAGCGTGTATGTCAAAGACAAGAAATACCGCTAGCATACCTTTGCATCGATGGACAGGAATACGGTTGACATAAAGGTAGGCAGGGTGATCCGGCAGTGGACTCTGAATATCTACGGCACGGACAGCGTGCTGCTGGATCGTTCCAGCAATATCTGGTTCCTGATAAAGCAGTATCTGGAACTGCTGCCCAACGACTACAAGCCGCTGGAGGACAGAAGCGAACACATATCCTTCTACCTCCTGGTAGATGGCAAGGACACCTTGGTCAAGCACGATTACCTGGACAGATGCCTGCGCCTGAATATGCTCTACAGGTGCTATATCCCGCCGGAGGGCCAGGCCCGGATCCGGAAATACATGGAGAATCAGTTCCGGGCAGCCTTTCTCATCTGGATGCAGGCCAGGCAGGAGTATCCGGTAGAGAAGATTTCCCATTCCATCTCCGCCTTTCTCCTTTCGGTAGGGGTGGATGTGGAAAGCCAGCTGCTGGCCCGCCTGCAGAAATACTGGTACCGGTGGAGGCAGAAGAATCCTGGCAAACCGAAAGTCCACATCTTTTTTTAAGTGGGTATGATGTCCTATTTTTTTTGTAAAAACGAAACTTGAATTGATATGTTAGGAATCCGCAAGATCATCAGCATCCCGATAGGAAAGATTGCCGATATCTCCTATCTCCATCCTCACAGCAAGGTCTCCCTCTCCTCCCTGGGCTCCGAGCTCACCGTAGCCGACCTGCAGGAGCTCTCTTTCATGCCGGAAGAAGCTGACTTCAGCGAAAGCTGGAGCCACGACACCAACGGCCGTTATTCAACCATCTCTATCTCAGGCCAGATACGCAGCGACAAAGAATCCAGCAGAGATTATCTCCTGGCTCATCTGGGCCGGAACTACATCTGGCTGGTAGAGCTCATCGACGGAGTGAAGTATATAGTGGGCAGCCGTCAGTTCCGCCCGACACTCACCTTCTCCGATGCCGTGAGCGGCATCTCCAGTAACCGCTTTTCCTTCAAAATCACGCTCAAATCAACCCACGGTTCGTTTTTGGCTGTCTGAAACTCGTATCTGCGGCTCTGTACTTTTGCCTTTGCAAAACAAAAAAACAGCCGCATATATGATACTTTCCAGACTTTCCGCCAATCTCAAAGGCCCGTGGATGATAGACCCTCAGAGTGCCGAGATCATGTTTCCTATGCTCCGGAGCGTGCTCCGTGGCTCTTCCGTATCCCTGGAAGGCTCTCCGGTGGTTTCCGAGCTGGTGCCCGTAGCCTCCAGGAGCAGGAAGGGGGGCTCAGACAAAGCCTCTGAAGGAAACCAGGTGCATATCCTCTATCTGGAGGGTACGATGATGCGCTATGACTATTGCGGCTCGCCTGGAAGCAAGAGCCTGGCGGCTCTACTCCGGAAAGCTGACCGGAATCCGGATGTCATAGGCCATATCATCTCCACGGACTCCGGAGGCGGCAATGCCGCTGCGGTGCCAGATCTGGCAGAGGCCATACGCTCCTGCACCAAGCCTGTGGTGGGCTTTGTGGACGGCACGGCGGCCAGCGCAGCCATATACGCACTCTCTTACTGTCAGAAGATCATCTCGCATGACCCGATGAACATGATAGGCTGTGTAGGCACTATGATCGAGCTCTCCGGCTTCTCCAAGTACCGCAGAAGCGAGGACGGCGAGATCTATTGCCGCATCTATGCAGACCAGGCATCAGAGAAGAACCTGGACTATGAGCAGGCCCTGGAGGGAAACGCCACCCTTATAAAGGAGAATATGCTCAACCCGCTCTGCCAGCAGTTCATCACCGACATGAAGACCAACCGCCCTGGCTGCGCTGATGAGCAGCTTCACGGCAAGATCTACTACGCCAAGGATGTGATAGGCTCTTTCATAGACAGCCTGGGCACCCTGGACGATGCCGTAGCCGCCGTGGTGGCTCTGGCCAGCCCTGCAGAAACTGAAGACTTTAATCGTGAAAATATGAACAAATACAAGAACTGGATGGCGATAGCCTGCCTGGCTGGGCTGGCTCTTGCCGAAGACGGATCGGCAACGCTGAATCCTGAGCAGCTGGAAGCCCTGGACAAAGCCCTGGGCGATGCTCTGGCTGCCGCCCGGACCGCTGCCGCCGAGAACACCTCGCTCAAGGATACTATCACCGAGCTGAACAGCCGTAACGCTGAGCTGGAGGCATCCTTGACCGCTGCCATTGCCAGAGCCAACAACGAGGCTCCGGATACCTCCGTACACTCTACGCCTGCCGCTCCGGCAGAGATCCGTGGAGCTGAAACCCATGCAGAGGCCGCTGCCGCCTGCAGAGAATTCATAGCCAAACACAAAAACTTCTAAGATATGCAGTTAGACCAGATTCTTGTGAACTCCTCTGCGAAATTCCGCAAGGAAGTTCTCTTCATGCCTATCGCCGCCCTGCTGGACACAGCCCTTGCCCATATGACCCTCCGTCAGGGCATCTGCGGCGATGAGACCGTAGGAGCTGTAGGCTCCAACGCTGAGCTTCGCCCTTACTCCACTTCAAAGGGCGCAACCGACACAGGCAAGATCCTTGCCCGTACCCTTACCACTTACCTTGGTGATGTGGTAGAGGAATTCGACCCGTACCAGCTCTTCACCACCGTCTATGGCGAGCAGTTTGACGACAAGACCGAGAGAACCGAGGCAGAGATCGTCAAAGATCTCTCCCTGGCTATGGCCAAGACCATCGCCAAGAAACTGGCCAAGGCTCTGTTCTCCGGTGTGAGGAATCCTTCCGGAACCACTACAGCTGCTCTGTTCAACGGCTTCGACACCATCGCTGCCGCCGAGATTACAGCCGGCACGATCGCAGCCGCCAACGGCAACTACAAAGAGGTAGCAGTCATTACCGAGCAGAATGCCGGCGACGTGCTGAAGTCCATCTACGACTCCGCCTCCGACGAACTCGTAGAGCTTCCGAACCTGAGGCTGTACGTATCCAAGGCCGTGAAGAGGGCATACGAGAAATGGTGCCTGGCCGAGTTCGGCCCTGTGGTATACAATACCGGATACAACAAGAATTTCCTGCACGGCACGGAAGACAATCCTGTGCAGATCGTAGGCCTTACGGGTCTGGCAGGTTCCAACTATATCTACCTGAGCACCAAGGATAATATGCTTGTTGGTTGCGACCAGCGCAGCTCCAAGGAGAAGGTGAAGGTACGTGTTCCTGACAATCCTAAGGTAGTCCAGTTCTTCATGTGCATGTTCTTCGGAGTTCAGTTCCAGATGATCACCTCCGAATACCTCCTCGTGGGCAAGCAGGTAGCTGCTGCTTCTGATTCGGGTTCCAGCTCCGGCTCTGATTCCGGCTCAAGTTCAGGTTCTGACGCAGGCTCAGGCTCAGACGCAGGCTCAGGCTCAGACGCAGGCTCAGGCTCAGACGCAGGAGGTAACGGTAACGGTTAAAACTAAAGGCCATGGTAGAAGCTAACCTTGATTTCAACATCGGCTGTGTCAATCCTTCCGGGATTGCCACAACCATCTATGCGGTGAACAAGAAGGATATTGCCGGATGGCCGACCATATCTGACGACATCACCAACGATGAGACTACGGCAGCTCAGGCGGCCAAGTATTCCGGCAGCTTCTCCCTGAAGACTGGCAAGAAGTTCCGCAAGCTCTACTCTACCCAGGGTAAGGGTAAGGCCACCTTCGAGCAGCTGGGAGAGCGTGACAGCAAGATGTTCAAGAACAAGTTCTCTATGTCATATCCGGATCTCACTCCGGAGGGCCTGGCTTTCTGCAAGGAAGTCTGCAACGGAGACTGCGTGATCATAGTGAAGTCTGCCGGCAGATATCACGTCATCGGAAACCCTGACTACCGCACGGAGACTACCTCTACCTCCGGCGATACCGGAGACGAGGCTGGAAGTTCCAAGGGCATCAAGCTGGAAGCAGAGTGCCCGGATACCACTCCTCTGCCGCTCTACGAGGGTAATATCACCACAGACGACGGAACCCTGAACTGCTCTACCGGAGAGTTCACACCAGCCAGCTAGTATGCGTAAGGATATCGCTGATTATTTGAATGGAGCAAGCCGGGATTTCGATTCCGGCTTCGCTCTTTTCTGCAAGTACACCAGGAACCGGAATCTGGTGAACTGGATCGGCCGCAAGAAGGATATGCCGAAGCTCCTGTATGAGCTGGGCAAGCTGGCCGGATTTGATGGCAGCGCAAGAGTTTCGCCCCCGAAACTTCCGCCTTTGCCGCCTGCAGCTCCACCAGCTCCACCAGCTCCCGATATATCGGATGCAGCTTCAGATAGACAGGCTCCTGTGGTACGGACGTATGATGAGCGGAGAACTAATAGGAGAGACCTTCCGCTGCACTTGCAGAAAGTGTATGATGATATCGCTGATTTGTACAAGCTCCGCAGGGCCTGGCATGAGAAGATGAAGTTTGCCAGGACGGATCTTGACCGTGCCAGATGCCGTGAGCGGCTCCTGGATACCCATTCGCAGATTACGAGAGGCTGGAAGAAGATTGATGACTGGATTCTGGGGAAAGACCGTCAGATTCAGGAATCCGATTTCAAGGAGAGCAGCTGCAGGGCGTATATCTCCAAGCTTCTCCGGAAAGAGAGCCTCAGTCCTGAGCAGCTGGAGAGGCTGAAGATCCGAGTGGAGGCGATGGTCAAGCACGGCTGCGCCTTCTCCGAGGCCACGAAGGCAGCCCTGAAGAAATGGAAGATCCTGTAAAGAAAGAAGGCCGGCGATTGCCGGCCTTCACTGTCAAGTTCTGTTTGTGTCAAAAACGAAGATAGGTATCCCTATTTGAACTTGACAGATTTCAGCTCCTCAAGATAGCGCATTACGCCATCCTGGATTTTCCTGGCCGTTCTGGCAGTAGGCTTCTTGACACCTTGCACATAATGCCCCAGCTGAGCCGCATTGATGCCGGTAATCTTGGATATACCCTCCAGTTTGAAGACATTCTTGATTTCCTGAAGAAACGCTACCGCATCTTCATAGTAGAATGTGAATTCTGCCTCCTCGAAATCTATACCCTCTTTCTCGTAGAGGGC
>JAEEGF012294556.1_pt1 | contig 14249 bp, 8 predicted proteins | sample 9134171 | NCBI WGS metagenome assembly JAEEGF01 (sample SAMN16246542, study PRJNA631951) | gut metagenome | biome: gut microbiome; feature: rumen; material: AP-attached | host: Bos | place: Iran: Karaj | collected 2018-10
TCATGGATGGTGGCGGATAGGCCTCGATGAGCGGCAGCATCTCCTCGTTGAGTTTGTGCGTCGAGACTTTTCTGCGGCGATTGAGGAAGACGTCCTTTGCCGTCTCGAGCACCTTGAAGATGCGCTGCTTGGTGAGGGCTGAGCCAAAGATGATGGGGAAATCGGTGAACGGCGCCATTCGGTTGCGAATCGCATCCTCCATCGTCTTCATCACTTTCGTGTCCTTGTCAGGTACAAGATCCCATTTGTTGACTACCACTACAAGGCTCTTCTGGTTCTTCTGAATGATTTGAAAGATATTGAGGTCTTGCGCTTCGATGCCTCTGGTCGCGTCAATCAACAGAATGCAGACGTCGCTGTTCTCTATGCTGCGAATCGAGCGCATCACACTGTAGAACTCAAGGTCTTCGCTCACCTTGTTTTTGCGGCGAATGCCCGCAGTATCAACGAGATAGAAGTCGAATCCGAACTTGTCGTAACGGGTATAGATACTGTCGCGGGTAGTGCCTGCAATGTCTGTCACAATGTTCCTTTCTTCGCCAATGAAGGCGTTAATGAGACTCGACTTGCCTGCATTGGGCCTACCAACGACAGCAAAACGTGGGATATCTTCATCGGGCAAGGCATCGCCTTCCTTGGGGAACTTGCTGATGACGAGGTCGAGCAGGTCACCTGTACCGCTTCCCGTTGCTGCGGAGATACATTGCGGCTCGCCCAGTCCCAAAGCATAGAACTCGGCAGCCAGGTAAGTCTCGTTATTGTCCATCTTGTTGCAAACGAGCAGGACGGGCTTCTTCGAGCGACGAAGAATGCCGGCCACAGCCTCATCGAGGTCTGTGATGCCGTTCTGAATATCGACCAAGAACAGAATCACGTCGGCCTCATCAGTTGCGAGGGTGACCTGCTTGCGGATTTCTTCCTCGAAAATGTCGTCGCTGCCAACAACCCAGCCACCCGTATCGATGACGGAGAACTCACGGTTGCCCCATTCGCACTTGCCGTATTGACGGTCGCGAGTGGTGCCGGCCTCTTCGCTGACAATGGCATGACGCGTTTGTGTCAAGCGGTTGAAAAGGGTGCTTTTGCCCACATTCGGGCGCCCCACTATTGCTACAATGTTTGACATAACTGTATAATTTGCGCCGCAAAGGTACAAAAAAAGCGAGAGATATGCAAATAAATACTTTATTTTCATATCCTTGTTCTGTTCCTTTAGGCAGGACTTGAGGCCCCAAAAGTGCAATTTTGCCCCATTTCATCGGGAAATTCAGTCATTGACGCTAGTGACGTTGGCAAACATCAAACGTGACGTTGGCAAACATCTAGTGTGATGATGGCAAACATCTAGTGTGACGATGGCAAACATCAAACGTGACGTTTTTGATTTTGGCAGGAGGCGTTTGTAGCACGGGAATCAGCAACGATTGAACAAATCAGGTAAATTGGACAAGCAAAAAACGAGACGCGAGAACGCCTCGACAAGATGCAGAAGGGCATCAACATCGTAGGCGGCAAAAAGGTTCTCGTTAAATAAGTGTCACCGTGATTTTGAGATACAAAATAAAGCCTCACTTTCGTGGGGCTTTATTGTTATTTCCGATGAAATGGGGCAAAAATGCAACTTTTCTATGCATTCCCCAGAGTGCCGTCCAAAGGAATAGGACTGCCAGAAGGATTGTTTTGCTGTTGGGGAACGCGCTTGAAAGCGATGTTGTTGCGTAGCATCTGACCTGGATTGACGAGTGGCAAAATCTGTTTGGGGATACCTGCCTCTTCGCTACGAATTGCCATAATGCCGCGAGCACTGCCTATAGTGATGTCAGCCATATGTTGGACTAGGCCTGCAGGCAGAACCCATTGGTCCTCATTGAGCTGATAGAGAGAACTCCAACTATCGCGCGTGAACTCGAAAACAGTCTGAACGCCAAGAATAAGTTGGGTGATATCGTTCTTCTTGTACTCGAAATTGGCGTTGCAACGTACGATACGCTTATCGGTATCGCAGTTAAATTGGAGTTGGTTGTTGATTTGCATCTCGCCTTCAGGCCATTCGTTGGCGAGATTGACAAACTGCAGTTGCTTGACGTCCATCAAGCGAAACTGAATCTGAATTTGTTTCTGTTGTTGAGCCATGATATGTTAATGTTTTGCTTTTATTGTTATCGCGTTGAGATAGTAGAAAAGATTGGGGCTGTTATTGTACGAACCAGGCATTACGGTGAGAGTCAGCTGGCCGTCTGCTGTGGAACGAATGTGCTTTATGACAGCCGTTTCATGCGAGTTATTGGCAGACTGAAGGGCATCAGCCCAAGTGTCGCTGCCTTGGACAATGAAGCTGGTCTGACGAAAGTCCTGACACTTGTCGCGAGAGGAAAAGATGGTCATCTCATACTCGAGTTCAGGGTTGAGATGACTGAACCTAATCACGCTGTTCTGCCGTGGCCCATTACCTCCGAATTTGCCCGCAGTATAGCCCCAAAGTGCCGATTGGGAAACATCGGACGGCATAAGCATCTTGGTGGTGGTATAGGCTGCGCCATTCTTGTTCGCACCTCCGAATTCGCCAGTAAAAGTGACAAGTATGCCTGTCGGATTCATGTTGCTGTCATGGATACTGAGGTGCGTCCTAAGAGCAGGAGTTATGTCGTTCCATACGGGATCGCCAGTATGGTCTGCTCCAAAGTTAAGTTTAACCAAACCTGTAGGCACAATGTTGTTGACGGCAGGAAGACCCTCGTGGTCGAGTATGGTGCGTTCAAAGGGACGCGCAACTGCCTCATGAGCAGCAACTTGGCATGTGTGAGCCGCAAGGAAATCCATTCCGTCAGGATGATAGCTGAGCCCAACAGGAGAGATGCCAGTAATAGTCTCGAACCAAGCGCAAGCAGCAGTATAGCGCCCCATCTTTAGGTCGAGATGGTAGCCGTCGCGATTCATATTGTCGCCCAACCAAGTGGTACGAGCATTCTGAATGGCTGTTCCAGAAGGCACGACAAAACTGAACTCAGGATGTGTCTGCAAAGCATATTGTACAGCAGCACAGATGCTGTCGTACATCACTTCCTGACGATTTCCGTAATTGGCAAAACCGCCATGCGTACTATCGTGCGAATAAGCCCAAGTCTGATGGTAGCCATAAGTGGCATTGGGATTGGTCTGAAGGCCTTGCGCATATTGTATGAGATAAGTCAGGTAAGGCTCGAAAGTGGTGGTAAGTCCAGACTCCTGACTGACTTGTTGGAAAGTGATATACTGCCAAGGCTCGTCCGTGATAATTTCAGAAAGGGCTGTACGAGGTTTGTTAGTGCGTCGACCATTCACGACCTTGCGATATTCGAAAGTATTGTTCGCCTCAGTCACATCAATCCAGTGCGACTGGAAGCCCTGCCCTCCTCGATAAGCGTTGCCGATAATCATCTTCACACCCACCTCGTTGGCCAATTCCCAAAGGTATTGCTCGACTGCATCTTGCGAAAAACTGTTGCCAATGGCAAGCACACGAACTATGCCGTCCTGCGTCAAGGAATCGACCTGAGCCCTTACACCAAGACAGAGACAAATCAGTATAACAAAACTCAGTTTCTTCATTTGCCCAGGACTTTATTGTATTCGCTTACGTTCGAAAGCACTTGCAAAGCGCGTTCGATACAAGGGTCGCCGATGAGTTGTTGCTGTGCCCCACCCTTCTGGAAGTAGTAGCGATGCACTATTTCATCACAGAGGAAAGGCTCCACATCCTTGCGGAAACGCAGCAGATCGGCCTTTACATCATAGGTCAACTTAGCCTCGAGAGCATCGAGTTCAGCTTGAGTGGCTTCCTGATAGCCTTCGCGTTTGATGACATCACGAAGTACCTTCAGCACCTCTTTGGCAGGCTTTCCTGCCTCGAAACCGCTGGCTTGAATACTATCGGCAAAGGTTGCATAGTCCTCATCACTCAGTTTGAACTCTCCTACTGGCGGAATCATGGGATGTGTACGGCAGAAATACGTAGCATAGTCGAAGAACTCGTCACTATTTATCAACTCAGAAACTATGGTGGGCATGCTGTCTGGCTTCACCTCGATGTCTGGTTTGATGCCGCCTCCATCGCGAACCTCCCTGCCTCCTGCAGTGTGGAAAAGGTTCGTCAGACTATCTGGAACCGTTCCAGCAGAACCATCAGCATTGAGGTGGCGATAGTCGTAAGCCTGAATGCAACGTCCACTTGGAATGTAGTAGCGACTGGTCGTGAGTTTGAGGGTGCCATGATAGGGCAATTCGCGAATCATCTGAACCAAGCCCTTGCCATAGGTTCTCACGCCCATAATGACGGCCCGATCGAAGTCCTGCAAGGCTCCTGCCACAATCTCAGAGGCAGAAGCAGAGCCCCCATCGACAAGCACGACAACTGGCATCAGACTATCCACAGGCTCTGTGGCTGTGTAGTACTCGCGATTTGTGCGAGACATTTTGCCCTTCGTATAAACCACCTTCTTTCCTTTCGGCAAGAAGAGATTGGCGATATCGACAGCCTCGTTGATGGCTCCACCAGGATTGCCTCGAAGGTCAAAAACGAGTTGTTTGGCTCCTTGACGACGCACTTCGTCGAGAGCTTCACGAACCTCTCGACAGGCCCCTTCTGTAAAGCCCGTCAGATAGATGTAGCCAGTCTGTCCGTCACTCAGCATCCCTGCATAAGGAACTTGCGGAAGCTGAATGGTTTGGCGTGTAATGAGGAACGACTTCTCCTCTTCTCCTCGACGCACTTTCAGCTCGAAAGTCGTTCCAGCCTCGCCTCGAAGCATACTGCTCACCTTTGGCGTCAGCATTCCTTTCACGTCTTTTCCGTCGATGGAAAGAATGACGTCGCCAGCCTGAACGCCTGCCAATTGGCTGGGAGTGCCTTCGTAAGGCTCGCTGATTACTGCTCTTTGCTCTTTCCGATGGTAGCGAATCACACTGCCTATGCCAGCATACTTGCCTGTCGCCATTTGACGGAGGTCTTCGTCTTCATCAGGGAAATAGTCAGTAAAGGGGTCAACCTGCTGAAGCATCGAACGGATGCCCCACCCTATCACAGTATCGGCATTGAGCGAATCGACGTAGAAGAGGTCGAGCTGCTTGTAGATGTCGTTGAAGAGTTCGAGGTTGCGACTGATTGCAGAATTGGCATTCTCTCTTTTCTGTGCTGCCAAAACGAGTGGCAGCATACACATTATTATATATATATACGCGCGTTTCATATCAAATCTTCGTTTCTTTTCTTATAGTTTTCCACTCTTCTTCGGACAGCCTTGTGCCCACCACCCCTATGATGTGCTCGCTGAGTGAAGCGCCACAGCTGAGGCAATCTTTCAGCGAAGCGCCTCTGTTCAGGGCATAGAGGAAGCCTCCTGCAAAGAAATCGCCTGCTGCAGTCGTATCCACCACAGGGACCTTTCTGGCAGGCACCAGCACTTCTTCCCTGCCAAGCTTTGCACTCGCACCTTTGCCGCCAAGCTTCACGACAGCCAAGCACTTGTAGGCTGCAATCTCGCGCAAGGCCTGGAGAGGATCTTCCTTACCAGTAAAGGCTGCCGCTTCCTCTTCGTTCGCAAAGACAATGTCGATGTAGTCTTGCACAAGATGCTGGAAGAAAGGCCGATCTGCAGCGACAACATTGTAGCTGGCCAGATCAAGGCTGAGCTGCACGCTTTGTTCCGTCGCAGTCTGGCAGATTGCCTCCATCAAGTCGTGATTCTGGACGAGATAACCCTCGATGTGTGCCATCGAGACGCCTTCGAAGAGTTTTGGGGTGATGTCACTTGGCTGCATCGTTGCCGCAGCTCCAAGACAAGTGCCAAAGGTGCGTTCGCCATCTGGAGAAATGAATGTGTTGGCAACACCTGTAGGCAAATCGCATTCGAGCAGACGCGCTTCGATGCCCACCTTCTTGCAGTTCTCAGCATAGAACTTGGCGAGAGCGTCCTTGCCGACTTTACCTACGAAGCCTGCATTGCCTCCCAGTTGAGCAAGGGCCAACATCGAGTTGCCTGCGCTTCCACCCGTAGCTTGCTCTACAGACAAACCTTCCATACAGATCCGCAGTTCTTTCTGTCTGGCCTCGTCAATCAGGGTCATTCCGCCCTTCGGCAATCCTGTCCGCTCGAGAAACGAGTCGTCTTTCAGTCGCACAAGAATATCGACAAGAGCATTGCCTATTCCGATTATTTTCTCCATATAGCGCAAATTTTTCTGCAAAGATATTGCATATTTCCGAAAAAACCTATACCTTTGCCCCGCAATTGCGAGAAAAAGCGAAAAAAACTGCTTCAGTAGCTCAGTTGGTTAGAGCACATGACTGTTAATCATGGGGTCGTTGGTTCAAGCCCATCCTGAAGCGCAGAGTTTTTCCAAGCAGTTGCAAACCTGCTTCAGTAGCTCAGTTGGTTAGAGCACATGACTGTTAATCATGGGGTCGTTGGTTCAAGCCCATCCTGAAGCGCAAGAGCCTGGCAAAACGCCAGGCTTTTTTGTGGGCTTTCACCAACTGCCCTGGGTCGTGGTTGACTTCGTCGAGCTAAAGCTTCTTCGCTTCGCTCAGGCGGCAAAGCCGGAACAAGCACCATCCTGAAGCGCAAGAGTCTGGCAAAACTCCAGGCTTTTTTGTTTCCATCTTACTTATGGAGCATTTGCAATCGTATAGTGTTATGTTGGCAATCGTATAGTGCGACGATTGCATTTGTATAGTGTGACGATTACGATTTACTAGTGTGACGTTGGTAATCTTCACTGGGGTTATTTGAAAAGATGGCGCATCGAAGGTGCTCAACACAATTTTAACCACAATTCACAGCCTATTTGTACGAAAAAAAGGTTTATATGACGAAGGTATGGAAAAAAAATACTATCTTTGTAGGGAAAAACATTAAAAACATCTAAACCGACATGAACCAAACACAACAACAAGCAGGCAGTAAAGCCTATCTGTATTCCATCGTTCTCGTCGCAGTATTGGGCGGACTGCTTTTCGGCTACGATACTGCTGTCATTTCTGGTGCTGAGAAGGGTTTGCAGGCCTTTTTCATGGAGGCTGAAAACTTCGAGTACAACGACATCTGGCACGGATTCACCTCTGCCAGCGCTCTCATTGGCTGCATCATCGGATCGGCTTTGTCTGGCTTTCTTGCCACGAACTTGGGGCGAAAAAAGTCGCTCATCATTGCTGGCTTGTTCTTCTTCGCCTCCGCTTTGGGAAGCATGGAGCCTGAGTTCCTCTTCTTCGAGCATGGAGAACCGAACTTCTCGCTGCTCCTGGCATTCAACATCTATCGCATCATAGGCGGCATCGGCGTTGGTCTGGCTTCTGCGATTTGCCCCATGTATATCGGCGAGATTGCCCCCTACAAGATCAGGGGCATGCTTGTCAGCTGGAACCAGTTCGCCATCATCTTCGGTCAGTTGGTGGTCTACTTTGTGAATTTCTTCATCCTTGGCGACCACATCCAGCCACTTGTGGAAGAGATGGGAAAGGGCATCGCATCCATCCATCCTGATGCACAATGGACAGTGACGACAGGCTGGCGCTATATGTTTGGCAGCGAGGCCATTCCCGCAGGCCTCTTCGCCCTGCTCATCTGCTTCGTTCCCGAGACGCCTCGCTATCTCGTCTCCATAGGCAAGAACGACGAGGCCTTTGATGTCCTCTCCAAGATAAACGGCAGCAACAAGGCCGCCAAGATTCTTCCTGAGATTAAAGACTCGCTGGTAATGAAGACTGAGAAGCTGATGACCTACGGATGGATGTGCATCTTCGTAGGCATCATGCTGAGTGTCTTCCAGCAAGTGGTGGGCATCAATGCCGTCCTCTACTATGCTCCGCGAACCTTTGGCGATATGGGTATGCAGGATCCTATGATGATAACCGTCATCATGGGATTCATCAACATCATGTTCACCCTGGTTGCCATCTTCACGGTGGAGAAGTTGGGACGCAAGCCGCTGCTCATCACGGGTTCTGTCGGAATGGCGATCGGCGCGATGGGTGTTGCAGCCACCTTCGGACACGAAGGGCTGGAGGCGATAACATGTGTCAGCCTCATGCTCTACGCAGCCTGCTTCATGTTCTCTTGGGGCCCCATCTGTTGGGTGCTCATCGCAGAAATCTTCCCCAACACCATTCGCGGCAAAGCCGTAGCAATCGCTGTGGCGTTCCAATGGATATTCAACTTTATCGTTTCCAGCTCGTTTGTGCCTATGTTCAACATGCACCTTACGGAAGGGGACGACTTCGGCCATTGGTTCACCTACGGACTCTACGGCATCCTCTGCATCGTGGCAGCTGTCTTCGTCTGGAAGTTCGTTCCCGAGACTAAGGGCAAGACTCTGGAGGATATGAGCGCATTGTGGAAAGGAAAACTGAATAAATAGAAGACTATGGAAAAGAACTATTTGCTTGGATATGACGTGGGAAGCTCAAGCGTGAAGGCTTCCCTGGTGGATGTGGAGAGCGGCGCTTGTGTAGCATCTGCCTTCTATCCCAAGAGCGAGGCACCCATTAAGGCAGTCCGTCCAGGATGGGCAGAGCAGGCTCCAGAAGACTGGTGGCAATACCTGAAGGCTGCTACGGCCGACATCATGGCTGCCAGCGGAGCCAAGAAAGACGAGGTGAAAGCCATCGGCATCTCCTATCAGATGCATGGTCTCGTTTGTGTGGACAAGGAACTCAAGCCGCTTCGCGACTCCATCATCTGGTGCGACTCTCGAGCCGTTCCCTTCGGACAGAAAGCATTTGCCGACCTTGGGAGCGAGCAATGCCTCAGCCATTTGCTCAATTCGCCTGGCAACTTCACAGCCTCGAAGCTTGCGTGGGTTCGCCAGAACGAGCCTGAAACCTTCAATAAAATATATAAGGTGATGCTGCCTGGCGACTATATCGCCTGTCGGCTTTCAGGCACGCCAGCCACCACTGTCAGCGGACTTTCCGAGGGTATGATGTGGGACTTCAAGGAAGAGCAGCCTGCCCAGTTCCTCCTGGACTATTATGGCATTCCCAGCGAGATGCTCTCTGACATCGTGCCTACCTTTGGCATTCAGGGCGAAGTCAATGCCGCTTCTGCAGCAGAACTTGGCCTGCAGGAAGGGACACCCATCACCTATCGCGCTGGTGACCAGCCCAACAATGCCCTCTCGCTGAATGTCTTTGAACCAGGCGAGGCTGCAACCACAGCAGGCACTTCTGGCGTCGTATATGGTGTGCTGGGTCAGGTCGCATACGATCCGCTAAGTCGCGTCAACACCTTTGCCCATGTGAACCATCAGAGCGGCAATCCCCGATTGGGTGTGCTGCTCTGCATCAACGGCACAGGCATCCTGAACTCGTGGGCACGCAGGAATGTGGCCCCCTCAGGCATCGGATATGCAGAGATGAACGACCTTGCCGCCGAGGCTCCCATCGGCTCTGCAGGTCTCTCCATCCTTCCCTTCGGCAATGGCGCAGAACGCGTGCTCCAGGACAAGGAAGTGGGAGCCAGCATACACGGCATCAACTTCAACACGCACACACAAGCCCACATCCTTCGAGCCGCTCAGGAGGGCATCGTCTTCTCGTTTGCCTATGGAATGGAGGTGATGAAGGAGATGGGCATGAGCCTGAAGACGATTCGTGCTGGCCAGGCCAACATGTTCCTGAGCCCCATCTTCCGCGACACATTGGCAGGCGTGACAGGCGCCACCATCGAACTTTGCGACACAGACGGCAGCATTGGCGCTGCCAGAGGTGCAGGCATCGGAGTCGGCATCTATGCTGACAACAAAGAGGCCTTCTCCGCCCTGAAGAAGCTGCAAGTCATCGAACCGGACCTTAAGAATCAGGCCGCCTATCGCGAAGCATATGAACGCTGGCTAACAAAATTAACCTAAATAACATAACAACAATGAAACAGTTTTTTCCAGAAATTCCAGCCATCAAGTTTGAAGGCGTAGAGAGCAAGAACCCATTGGCCTATCGTTACTACGACAAGAATCGCGTAGTTATGGGTAAGAAGATGAGCGAGTGGTTCAAGTTTGCAATGTGCTGGTGGCACACACTTTGTGCAGAAGGCGCTGACCAGTTTGGTGGCGGCACAAAGACGTTCCCCTGGAACAAAGCAAAAGACCCCGTTAAGGCAGCAAAGGACAAAGCCGACGCTGGCTTCGAGATTATGCAGAAGCTGGGCATCGATTACTATTGCTTCCACGACGTCGACCTCGTTGCTGAAGCAGCAGACGTGAAGACCTACGAGAAGAACCTGAAGGAAGTGGTTGCTTACCTGAAGAAGAAACAAGCAGAGACCGGCATCAAGCTCCTTTGGGGCACAGCTAATGTCTTTGGCCACAAGCGTTACATGAACGGCGCAAGCACCAATCCTGACTTCGACGTAGTGGCTCGTGCTATTGTTCAAATCAAGAACGCCATCGACGCAACCATCGAGCTTGGCGGCACCAACTATGTCTTCTGGGGCGGGCGTGAAGGTTACATGAGCCTGCTGAATACCGACATGAAGCGCGAGAAAGAACACATGGCTACCATGCTGACAATGGCACGCGACTATGCCCGCAGCAAGGGCTTCAAGGGTACTTTCCTCATCGAGCCAAAGCCAATGGAACCCAGCAAGCACCAGTATGATGTTGACACAGAGACCGTCATCGGCTTCCTGAAGACTCACAATCTTGACAAGGACTTCAAGGTAAACATCGAGGTGAACCACGCTACCCTGGCAGGTCACACCTTCGAGCATGAGCTGGCTTGTGCTGTGGATGAGGGTATGCTGGGCAGCATCGACGCCAACCGTGGCGACTACCAGAACGGTTGGGATACAGACCAGTTCCCCATCGACCACTTCGAACTCACACAAGCCATGATGCAAATCATTCGTGGTGGTGGCTTCAAGGATGGCGGCACGAACTTCGATGCAAAGACACGTCGCAACAGTACTGACCTCGAAGACATCTTCATCGCTCACATCGCAGCAATGGATGCAATGGCTCACGCTCTGCTCAGTGCTGCCGACATCCTCAAGAAGTCACCCCTGCCCAAGATGCTGAAGGAGCGCTATGCAAGCTTCGACAAGGGCCAGGGCAAGAAGTTCGAGCAAGGCAAGATGACCCTCGAGGAGGCCTACAAATACGGCAAGAAGGTCGGCGAACCCAAGCAGACCAGCGGCAAGCAAGAACTTTACGAAGCCATCGTGAACATGTACTAATCGACTTCTCGCTTCAATAAGGCAAAGCCTCGCTGACTGGCAAGTTGGCGGGGCTTTGTTGTGCAACAACCGCGTTGAAGGACATTAAAGTGTCCTTAATGACTGTAAGTTTTTATGGCCATTTTCGAGATGGTAAAATTCAAGAATTTTAACGGCTCGTTTTAGGGCGCCGCAGAGCGCTTGTTTTTGCCTCGGAGGTATAAATGTGCGTCGGAGGGATTTCGTGCGATTCTGGGGCAAAATAGAGGGGTTACAGAGGGTGCCTGATTCTCGTGATGAGATTGTCATCTCTAAGAGGCCTTGGAGAGGAAGAGTAAGTGTTAAAGGCTAAGCGTTCCAATTGTTCCAGTTCCAATTAAAAAAATAAGTACCTATACCCCTTTCTAAAGACTACATAACTAATTAATATATATATAGTTATATATAATTAAGAGGGGGTAATGGTACCTTAAATTTCAACTGGAACAACTGGAACTGGAACGCTTGGTAAAGTTTAATTTCATCTAAAAAGCAGATATATAATGAGATACGATATCAGTAAGGCTTCTGCCCCTAAGATGCCGAAGCTCGGAAAAGGGACAGAATGCATCAAAATCCTGCTAAAAATGCCACAAAAGTAGGGCATAAACCCCTCTTTCCGATGCTTTTCCCCATTCTGGAGACACATTTGCTCGTCGGAAAAAATCAGCCTGATGGCCTCATTTGGAAGGATTTTTGCATTAAGCAGCCACTTTTACACGCAAAAATGGCAATCGTGACACGTTAAATTGTCTTTTTCAGCACGTTAATTGTCACAACTTGGCACGCTAAAATGCCAAACGACACACTAGTAAATCGTCAACGTCACACTAGTAAATTGCAAACGACACACGCGATGTCGGCCAACTTCGACGTGTGTACGCATGCAATCTTCATTGGGGCGTTTGCGGCTCTCAGCGTCAGTTGATGAGATAAACCTTCTCTTTGCCCTGATAGGTGGCCCTCACAGTGGCACGACCGTCTGCGACGGGACTGATCCGGAACGTCACCAGGGGGTTCTCGGAACTGGCCTTCAAGGCGGAGTTGGCCTGCAGCGGAGCATATACCTGGTAGTGGGTGACATCGGTATAGCCGTTCGCGTTACTGCTGAAAATGGGGGCTGAAGGAACATTGATCCGCTTGCCGTCGACGGTGATGTGGACCTGAGGAACCTCTGGAGCCTTCATGTCGCCACCCTTGGAGAAGCCGATTCCGTGGAGGTCGAAGAGACCTTGGGGACGGTTGGGCTGCTGACGACGACCGAACTGCCTTCCCTGCTGCTGAGGTTCTTCCACCTCAGGCCCTTCCACCACGAGATAGATGGCATGTTTGCCCGTGAGGCCTTCGACGTCAGGCACTCGCAAACCACACATCATGGGCTCCTTGCGAGCCGCAGCAGGTACATTGACGATGCCTATCTCCCGGCCCTTCCAGGGATTGTCGAGACGAACATGAATGCTGAAGGCACGACCGTCTGGCGTAAGGAACAGATTGAGGTGCGTATCGTCACCCTGCCTGGCGCCATCGAAGGCGGGCAGTCCCCTCTCGCTCTTGGTGAGTCCTCCGAAGCCGAAGTACTTGTAGCCGATGATAGTACCGTTCTTCAGGCCTGCCAGATCCATCGAGTTGTTCCAGACATCGTGGTTGTCCTGCATGCACTCTCCACTGCCAGGACCTGCCAGGAAGCAGGCGATGCCGGCACTGTAATACCGATAAGGGGGAAGTCCGAATATCTGGAAGCCTTCGCTGGTCACCTCAGCACCGGTGTACTCGTTGCCATCGCTGGCCTTGGCAGTCCACTCGTTCTTGGGGGCGAAGGGGTCGTAACCCGTGATGCGCACCTGGCCGCCCTTGCTGACGGGCTTCTTGTCCCACTCTATCTTCACGGGTGCCACCATTGCCTGACGGGCATTGGCGAAGCCTCGGGGAGGACGATGATAGAAGACATACCACTGCCCGTTGATCTCCTGCAGCGAGCCGTGGGTGTTGTGGGCGAAGTTTGTGGTGATAAGGCGCGAGCCGTCCTCATTGGGGACAACGCCTCTGCTGTCCACCAGCACACCTCCAGAACGCCAAGGTCCAAGGGGCGAGTCGCCATAGGCATAGCGCAAGGCACTGTTCGTATTGCCCAGGCCATACTCCTTGCCACTATAGCCCGAGAAGACCATCACGTATTTGTTGCCCACCTGACGGATGCTGCTTGCCTCGAAGAAATTGAAATCGAGCGGATCCTGGCCCTTGTAGAGCGCTTTGTACTCGCTTCCCTCACGGTCGAGGAGCCTGCCGTCGTGACTGCTGGCAGGGATGAAGGGGTCTATCAGCTCTGTGCCTGGACGCTTGCTGAACATCGTGTTCTGGTCGAGCTCGCAAGCCGTGGAGTGCTGGAAGCCGTAGAAGACGTAGGCACGGAAGCCTTTGTCGAAATCCTTGTCCTTCTTGTCAGTAATGTTCTCGATGAAGACAGAGGGGTCGAAATCGATGAGGGAGCCTTCCACGCAACGGGTACCATCGCTGGTGAGGTTGACAGGCGTGAAGGGACCGTCAGGACGGTCACCCTTGCAGACCATTGCCACACGTCCCCAGCCACGACTGTGAGGATAGAGCCAATACGTCTTCTTACCCGTCGTCTTGTCCTTCACCTCGACAAGGTCAGGAGCGTACATCGTGTCCCAACGGCCATCGACGAAGTGCGAGAAGATGGGGCCCTCGTCGCGCCACTGCGTGAGGTCCTCCACAGGAGCAGACCACATACGGATGTCGTTGCCGCAGTATTCGGAATAGTGTGTGTCGTGCGAGCCAATGATGTAGGCACGCAACTTCCCTGGGTTGTCAGGGTCCTCGAAGACACGAGGCTCACCGTCTGGGAGATGCTCCCACAGGGGGAGATAGGGGTTCTGTGACTGTCCTGCTAACGCTCCGAGCAGGAAAAATGACAGGAAGAAAAACCTTTTCATATATTTATCCTTTCGTTTTAATTTCTTCATTCTTTCATTACCTCATTCTTTCATCACCTCGATGATGTGGCTC
>JAEEGF010575215.1_pt1 | contig 14248 bp, 12 predicted proteins | sample 9134171 | NCBI WGS metagenome assembly JAEEGF01 (sample SAMN16246542, study PRJNA631951) | gut metagenome | biome: gut microbiome; feature: rumen; material: AP-attached | host: Bos | place: Iran: Karaj | collected 2018-10
TCTCCACCAGCCAGTTTCTTCCAGACAGTCCCGCGCTCACAGAAAACGCGGTCGCCGCGTCGGACGATACCGGCATAGCCGAGATCGCCGTAACGGGCAATGGGGCAGACAGCACCGTGCGGATAAGGGCGCACGCTTACGGCGCCACGACGTTCACCGTAAAGGACGGCGAAAAGGAGTACCGTTATCGTATCCGCATTTACGAGGACGAACTGGGCACCAGCCGCGTAGAGATCACGCCCGAATAACACGGGTCTTCCGCGCGGCATCCGCCAAAACACAGCCGGCGTGACCGATGACGGTCACGCCGGTTTCGTATGCTTTACTGAGGATCACAGCCCCCAGATGCCGGACGCGCGCGAAACGGAGTTTATCTGAGGCCGCGGATGAGCGCCAAAAGGCTCAGGCACTTAAGGCGCAGGGTCTCGGCTATGAGTTCCTCCCACGACAGCCCTACTGGCACGGCCGCTGCTTCCGTGTCGGTAATGCCCGCGAGGCTCGCGAGCCTCTCCCACAGCGCTTCCGACCTTGATCGCCTGAAGGACGCGGCGTCGCCGGTTTTGCTTTCCAGCGCTTCCAGATAGGAAAAGAACATCGCTCGCTCTTCGAGAACAGCGCATTTGGCCAAATCGTCTCCAGCCTCCCACAGCAGTGTGTACAGCTTTTCTGCTTCCGCGTTCCATTGCTCTGCGGTCTCTGCATCGGAAGAAAATTCGGGTACGGCGTCCAACTTCGCTTTGTCGAAATGTGCGGTCTCGGGCGTTTCCGTGTTGCCCGTTTTAGAGTATACCCAGTTGCTGAAGCGGGGCGTGGCGCTGTTGCCATCTCCGTAGTTGAACGTGACCACTGCACTGTTGACTGCCCGGGCTTTCGTCATCTCTTCATCCGTGACGACGGCGGAGTATTCAAACTTCAGGGTCTCGCCCTGAGCTAGGCTTTCCGCAGTGGCGATGGGTTCAAAGCCCGCGAGGCTGTCGTACACGGCCAGGTCTTTAAGGTCACTGCCACTGTCATTGGTAAGGGTGATGACGTAGTCGATGGTCTCGCCCAGTTCATAGTACTCGCCGTTTGCAGGACCGTGAGCCTCGGTCTTCATCACTCCCAGGCCGGTGGGTTCGCCGATAGCGCCCTCACGGGGGATATATACCGTAAAGGTGCAAACGTTGCTCTGGCACAGGGGTTCAATTCCCTCATCTTTGCATGCATCCTCTGATTCGTATCCCAGATACCAGAAGGAGATCGTCACCTTGGCTTCATAGAAAGGATCTTCGGGTGTGGATTTCATGCGGTCAATATCATAACCATACCACGGATTCGCATCTCGAAGATTAAATGTGTTTATATCGTTATATACTTCTGCTGCCGCCAGCGTTTGATTACCGCTGTCATGACCGGCATAGTGTGGGATGTAACCCAGATCGACTTCGTCATATTGGGAACATCCTATTATGTACAGCGGAACGTCTCCCGTATTTGTAAGCTGCATATTTATACTGGCATCTATGCCTGTTTCTACGTCGACTCCGCTGAAGTGATCATCATCAAACGGGCGCAGTTCATAGTCTCCGAAAATGGCCAGCTTAAGCGAGGGATGTATCCCGCCTTCTCCCGTAGCCGGCAGAGCCTCAGTCATCGTATGCGAAGGATCGCGTTTGCAGGTATATACCTTTTTGCCATCCTCAGTCGCGGTCGGCTTTTTAATTACCTTGCCCTCGTCCCAGTCGTGGCCCAGGGGCTTGTCGTTGCCCGTGTCGGAATGGGCGCCGCAACGGGCGCACACCCAGTAAAACACTCCGTAGTGTTCACAGTCAGCATAGCCCGTGTAGACTTTTGTGGCCCAGTCGTGGCCCAGGGCGGGGAGCTTTTCGGTTTTTCTTTCCCCGCAGGAACAGGTGTATACGGCGTAACCGTCCTTTGTGCAGGTGGGTTCTACGCGGCTTTTCTCCTTCCAGTTGTGGGTGTGCGGGCTGTCTGCAAGGGCAGAGGGCAAAAGGCTCAAAAGCATCAGCAGCGCCAGAGTGAACGTAAGAAACCGTTTCATTGTTTTTCCGGCCTCCTTTGGGGTTTTTATATATAGATTTTATAAAGCCTGCCGCCCGTACCGGTAAGCGGGGAAAACGGGCTCAGGAGGGTGTCTGGTCCAGAGAGGGGGAGAGGGAGGTGAGCGTGAAGCTCAGGCTGCCGGTATCGAAGATCACGCCGTCCTCCCGGCCGACGATGGGCAGGGCGTCAGACAGGTCCGCAGGCGAGATTTCGCCCTCGCTGAACAGACCGCCGCACAGTCCGGTGCAGTAGAGCATGGCGTCGCAGAGCAGCGCCCGCGCGCGGGTGACGGGGTCGGAGTACACCGAGGGGAGCAGCCTGGTGAGCATGTCGTGGCGCTCGAACCAGGTGTCCCGTTCCGCCTGCAGTTTTTCCTCCGCCTGGGGGTCCGCTTCGCTCATGACAGAGTACAGGTAATCGATCTCGTTAAGCCAGCTTTTCTCGGCCTGCTTAAGTTCCGCTTCTTCCGCCGCCGGGGCGGTGCGTTTCATCAGCCTGCCGTGACCGGAACAGCACTGGGCGTGCAGGGTGAGCCTGCCGTCCTCTCCCGTTTCGAAGCTCCAGGCGCAGTGGTCGTCCTGAGTGGGCTCGTGGGGAATGTACAGGTCAACGTACGCCAGGCCGAAGGCGGGGGACATAAGATTGGAGCTCAGCCAGCTCGCCGCCGCCTGGTTCACCAGCTGCCCGCTTTCGCACTCATCCTCGTTTGGAGTGTATTTGTATTCCAGATAGACCGAATCGCCGTATTTGAGTTCGTCTACCGTGGCCCAGGGGCCGGCGTCCGCGGGCTCGAGGGTCACGTCCAGGCGGATGTCGTAGAGAGACTCGTAGATATTCACGTCGTTGGTGAGGGTGATGCCGAACACGATCTCCTCTCCCGGCGCGAAACGCCCCTTCGGGTCCTTGGGCGCGTTCACGACTTCGATGTCAAGGGAAACGCTCTTAAGGGGGATCATCTTTACGTACACCAGGTTGGATCTGGTTTCAAGCTCCTCTTGCGTATCAGGGTCCTTCCATGTCATCACGGCCCAGTCGAAAAAGCGGTCGTCGAAGCCAAAGAGATAATGTGAATCTTTCAGGTAATTGGTGAATGCGAATTCATGATATCTTGATTCGCCCGCGGGTATACTTGGTATATACAGACTATCGTCATGGATCAGATATACGTCCACATCTTTCATTTCCCTGGAGGAGTTATTGGTTATGGTCACGCCGAAGAGCATCTCATCGTCCGGGCCGAATCGTCCTAAGGGGTCCTTGGGGGCATTGACCAGCTCCGCTTTTATAAGTACGCCGGTATCTTCGCCGGGCACGTACAGCTCCGTGTGGGTGAACTCCGACATGGAGACCTGGCCCAGGCCCGTCACGGGGTCGTTCCATTTGGCGCTGGCCCGGTTGTACAGGTGGGGATGAGCGCATTCTTCCTTTGTGGGCATGTAGGTGTATTCCAGGTATTCCGACTTGCCCGCGGAAATTTCGCCAAGCAGCGCCCAGTACCCGGCGTCGATGCCGTCCAGCTGCTGGTACAGGTACAGGTCCTTGATGTCGCAGGCCGTGCTGTTGGTGACGGTCACGCCGTACACTATGGTCTCGTCCGGGCCGAAGCGCCCCAGCGGGTCCTTGGGGGCGTTCACGACCTCCTCTTCCACGGTCACGCCCTCGCCGCCGTAAGTGGCGGGGGAGACCGCCCAGGGGTATATGTAGGCCTTCCAGACGCCGGAGTACACGGCGCTGTCCGCCCCGGCGGGGATGCCTGACGCCCGGTATGCTGCTTCGCCGAAGGGGGACACGTGCATGCCCTCGCCGTCGGACGTCTCGGGAAGTTCGGGCAGCTCCAGCTGCGCCGAGAGCGTCTTGCCCGCGGGGAGCAGTTCCCACTCTTCGGGCGCGAGGATCTGCGTGCCGAAGGACGCGCCCTCAACGCCGGAAAGGCTGAGCACCAGCGTGACGCCGCTTATATCCTTTGAGCCGGCGTTTGTCACCGTCAGGGTCACGGTGCCGCCATCCTGTTCGCCGCTCAGCTTGAGCGCCGCGCTGCCGGACGCCGAAAGGGCGGGGATGGCCTCCGTCCGGGTGTGGGCGGGGTCGCGGCGGCAGGTATAGGTCCTTACGCCTTCTTTTTCGGCAGTGGGCGCTTTGGTCACAATGCCCTCGTCCCAGTCGTGGCCCAGGGGATGGTCGTTGCCAGTGGGAGACTTGGCGCCGCAGCGGGCGCAGGTCCAGTAGAACATGCCGTAATGGGTGCAGTCGGCGTAGGCCGTGTAGGTCTTTTTGGTGTAATTGTGGCCCAGCGCGGCGAGCTTTTCCGTCTTTCTCTGCCCGCAGGAGCAGGAGTAAACGGCCTGGCCCGGCTGGGTGCAGGTGGGTTTGGTGCGGCTGACTTCCGTCCATTTATGTGTGTGGCCATCCGCCAGCGCCGAAGGCAGAACGCCCATAAGCAGCGTAAGCGCCAGCATACACGCGATAAACCGTTTTATAGCCATATCAGGACCCCCTCTGATGTTTCCATGAGTAGATTTTAGCACAGATCGAGCGAGTTGTCACTTGGTTTTTCCCGCGCGAAAGCGCACGCGCGGCCCATAAACAAAAAACGCCCGCTCAAAGCAGGCATTTTTCGTAGAACAGGAAGTCCGTAAAGCCGGTGTTTTCCGCGTACATGCGCTTTCTGCCCCGGAAGGCGTACCCGGCGCGTTCGTACATGCGTATCGCGGGCAGGTTGGCGGCCAGCACGTCCAGCCTTACGGCCCGCTTGCCCGCCCGGCGCGCCATATCCTCCGCCAGAGCGAGCATCGCGCTGCCCAGGCGCCTGCCCCGGCAGTCGGGACACACCGCCAGCAGGTGCACGGTCATCACGTTATCGTCGGGCAGCGTTTCCGCCCAGGAAACGTCCGAGTAATCATCCCCCTGGCGCATCACCAGCGCCACCGCCCCCAGCACGCCCGTATCATCGGAAAGCAGGTACAGTTCGCCGTTTCCGATGTAGGTCCTGAGCAGTTCGTCGCGGGGATGCTTGCCGTACGCCCAGCGGGCATGGGCGGAGATATCCGGCGTGCGGTCGATCACGTCGGTATACAGGCGTCTGACAAGATCCAAATCGGTCGCGGGCATCAGTTTCATAGCGTCATTTGGCGAGCTTAAGCTCGTATCCGGTGCCGTGGGACAGCAAAAGGGCGCCGGTGATCTCAAGGCTAAGGGGAACGGTCATTTCTGCGGTGCGGGCCACTCGTCCGCCAGCGTCGCGTACACGAAGGTGTCCTTCCATACCGTTGTCATTGCTTCTGTTATGTGATTGCATTCAGTTTTTCCAGTATTTCCTGTTTGCTGATGGTGCCGTTTGCGCAGACGAGCGCGTCAGGTTCCCATGATTTAAACTCGTCATAGATTTCTCCGTAAGTATCTTCACCTATTTTTCCGCCAAGGTCGAGCCACTTGTCTGCTTCGACGATTTTCAGCGGATCACTGAAGTCCAGTATGATTATGGAGTACGGCGCCGCCCATATGCAGCCTTCCACCGCAAGCAAGTCACTTTCCGGGTCATAATGCGGAACGACCCAGATGAACGTTTCCTTAAAGTGCTCATCGTAGCAATCGGCGGATTCCTGTGGGATGTAGTGAGCACATTTCATATCAGACAGGTCGAGCACGCTGTAACCGTACAGGTAGTATTCATAGAAGACCAGATACGATTTACCGTTTGAATGGTGGATCAGGCGTGCGGGTCGGCTATGTCCGCCGATATGCCGCCACTCAAAGATAAACACTCCGTTTTTGTACAGCCTGCAGAGCATTGCCGAGTCAGGCACATGGAACGGTTCGCATGGCGCATCATCGACAAGATTGTAGGATTTCACCTCATATCCTTCATCCAATGTGTATCCGCCTGTCGGTTCACCGAAAGTACATTTGGAAAACAGACGGCGGTCATAATCACGGAGCTGGTCTGTATGCTCCTGAGTTCCATACCAGTTCATGCTAAAGATTTGTCCTTTCCGGATCAAACGCCGCGTTATTGTTTCCTGACCCCGTACACGCTTATGAAGTGGCGGGCGAAGGCTTCGATCTGGCTAAGCGCCCATTCAGTCTTGTCCGGCTCCCGGTCGCACAGGCGGATAAGGGAGCTTATGGGGGCGGTGTAGGCAAGGGCCAGCATATCAGGGTCGTCCCGCCGCAAAAGCCCTTTTTCCATCATGCCCGCGAACAGGCGGGAAAACATGTCCATTAGACCCGTAAGGAAGTGCTTGGTGGCCAGCTCCCGGGCGCGGGGGTCCCGGAACTGCTCGATGGAAAGCAGCTTGCGGGTCATGATTATCTTTTCGTCGTGCACAGTGAAATCCACCAGTCTGAGCGTAAGCTGTATCAGTTCTTCCGGCGAGTCCGGCACGGGGGGCAGGTTGGCGGGGGAGCCGAAACGGGAGGCGTAATAGGCGGCCATTTCGTCCAGCAGGGCGTTCCAGATCGCCTCCTTGCTTTCGAAATGCCGGTACATGGAGGACTTGACCAGCCCCAGGGAGGCGGTGAGCTCCCGGATGTTGGTGCCCGCGTAGCCGTATTTTGAAAACATTTCCAGCGCGGCGGATAAAATGCGTTCTTTCGTGTCCTTTGCCATGGTGGAGTATCCTCCGGAAGGGCGGTGTGGGAGCGGCGCATACGCCGTCGCGGCGGGTGACCGGGCGGGAAACGGTCAAAAAACAATGACCGCGTGTTCCTGTATTATAGTGAACGCGCGGTCACGTGTCAAGGGGGTGTTTGCGGCGGAGACGTCACATCTCGTGGATCAGCCTGAGGGCGTTTTTGTAATAGATGTCGTCCAGTATGTCCTTGTCCAGACCCAGGGAGTTAAGGAATTCCTGGTGCTTGTTGTAGTAGTAGTCCCGGCCGTAGAGCACGCGGGTGCGGAAGCGGGTGAGGAAAGCTTTGGTATACCCGGTGTCTCGGGACAGGGCGCGCAGGCCGGAGTTGGCGGAGATGTCGCAGTACAGGTTGGGGTAAGTCTCCAGCAGCCGCTCCACCTCCCCGCCGGGGACCACGGGGCCGTCCGGGTAAGACGCGGTCTTATACAGTTCGTCTTTGGAGATGTGCGCCCAGAAACCGGGGGCGTGGCCGATGAAGTTGGTGCCGGGGCAGAGTTTGAGCACCCTTTCCAGGCAGTCTATGCCGCCGCCGTACCACCAGGAGGGGCGGGGGAAGAGCCTGCCGCTTTCGTACTCGTAGTCGAAATGCAGCAGCACGGGCAGGCCGTTTTCCCCGGCGAAGCGGAACAGGCGCAGGGCGTCCGGGTTGTCGTACATCATGCGCAGCTTGACTTCGCCGCAGATCTTCACGTCAAAGGAATTTATGGCGGCCTTCAGGCGGTTTATGGCGTAAGGGTCCCGGGGGTCGGGGGCGAAGCCCAGTGTGAAGCGGTCCGGATACTCCCTTATGTACTCCAGCGTGGCGTCCAGGGGCACGGCGGCCAGGGGCGTGGCGCGGCTGACGCACCAGCTCACCTCCGGGTTGCACTCGCTTTCGGGGGTCTCCCAGGTGAGCAGCCAGGTCTTGTCTATGCCGCACTCGTCCATGTTGTCCACGAGCTTTTTGGCGTTGTAGCCGTGGTAATACGCGTGGTTGTGGATGTCGATTATCATTTATACGCCTCCGTCACGCGTTGTCGGCGCCGTACCAGCGCCCGCCGTTAAGCTTGCTGTCCTCTTCCAGTATCTGCTCGTAGTTCTCGGACACCGTGCGGTAGGCCTCGATGTATTTGTCTATGCACTCGGGCAGGAATTTCTTGAAGGGCGGGATGGACACGCAGTACATTTTTTCGGAAGGCGCGCAGGCGGCGTCCAGTTCCCTGACGTCCCTTTCCGCGAAGGCGATGCGGGAGGGCTTGCCCAGGTTGTAGAAGTCGAAGGACTTGAAGAACGGGTGGGTGTGCAGGCAGAAGTTGCCGCCCTCCCAGCAGTGCAGCCCGCCCGTTTCCTGACGAACGGCCTCGGCGAAGCGGCCGGAGGACAGCCCGCCCAGCTCTTCGGGCTTATACGTGCCCTGGGGCAGGTACCAGGCACCCATGGTGGAGCCGCTGCCCTTCTCGGGGCGGATGGGGTGCAGGCCTTTTATGTCGTCTATGCCGTCGCAGAAGTACTGCATGGCTTTGTCAATCTCCGCCATGCGTGCGTCGAAATGCTTTAGCTGGCCCAGCGCCAGAGTGCTGCACAGCTGGTTGGCGCGGCCCTTTACGCCGCCCAGGGCGATGTGGGCGTAGGGGAGCAGCTCCGGGTCGGTGATGTTCTTGTCGTTGTTCCGCTCGTAGTGGCCGTAGGCGAGGGCGCGCTCGTAAAGCCGCCTGTCGTCGGTGACCAGCATGCCCAGTTCGCCCGCGGCGAAAGACTTCCAGCTCATCATGCTCATGGCGGCGATGTCCCCGAAGGTGCCCACCTTTTTGCCCTTGTACATAGCGCCGTGGGCATGGGACACGTCCTCTATCACCTTTAGCCCGTATTTTTTCGCGATGGGCATTATGGCGTCCATGTCCGCCGGGTAGCCGAAGTAATGCACCACCATTATGGCCTTGGTGCGGGGGGAGATGCAGCGCTCGATGTCCGCGGGGTCCATGCTGAGCTTTTCGTTGATGTTGCAGAACACCGCGGATGCCCCGAAATTGATGGCCTGGGATACGGTGCCCCAATAGGTCTTGGTGGGGCAGATCACCTCGTCGCCCATGCCCAGTCCCACGGCGAACATGGCCGCGGACAGGGCCATGGTGCCGTTTGTGAAGGCCAGGGCGTACTCCCTGCCCTGCCAGGCAGCGAACTCCTCCTGGAGCTTAAGGGTGACGTCCGTGCCCGAAAACTTGTTCTTGCGTATGATCTCCAGGCAGTTTTGTTCGTCCTCTTCGGTTATGATGGGCCAGTGGAACAGCTCGTCCGGCATCTGAGTGTGGTCGAACAGCTTTTCGCCGCCGCAGAGCGCCAACTTCTTTATCATGCTTTCACCGCCTTATAAATATAGTTATCATTGCAGATAAACCCATTTGAGTTCCAGTTCACGGTCTTCTTGCTTTAGACTTGAAAGGAATTCGAATTCATCGGATTCCATGTCTACATAAATATACCTGTCGCCGTTCTTGATGTTCGTGCTGCCTGTTTCCGATTTGACTGTTGCATTATACTCTGGGGATGTCATAAAAACAAACTGCCCATTATCCAACTTTGCAAATCCGTCAATGCCCCATACTTTGAGACCGGCATCATCCCCATCAAGAAGAATAGGCTCTTTTCCAACTCGACCAATTAACTGCCAATCCCCGTCGTCCCAAGCATAGCAGGTTTTTCTCCCGATTGGGTGTGGCTCATTGAAGTACATTTTTATAAAGAAGCTGCAAACTGCTATAAAAATGGCAATAGAAACCACAAAAACGCCTGTAATGATGGCCACCGCTGAAAAAACTTTGGCAATCTTTTTCATTTATCTTCTCAAAATCGTTTGGTCAGCCTTTATATGTCGAAACGGGGGATCCCGATCTCCTTGCCGCCCGCCAGCGCAGAGGCGTGGGCGAGTATGCCCGCCGCGCTCACGTTGCAGGCGAACTCCAGGCTTATGGCGGGCTCCCTTTCCTCCAGCACGCTGCGGATGAATTCGTGCACCAGGTGGGGATGGGAGCCGTGGTGCCCGCCCGCCGCGCCGCTGGTCAGCGACTTTTCGGGCTGGGTGGGGTCGTACTGGCCCTGGGCCAGGGTGTAGCGGCGTATGGGCTCGGGCAGGTTATCGAACACCGCGGGGGATTTAAGCGTCTGGGAAGGAGTGCCGTAGCCCCGATGGTCCGCGCTCTCAAGCGTGGTCATAATGAGGTCGTCCGAGTCTTTGAAGCCCCACTCCAGCGAGGCCCTGGAGCCGTAGGCGTTAAAGCCTTCCAAGTACGCCCGGGCGGTCTCGAACAGGGTGCGGGTGACTTCAGCCGCCAGGCCGTTTTCAAAGCGCAGAAGCGCGGTCTCGGCGGGGAAGGGATTGCCGTAGCGGCACCTGAGTTCGGGGCGCATGGTGCCGGAACCTAAGCAAACCACCTTTTCTATGTGGCTGCCCGCCAGCGCCGCGATGGGGGACATGGCGTGGGTGGCGTAGTACATGGGCGGCAGTCCCAGCCAGTATTCCGGCCAGTTTTCCATGTCCTGGTAGTGGCAGCCGCGAAGCAGCTGCAGCCGCCCCAGAAGCCCGCTTTTGTACATGGAAAGCGCGTTTAAGTACTGGCGGGTGTACAGGGTGGTCTCCATGAGCATGTAGGTCTTTCCGCTCTGCTTCTTGGCGCGCACGATCTCCCGTATGCCCTCAACGGTGAGACTCATGGGCACGGTGCTGGCCACGTGCTTGCCGCTTTCAAGCGCCCTGACCGCCTGCTCCTCGTGCCGGGGGATGGGCGTAACTATGTGCACGGCGTCCACTTCCGGGTCATTGAGCACTTCTTCGTAGCTATGGTATATCCGCGGGATGCCCAGTGTCTTTGAGGTGTTTTCCAGTTTTACGGCGTCCGTATCGAACAGGCCGATGAATTTTACGTCCGGGTGGTCCCGGTAGATCGGCGCGAACGCCCCGCCGAAGCCCAGACCGCACAGCACCACGCCCAGCTTTTCCATACTGTCCCTCCGCGCATATGTTTCTTATGCTATTATAAGCGAAATCCGCCTCGCTTACAAGCGCGTGGGCATATAAATATCAAAAACAGGCGCAATAAACGCCGCGGCGCTGTCTTTACACCGATGGTGAAAAGTGATATAATAGTTATAACCCCGCACAGCGGGAAAATCTAATTGGAGGTCTTCATAATGAAGAAACTTCTCAGCATCGTTTTGGCGCTGGTCATGCTGGCGAGCGTGTTCGCCTTCGCTGAGGGCGGCAAGGACTACTCCGGCTACACCATCCGCATCTACTCCAACTCCAACTCCGGCGAGCGCGTGCCGTGGCTGGTAGAGCAGGCGAAAAAGGCCGGCTTCACCATCTCCATCGACGGCAACGACGTCATTTCCGGTGATACCCAGGCTATCCAGAAGGCCAACGAGAACAAGGACGGCGACATCCTGTTCGGTCTGAACGAGACCCGCTGGGGCCAGCTGCTCAAGGGCCAGTACGAGAACCTGTCCATCATCGACTGGACTCCCTCCTGGGCCGAAGACGTGGGCGACTTCAAATACGAAGGCAAAGCCTACGGCCTGGTGATCCAGAACGTGCTCATGCTCTACAGGAACGACGAATTCGGCACCAACGGCGTGGAGCTCCACTTCCAGCACTGGGCTGACATCGTGAACAGCGGCTACACCTGGTACCGCCAGGGCAAAGTGGGCGGCACCACCAATGCCAACATCAACAACTCCATGCTCTACGCTTTCACCGATCCCACCAGCCCCGCGGGCGGCATCTCCATCGAAGGCTGGAAGACCCTGTGGGCGTACTGCGCGGGCGGCGTGTTCACCGGCGACTCCTACGGCTTTGATCCTCTGAACAGGGGTGACGTGCAGATCGGCACCTTCTATTCTTCCTCCCTGTCCGGCAAGATCGACGCTGCCGACATCGACTCCGACCATCCCCTGAAGGGCTATCTTGAGCCTGAAAACTGGAACCTGGTCGACATCGCCGACGGCACCTACTACATCGCCGAGTACATCGGCATCCTGGACCGCGAAGGCAGGACCGAGGAGCAGACCGAGGCCGTGAAGGCGTTCGCCGAGTGGTTCGGCTCCGCCGAAGTGCAGGCCGCGTGGGCTGACGAGTTCAACTCCTATCCCTGCAACGCCGTGGCCGCCAGCGAGATCTACGGCGACATAGTTCCCGCCATCTACCAGATCCCCAACTTCTCCCTGAACCTGGTCGAAGGCACCGACATGACCTACGCCGAGTACGTGGGCGCGCATACTGCCGAGTGGACCAACATCATGACCAACCTGGGCTTCTACTGGAAGGATCAGAACGCTCCCGCCGAGCCCGATTGGGACAACCTCGACTGGGCGACCCTGACTCAGGCCAAATAAACCGAAATAACGGCGGGGGAAGGATCTTCCCCCGCCATTTGTGCATTTTACCGCCGAAAGGCAGGGCGTGTTCGCGGGAAGAAAAATCGCAGTGTTTTTCTTCCCGCGAACATGAAACCAGTTATTCAATCTCTTTAAAGGAGTCTTTTTTATGATCGAGCTAAGGGACATATACGTGCGGTTCGGGTCTTTTGAAGCGCTGCACGGCATAAACGTGGACGTGAAGGAAGGCGAGTTCTTCACCTTTCTGGGCCCCAGCGGCTGCGGCAAGACCACTACTCTGCGCACCATAACCGGCTTTATACAGCCCTCCGCCGGCAACGTGTTCGTAAACAACATCGACATCACCAACGTGCCCATCGAAAAGCGCAACATCGGCATAGTGTTCCAGTCCTACGCCCTGTTCCCCTCCATGACGGTGTACAACAACATCGCTTTCGGCCTGAAGCTCAAAAAGATACCTTCCGGCAAAACGGACAAGAAGGGCGAAGAGATCCAGCGCCACTACACGGGCAAGGAGCTGGACGCCAAGGTGCGCGAGATCGCCAAGAGGGTGGACCTGACGGACGACCAGCTGGGCAAGGCGGTGAGCCAGCTGTCCGGCGGCCAGCAGCAGAGGGTGGCCATTGCCCGCGCGCTGGTGACCGACCCCGCCATAATCTGCATGGACGAGCCCCTTTCCAACCTGGACGCCAAACTTAGGGTGCAGTTAAGGAACGAGCTCAAGGCCATGCAGAAGAAGTTCGGCATCACCACCATCTACGTCACCCACGACCAGGAGGAGGCGCTGACCCTGTCCGACCGCATCGCCGTGTTCAACAAGGGCTTCATAGAGCAGATCGGCACCCCCAACGAGATATACAACCATTCCGCCACGGAGTTCGTGTGCAACTTTATAGGCGACATCAATCCCCTGACCGGGGATATCGCCTCCCAGCTCAAGCTGGGCGGGGACATGAACCACTTTATCCGCCTGGAGCGTTTAAGGGTGAACAGCCCCGAGGAGAGCGCCATGAAGCTGAGCGGCGTGATAGAGAGCGTGGAGTACTACGGGTTGTACCTTAAGTACTTTATCGACGTGAACGGCCAGCGCCTGAAGGCGGTGGAAAAGAACGACGGCATAGCCATTTACCAGCCGGGGCAGCAGGTGAGCGTGTCCATGCATCCCCGGGATATAATGAGCTATCCCGCCAAGGCGTAAAGGAGGGAGATCATGCAAGGCTACAAGCTGGGCGAAGAAGCCTCCGGCGCGGAAAAATTCACCACGACACTGGTGAAGGTGTTCTGCGTGGCGTTCTTCGTGGTGCTGTTTCTGTGCTTTATGGTGATCCCCTGCATAAACACCATTTCACAGATATTCACCGCCGATAAAAGCGACCCATGGGCGGTGGTCAAGTTTTTCCTGGCGGGCAACATGCCCAAATACGTATTGAACTCCCTGCTGCTGGCGGTGTGCCTGACCATCACGGTGAACGTGGTGGGCATAAGCATAGTGCTGCTCACCGAGTACTTCGACATCAAGGGCGCCAAGATACTGCGCCTGGGCTACATGACCACGATGATATATTCCGGCGTTGCACTGGTCACGGGCTACATGTTCCTCTACGCAAACGACGGAATACTGACGCCTCTGCTGACGAACGCCTTCCCCGGGCTTTCGAGCACGTGGTTCACGGGCTACGGGGCGGTAGTCTTTACCATGACCTTCGCCTGTACCAGCAACCACATGCTGTTCCTTAGGAACGCGATACGCGGCATAGACTACAACACCGTAGAGGCGGCAAGGAACATGGGCGCCAACCCCTTCAAGGTCCTCTGGAAGGTGGTAATGCCCACGCTGATCCCGACGCTGTTCTCGCTTACGGTAATGACCTTCATTACAGGTCTTTGCGCCATGTCCTCGCCTACGCTGCTGGGTTACGACTCCATAAACCCGGAGATCGTAAGGCTGGCAGGAAGCTCGTCCGCAGATGAGTCCTTCCCGCAGGCAAGGGCCGCGCTGCTGTCGATAATCCTGGCGATATTCACCATAGTTCTGCTGACCGTGCTGACGGCCTACGAGAGGAAGGGACACTATCTTTCCGTATCCAAGACCAAGGCCAAGCTGCAGAAGCAGAAGATAACGAACCCCGTGGCTAACGTGATTGCTCACATCTACGCCTACGTGCTGTTCATAATCTACATGACCCCCGTGGTGATGATCATCATCT
>JAEEGF012071576.1_pt1 | contig 14248 bp, 14 predicted proteins | sample 9134171 | NCBI WGS metagenome assembly JAEEGF01 (sample SAMN16246542, study PRJNA631951) | gut metagenome | biome: gut microbiome; feature: rumen; material: AP-attached | host: Bos | place: Iran: Karaj | collected 2018-10
TTGCATAAGGCAACGCAGAAGGAGGGATTTGAACCCTCGCGCCGCTATTAACGACCTGCACCCTTTCCAGGGGTGTCTCTTCAACCACTTGAGTACTTCTGCAAAATAGTTGATTAACAATAATTATTTGATTATTGTAAAGCAGCGTGTTCATAATTAAGCGGAGCGAAAGGGATTCGAACCCTTGTGGCGTTGCCGCCAAACGGTTTTCAAGACCGCCTCGTTATGACCGCTTCGATATCGCTCCGAATATTTATTGTTTCTGCGGAAGTTCTTTCGTTCTCGCCGCAGCGCAAGAATTATATTAACAAAGGGCGACCCTTATGTCAAGCGTAATTTGAAACTTTTTTTAAAAAATTTCTACGCGTGCATTTTTATACTCTTTTCTGTATAACTTTGCCGCCTTCCGGAATGACTCCTTTAACCACTGAACCAGCGCCAATTACTGCATTTGCGCCAATTTTAGTTCCTCGCAGAATGGTAACATTGGCTCCTATCCAAGTTCCCTGTCCAATTTCAATTTTTGAGCTTATAAATTCCTTCTCACCATCATTTTTGAAGTTATGATCATGATCTACTATCACAACATTATTTCCTATTTTGCAATTATCACCAATGATTATCTGCTCCGTAGTTGTGATACATGTGCCGGTATTAAAGAAGCAATGGTCACCAATTATCAATTCCCCGCCATCAGCCACCAGATAGAGATTCCCCCTGTTCTGATTAAAGCTGCCAAGTTTTACCCTACCACTACCATGTATTTCTACATGAAGCTTGTCAAATGTCTGTATCATCCCCGCAGAGAATTTAGACATATACCTGATCTTCTTTATTCCAACCACAACAAAATTCTTTAAATACAATATAGGTGATCGCATATTTCCCCTCTTTTACTTAATCACAGAATCATATACTTCAAAAAGTTTTTTAAGATGCGCAGAAAAACTATATCTCTCCTGGGCAACTTTATAGCTTTCCATAGATGCATCTACATATTTTTCTTTATAAGACAAAAGTTTTTTTATGCCGCCGGCTATTCCCTTCACATCACCTGGTTCACAGATATATCCACTCTTACCCTCTGTCACAAGCTGAGGAATTCCTCCCACATTGGTCGATACAATAGGAAGCCCGTAAGCCATTGCATCAAGAATAGACATTGGAAGTCCCTCGTCATAAGAAGGCAGCATAAACACAGCTGATTCTTTTAGATATTTATCCTTATCTCCGCCTCTTACCCAACCTGGGAAAAGAGCTTTCACCTTAGGTGCAACCTTATATACAGCTTCTTTTATCTCATTTACATCAGATTCTGCGCCGCTTCCGCACAGGGCAAAAGAAATATCGCCATTTTCTTTTATGGTTTCGTCTATTATGCCCGCGAAGTCATATCCACCTTTTCTTTTTCCTATCTCACCAAGAAAAAGAACCTGTTTCTTCTCAAAACGCTTCGAAAACAGGTCTTTTACGAAATCCTCTTTCTGCGGTTTACAGTAGTTTTCAATAACTGCCAGTTTGTCCTCAGGGACAATAGCACTCATTGTCGCCTTCCACTCATCCGACAAAACTATGACTTTATCAAAATCGTTATACACTTTTCGTATACGTTTTTTCTTTTTATCTGAAGCATTTACGTAAAACGTGTTAAAATCTGCGCCGTGGCAATGATCCACAACAGGAATATTCCTGCGCTTAGCCATGTATAAAAAAGGCTGCATCCTGTAAAAACTTGGTCCAAAAGATGAATGAATATGAACCAGTTCCGGCTTAAAGGTCCTAAGTTCTTTGTGAAACTGTACAAAAGCTTTTAAGGCTTTGACAGCTTTCTTGAATTTGCTGCCGTCACAATAGGATTCAACATAGCTAAGTTCGTACCTGTTCTCAATCTCACTACCGTAATAGCCATTGGTAACTGCAGCTATTCCGCCCATTACGTCCGGCTGCTGCACTATCATACAAACTCTTGGCTTTCTATTACTTTTTTCCATTAACCCTCACCCAACTAAAACTATTACTCTCACCTGTTCTTTAAAATCGCCTCTGCGGCCGGAATATCCTCAGGTGTAGTGATCTTGATATTGTTATAAGAGCCCTCGATGAGCTTAACTTTTTTGTCTGAAAAATACTCAACTACCATGGCATCGTCAGTGATGTTGACGCCCTTTGCCATGAGTTCTCCCTCTTCCCTGTCAAGTCTCTGGTAGAGGTCAAGGATCATCTTATAGGAAAAGACCTGTGGAGTCTGGATCATCCATGTCTTTGCCCTGTCAGGAGTAGTCTGGGCAAAGCCGTTATCATCGGCAATCTTTATAGTATCTTTTACGGGCATGCCCACTACGCAGGCACCAAACTCCTTAACTCCATGAAGAGCGCGCAGAATAATGTCGTTATCCACAAAAGGTCTTGCTCCATCGTGGATAAAAGCATAATCGCAATCAGGATCTGCTGCCTGAAGGCCAAGGCGCACGCTGTGATAGCGGTATAGGCCGCCTTCAACAATGGCTTTCACCTTATCAAAGCCGAACTTATCTACAATCTCGGTTCTCACGTAGTCAATATCTCCGCGGGAAACCACCAGAACTATATCGTCTATAAGACTCTCTTCAAAAGCCTTTAAAGAGTAGTATATGAGCGGCTTTCCACCAAGCTCCATGTATTGCTTTTTAACATCACTTTTCATCCTGCTGCCACTGCCCGCAGCCAGAACCACCGCAACTGTCTTCATTGTCATCTCCTCATGGATGTATATAGGCCTTGTTTTTGGACCAGTTATACTTTTTTACTGCCTTCCGTGGAATCTTCGCTCACGATCTCCAAGCGGAAGATTTGGAACTGCATTCATATCAAGTCCGAAGCGCACGCCTTTTTTGTATTCATAGTAGGCTGCTGCCCCGATCATTGCTGCGTTATCAGTGCAAAGAACCGGTGAAGGCCTGTAGAACTTTATATTTTCCCTGGCACATTCTTTTTCCATGAGCTCTCGAAGCCCTGAATTGGACGCAACACCGCCGGCTATAGCAAGCTTGTCATAGCCATATTCCTTGCAAGCTTTAATGGCGTGAGAAACAAGAACCTCAACCACAGCCTTTTGGAATGAAGCAGCAACATCGGCCTGGTCAAGCTCCTGGCCCTGCATCTTTGCCTGGTTTATGTAATTTAGTACAGATGATTTTAATCCGCTAAAAGAAAAATCGTATTCCGCGTCAGGGATCTGAGCCTGCGGGAATGTAAAGGCATCAGGATTTCCCTCTTTTGCCGCCTTGTCAATCTTGGGACCGCCGGGATAGCCAAGTCCAATAGCCCTTGCCACTTTATCAAAGGCTTCTCCTGCTGCGTCATCCCTTGTCTGTCCGATGATCTCGTACTCGCCATAGTCCTTTACAACAACAAGGTGTGAATGGCCACCGGAAACCACAAGGCAAACAAAAGGCGGCTCAAGGTCTTTATTCTCAATAAAGTTGGCGCTGATATGTCCCTCTATGTGATGCACGCCGATAAGCGGCTTTCCTGTGGCAAAAGAGATTGCTTTAGCCTCAGAAACTCCCACCAAAAGAGCTCCTACAAGCCCCGGGCCGTAGGTAACTGCAATAGCGTCAATATCTTCCAGAGTCAGATTTGCCTCTGAAAGAGCCGCTCTTATGCAGCCGTTCATCTTTTCGACATGCTTTCTGGACGCGATCTCCGGAACAACGCCTCCATAGATTGTGTGAAGCGCAATCTGGGAGGAAATGATGTTGGAGAGAACTTCTCTGCCGTTTCTCACTACTGCTGCCGCAGTTTCATCACAGCTGCTCTCAATGGCAAGTATAGTTACATCACCATCTTCCGCAGCAGCAATCTCGCTGTTTTTTCCTTCTTTTATTGACATAAAGATGACGCCGTCATCCTCGACATTTTTATTTATTTCCATATCTTTTTGTACCTTTATCTTTTAAGATTTCCACCAAATTTCTTAAGAGCCTCAGCTTCTTTGAACCTGTTCCCACTTGTGAGGAAATTGTAATCGTCCTTGCTGGTAAGAAGACCTATATCTGTTGAGTTTGATACATCTCCCGGGTGGAAAAGAATTTCCATGCTGCTCTTCCCCCTGTCAGCAAGGATCTCTCCTGCAAAAGGAAGGCAGGCCTTTACATTGTCATAAAACATGTGGCCCGACATCATAACTCCCATAAAGAGCTTATCTTCTACCTTCAGGCTATCCAGTTCATTTCTGTATTTTCTCTGATTTCTCGCTGAAAGGAAATTCAGGATAAGCACTTTAAGAACATTTACAAAAGAGATACCGTTAAGTTTTGAGGCAGCCTTTTTGTAAATTGATATTTCTTCCTTCGGAAATCTTATATATGAAACCTGAAGATTCTTTTCCTTTATCACATCCATAACAGCATCAAAAATAACAGGGATCATGTGATAATGAACATGTCCGTCAATCCTGAAAACGCCCTCATTCATGTAAGGTCTGCAGGCTTCGATCTGGGCCTCAACCTCTTTTTTCACCTGTTTAAAATAAAGAAGTCGCATTACAGGAACATAGCTCATTACAAGGAGCTTGATAAAACCGATATTAAAATTGCCGTCAGCACCAATAAGTCTTGATGCCTTATCGCCTGTAAGGGGCTTTCCCTCAACAAAATTGAGATGTACTGTCACAAAGAGATCTTTTCTGATGTCCTCTATGGCATCCATGCACTCCTTGAGATATGGGCTGTTTGGCATGATGCTTATGCCGTTAAGAGCTCCGTTATGATAGCAGTCTATAATATGACGACTCTGTTCCGGAAAAAGACCATAGTCGTCTGCATGATACTCAACCAAAAATATTTCCTCCTGAAAACTTAATTCGCTTTTTGTGTCCACCCAAGGATCTTCCATTTGCCGGAATCATCCTGTCTCAAAATAAACATGTAGTAAAGCCCCTGGCTTGCAGTGCCCTTTCTAAGGTTAAGATAGCAGTCAACATTGCACATTTTCCTGCCTTCAACCGTTACAACCTCAGGCTCTCTGCTCTGCACCTGGTAAGTGGGGATTGAGTAATCCTCATCCCGCCTTGTCTTTACCTCGTTTTTCATGGACTGATAGAAATTGGACTGATTGGCCAAAAGCTCATCATCCATTAACCCCTCTAAAACTTCCAGCATCTTCTTTTGCTGATCGTCAGTATAGGTCTCCTTGTAGAGCACTTTCATGATGTTGGCGTACATTTCCACAACCTTCCTGGGATTGGCCGGATAGTCTTTTTCCAGATTAGTTGTTGTGATCTGATCAACCACCGTCAATGTGTAGTTCTCTTCATTGGACGAGCGTTGATTCCTGGTAAAAAGAAGAAAAAGTCCCAGTACAACAAGTGCGCCAAAAACTACCAGTAATACCGACTTGATCACTGCTGATTTTGTGTTTTCCATAGCCCCCTCGCTTTCTTAAGCTCTTTTACTCTTCAAACTTAAGTGTGACGCTTCTGCCGTCTTTTGCTGCCACTACATTTTGGAAAATCTTTTTTGTTTCCGGTAAATATTCCGCCGGATTCACAAGTGAAGGACTGTAATGAGTAAGCCACAGCTCTTTTACCCCCGCTCTTGATGCCATCTTAGCTGCCTCATAGAAAGTCATATGCTTGTACTCTTTGGCCTTTGCGATCTTATCAGGCTCTCCATACATTCCCTCGCATATGAAAAGATCTGAATCTTTCGCATTCTCCACGATACTGTCTGTAGGACGTGAATCCGTTGTATAAGTAAGTTTGAGTCCCTTTCTGGTCTCTCCAAGCACCATATCGGGAGTAAATACTCTTCCATCCTCAAGCTCAATGGTATTGCCCTTTTGAAGCCTGTTCCAGTACTGCCTGTCTATTCCTGCTGCCGTGGCCGCTTCCACATTAAACTTGCCCTGACGCTTAAGCTCCATGGTGTAGCCATAGCACGTAATATTATGATTAACCTTGAATGCCTTTATGGTAAACTCAGGAAATTCCTCCAGAGAAAACTCTTTTTCATTCTCATTAAGCTCCATAAAGTTGATCTTAAAGGGCAGCTCCGGAGCGATCACGCGAAGTGAATTAACCACCTTTTCAAGGCCCTTGGGCCCTACCATCAAAAGAGGTTCCGTGCGCTCTGCATTTCCCATGGTCAAAAGAAGTCCCGGCAGTCCGCTGATATGGTCTGCATGGTAATGGGTAAAACAGATCACGTCGATGGGCTTTGCGCTGACGCCTTTCTTTTTCATGGCAATCTGTGTGGCCTCGCCGGCATCGATCAAAATACATTTTCCGTTATATCTCACAAGAAGTGAAGTGAGAAAACGGTTTGGAAGGGGCATCATTCCGCCGGTTCCAAGTAAACAAACATCTATCATAAATTATTTCCTTTTCCAATAAATAACGGCATCCTCTTTGGGATCCTCATAAAATCCGGGTCTTTTGCCCTCAGATACAAATCCAAGACGCTCGTAAAGACCTATGGCAGGGGCATTGCCTGCTCTCACTTCAAGAGTGTAGTCACCTATACCAAGTCCGCGACCTCTTTCAAGGAGCTGCCTCATCATCTTGTAGGCAACGCCCTCTCTTCTGGTGTCAGGTGATACTGACACATTGGTTATCTCGCCCTCTCCTGATATATTCTGAACTCCGCAAAGACCCACGATCCTTCCGGCCTTTTCAGCCACAAGATAGATAGTATCGTCACGGGTCATGGCATCAAGAAGCTGCTTTTTAGTCCAGGCTTCTCTGCCAAGGTTCATCTCTTCAAGCTTATAGGCATCATCCACATCTTCAGGAGTCATCTCTCTCACCCTGATGATTCCGGGAGCCTTAGGAGTGTTGTCCTTTTTAGGTGCTGCGCCGCCGTTTTCCTTGGCTTCGCGCTCAGCCTGGGACAGCCTTAAATAGTCAGGTGCAAACTCATCTGCCGTAGTAAATCTGTTCTCAGCAGCATAGACATTTGCAAGGGCACAAAGAGCTGCCGCATTCTGCCTGCTCTGATGAAATGGAGCGATGGAATAAGGAACAGTCAAAAGTCCTTCAAGCTTATCCCTGTAAACAGGAACTCCATCTCCCAAAAGAACTACAGGTTTTCCAATTTTGTTGATCTCTTCAGCAATGTTTTCCACAGAGGTTGCAAACTGCTCGTGGATTACCTGCATATCAAAGGTCTGCTCGCGGACCTTCCCCTCCTGCCTGTTTGGCACGAAGGTGTAAAGACCTGTATATACCTGATTTCTTTTGGCATCCATCATAGGACAGATGATCTTCTCCACACCATAGAGATTATAGGCAATGCCATCAACAGTTGGGATGGCTATAATAGGCTTGTTAAGAGCAAGGGCAAGTCCCTTGGCTGTTGCACTTCCTATCCTTAGCCCGGTAAAAGAGCCGGGTCCCTTAGCCACAGCTATGGCATCGATCGTCGAAAGGTCAAGATGAACCTTTTTGCAGATGTCATCAAGCATAGGCATAAGTATCTCTGAGTGTGTAGTTTTGTACTGAATAAGGAACTGTGAAAGAAGCATATCGCCGTCTGAAACAGCTACAGCTCCCACAAGTCCTGATGTATCAATTGCTAATATCTTCATTTATATCTCCGGATCATTTCTTTGTCATTGTAATAAGACGATAATCAAAGCCTTTTTCAAGGTTCTTTTCTATGACAATCTCTGTGTAGTGCTCAGGAAGAATCTCCTCGATCAGATTGGCCCACTCAACGAAGCAGATTCCATCGCCGTAGAAATAATCCTCATAGCCGATCTCATCCATCTCGCTCACATCGCCAATTCTGTAAACATCGAAATGGTAAAAAGGAATCCTCCCCTCATCGTAAACCTGAAGGATCGTGAAAGTAGGGCTGCTGACAGGTCCCTTTATTCCAAGTCCCGCTGCAACTCCCTGAGTGAGCACAGTCTTGCCAACGCCAAGGTCACCGATAAGCGTATAGACCATGCCTGGTGTTGCATTCTCACCGATTCTTTTTCCTATTTCGAAGGTTTCTTTTGCACTATTTGTTTCAAGTCTGGTAACTATATCCATATAAAACCTCACAAATATCACATTCTAAATTATAGTATAGCATATTAGACAAGGCGCAAAAAGAGTCGCACTTTTACATGCGACTCTTAAAACCCTCATATTAAACTGCAGCCACCATCACGCGTCAGCTTCAGCCGTTTTCTTTTTAGCAACGAGCATAGGCTCTGCCTTTAAAATAGGACTTATCTGCTTGTAGATAAGGAATGTCACTGCACTGTGAACGATGCCCTTGATAAGGTTGAATGGTGCCACGCAGAACAGACAGAATGTAAAGAGATTATCAACAAATGGATAAATCTCAGTTCCTGCTTTTAAGATGTTCTCCACACCGCCAAACATAAGGGCGTAAGCAGGAATCATAAAGAATGCGTTCAGTGCTGCACCGATAAATGCGATGCAAAGTGTTGCGAGAATGCATCCGATAAGAGCAGTTTTCCTTGTTCTCTTAAATCTGTAAACGATTGAAGCAACCATTACAAAAGAAGCTCCGATCACGAAGTTAGCTATCTCTCCTACGAAAGCAGAAGTTGTTCCCTGAATGAGAACGTTAAGTGTAACCTTGATAAACTCCACCATAACTCCTGCAAATGGACCGGCAGCAAATCCGACTATAAGAGCCGGTATGTCGCTGAAGTCAAACTTGTAAAAGCTTGGTGCGATTGGAAGTGGAAACTCTATAAGCATCAGCACAAAAGATATTGCTGAGAAAACACCGATGATCGCCATCTTTCTGGGTGTTAAGATTCCCTCCGTTTTTCTTCCTTCCTTCAGATCCTTCTTTGCTGCAATCTTTTCAGCTAGATATGCCAGTGCAAAAGCCAGTACTATAAGAAGCACAAGGCCTATGAATCTGCCTGAATTCCCCGCAATGATCTGAAGTAAACTTTGTTCCTGTTTCATTTTTTCCTCCTTTGGTTCGGGGGAGGAGTCCTACACACGACCTATAAGTTTGGTAAAAGAACTTTCGAAAAATAAAAAATCCCAAGTAAATATACTTGGGGTACGCAAACTAAAAATCGTGCATTCTTCTCTCATCCAGACTTTACTGTCGGTTTTGGAATCTCACCAAATCAGCCACCTATCAATAGATAAGCAGGTCGCGGACTATACCGCCGGTTGGGAATTACACCCTACCCCGAAGAACTATATTTTTTCTAAATCAAATACTATAATGGTTATAGACATATGTCAAGAGTGTTTGACAATTTAATTTTGCAAAATTATAATTTGACTGTACAAATTGCCATTAAGAATTATATGAACAAACGCATCCAGAGTCCATGAGGTAGCTATGAAAACAGTAGACAGAAAGAGCCTTAAGCCCGGAATGGTGCTGGCAAAAGATGTCCATGTAAATACACAAAATGTTGTTCTTCTGAATAAAGGCGATGTCATCACAAGAAAAGATCTTGCAAAGCTTGCTTTTTATTCTATAGACAAAGTCTGTATTGAAGATAAGATCATAAAGCAGCCTCAATCAGGTACAGATGACGATTTCGACACTCTCCCTACCCGTTCAGAAAAGATAAAGGCCTCACCTGAATTTCAGGAATTTAAAAAAGATTTCGAAAAGTGCGCAGACACTTTTGCAAATACAATAAATGACGTTATTCTCAAAAACAAAGAATTTAAGGTTGGGGAGCTTATGACCCCGATCTACAAGCTCCTTAAGAACAATCCAAATACCAACACAGTCTTTGATATGCTCCACAACTTAAGAGAATATGACGATGCAACTTACACCCACTGCATCAATGTTGCTCTCATCTCCAACATCCTCGCCAAATGGCTGAAGATGGATGATACCGAGATAGAAACCGCAACCCAGTCAGGTCTTTTTCATGACATCGGTAAAATAATGATTCCTGAAAAGATCATTAAAAAGCCAGGAAAGCTCACGGATAAAGAATACGAGGAAATAAAAAAGCATCCACAGATTGGGTATGACGTTCTAAAAGACAAGCCAATCGGCAATCACATAAAAAATGCTGCGCTTATGCACCATGAAAGATGCGATGGCACAGGTTATCCACAGGGGCTAAAGGCTCCACAGATCGACCGCTATGCAAAACTTGTATCCATAGCAGATGTATACGATGCCATGACCAGTGCCAGATACTACCGCGAACCCCTTTGCCCATTCACTGCAATTGAGCTTTTTGAGGAAAACGGCTTCACAAAATATGATTCTGAAATGATAATGACTTTCTTAAAGCACATTGTGGATACCTATATATCAAGCACCGTTAAGCTAAGTACCGGAGAAATAGGCGAGATCATCTTTGTAAATCAGGACAGTTTGTCAAAGCCAACTGTAAGAATAGGTGATGATTATATCGACCTTAGCAAGCGCCAGGGAGTCACCATTGAGAAAATCCTGTAAAAACCATATTTTAAGAATTACAATTTTACTTAATGCACGAAAAAAGGAAAGCCTCAAACAGCTTTCCTTTTATATTAAGCATTTTTCAATTTAAATTTCTGCATATCGTAGTCCGAATCAACCTTTTCGATATGTGCTCCCAGCTCGCGAAGCTTTTTATCGAAGTCCTCGTAGCCTCTTTCGATATACATGATATCCTCTACGGATGAGAATCCTTCGGCTGTGAGAGCTGCGATAACAAGAGCTGCTCCTGCTCTAAGGTCCGGTGCAGAAACTGTAGCTCCGGTGTACTTATCCACACCTTCGATAATAGCAGTACTTCCCTCAACCTTAATGCAGGCTCCCATTCTGGTGAGCTCATCAACATACTTAAATCTGTTCTCGAAAATACTCTCTGTTACAATACTGATACCACTGGCAAGTCCAAGGGCAACCGTGATCTGTGGCTGCATGTCTGTTGGAAATCCAGGATAAGGAAGTGTCTTAACATGAGTGTTGGTAAGACGCTTTGTAGCTACAACTCTGACTGCGTCATCTGACTCATGGATCTGACATCCCATCTCTATAAGTTTCGCACTGATTGATTCCAAGTGTTTAGGAATAACATTTTTTATTGTGATATCACCCTTTGTAGCTGCCGCTGCCATCATGAAGGTTCCGGCCTCTATCTGATCAGGAATGATAGTGTACTCAGTACCATGAAGCTTCTCAACACCCTTGATCCTGATAACATCAGTTCCGGCGCCCTTGATATTGGCACCCATGCTGTTAAGGAAGTTTGCAAAGTCTACTACGTGTGGCTCTTTGGCTGCATTCTCGATGATAGTCTTGCCCTCAGCCATTGCTGCTGCCATCATGATATTGATAGTAGCGCCAACACTTACAACATCCAGGTAAATGTGACTGCCGATCAGCTTGTCTGCGTGAGCATCAATGATGCCATGCTCAATGCTTACCTGTGCCCCAAGAGCTGTGAAACCCTTGATATGCTGGTCGATAGGTCTAAGACCGATGTTACAGCCGCTTGGAAGTACAACTCCTGCCTTTTTATACTTTCCAAGAAAAGCACCAAGAAGATAGTAAGATGCACGGATCTTTTTAATGTAGTCCTCTATAGTAAATGTGTGGATCTGTGAAGCATTAATTTTTACTGAATGTCTGCCGGTTCTCTCTACAAAAGCTCCGGTAGAGCTTATGGCCTGAAGCATCGCATTGGTATCTGACTCGTCAGGCATATTGTCTATATAGACAGTTTCGTCCGTCATTGTAGCTGCAGCCAAAATAGCCAGCGCAGCGTTTTTAGCGCCACCTATTTCAACTTCACCTACAAGAGGAACTCCACCTTTTATTACATATTTTTCCATAGGAATCCCATCCCATATAACCTAATTTTTAAAAAAATAACTCATTTGCCAAATTATATTAATAGCACAATATGATATATGTGTCAAAAATGGCTTAATTCAAATAGTTCAAAGGATTGACCTGAGTTCCGCCAACCAAAATCTCGAAATGCAGATGTGGTCCCGTGGAAACACCTGTGTTACCTGAAAGAGCAATCTTTTGTCCCTGAGTTACAGACTGGCCCACAGAAACAAGAACTTTTGAGAGGTGACCATATCGTGTCTCTCTACCGTCAGGGTGTCTGATATATACACAATATCCATATCCACTTCCCCAACCGGCTCTTGTAACTACACCTGAAGAAGATGCAACAACAGCAGTTCCGACAGGAGTCGCCCAGTCAACGCCCTTATGGTAAGAGCTTGCTCCCTTGGTAGGTGCATTTCTCTTTCCAAATCCAGATGTCAGACGACCACCGGATATAGGCTTAATGTATGTAGGAGGAACAATCGTACCTTTTTCAACAATCTTAGGAACAGCCTGATATGTTACTTCTTCCTTCTGAATCTCGCTTGATACCTCGCTGGCATCATTATATGTCACAAGGGCTACAACCTTTCTGTGTCCTGCAGAAGGCTCCTGAAGGACCTTACTCTGTGTCGTATACCAGGAATCGTTGTAGACATACTGAACTTCTGCCTCATAGTCCTCTTCGTAGTACTCCTGAACTGTGTAAACAACTGAAAGCTCAGGTTCAGGAACTGTTACTATAAGTTCATCACCGGTTCGGATCGTGGTGTTCTCACTCTCCAAAAATCCGTTCATGGCAACGATATCCGCTACAGTAAGATCATATTTTAAAGCTATGGAGCCAAGAACATCACCTTCCTGTACTTCATATATCTGATTGGTCTCTTTGTCCTTGGTTACTTCATCAATAGCATCTGAGAGAGATGTGATCTCATCATCAGGAAGATAACTTTCAACAATCTCAACCTTATCAGCAAAATCTATGGACATAAGTCCCAGCTCATAATCTGAAAAGTCCTTGTCATAAGAAAGAGGCGTAGCATCCTTAACTGCCTCAGTGAGCATCTGAGAAAAACCGGACTCAGGCATGCTTGTCTGGGCATCTTCCTCTTCTTTTTTTACCTCTTCCTTGCTAAGAACAACAGGAGTCAGAACGTTCACTTCTCTTGTCGGGTCAAGGGCCAGTGTGACATCATACTTGTCCTCGGTATCATAGGTAGAAAGAGCTGTCTCAAGAAGCGCCATTACATCATCGATAGAAGCCAGATTCACAGAGAACTCATTTATCTTAATGGAGTAAGCCCTGTTAAGGGTACTCTTCCTGCTGCCTGAAAGAACCTCTACCATGGAGTTTGTAACTTCCGCTATAGAATTGACAGCCCCAAAGATCTTGTCACTTCCGTCAATTGTCATATCTGCGCCGGCAAGAGTAAGCTCATCGTCGCTGCTTGAAATCTCTTTTCTCGCTGTTCGGTATGCTTCATAAGCATCATTCCTGGAAGCAACCGTTCCAACGAACTGTCCGTTTAAAGTTATAGTAAAAAGGTTGTTGCCGCCCTTCTGGAACTTTACAAATGTAGGCATAAATAAGATCCAGAAAGCAATTACCACCAAAGTGGAGTGCAAAAACCATATTTTAATCCTGTTTCTAAAAATTGTGTTTCTTAAATTCATGTTGTAAATCTTTCCAAAGCGTATTAAATAATGCCAAAAATTCTAAGAATATTGATAACAAGATCTGCTCCTGCCACAAGGAGTGTAACTATAAGAAGTGGAAGAAGGGCTGTATTCTTGGTCTCAATTGCAAAATGAACTTCTTCGAATTTCTTTTGGATCTCTTTATATTCTTCCTGGTGCTTCTCTTCCTGTTTGTTCAATATTGCCTGAATATTGCGGTAGGTCTGAACACCAACGTCATGGGTTTTTGTGCTATTTTCATCAAACTTCTTGTTGAAGTTCTCCTCCATTTTCTTTGAAACAGCTTCAACAGATTCACTGATAGCTGACTCAACTTCAGCCTGTGTGTTAGCTTTGATCATGTCCTGTGCGCTCATTTCTCTAGTGAGCTTATCCATAATGTTATCCAAAATATTCCCTCCCAACGTGATCTACTATCCCTCTGTTCTGCATACAATATAGATTATCATTTGTTGTGCAAATTAGACAAGACAATATTTCAAAAAATAGTTTTGTTGTTCACTTTTACTATTTGTTTACCGTTTGTTCATAATTTGTTAATAATTGAATTGTATATTAATACCATAGCCGATGGAAATACGGCAACCTAATTTAGAAAGATAGATTTTTTCATAATAGGCCAGGTGCGGGAAACCGTGTCTGGCCACTCCTCATTAATGGGGCGATTACGGTAATGGCAAATATACCATTACCCACGCCTTAATCCTCTTGTTTCTCTCCCACTGCCTGAATTTCTTCATTAAGTGAAAGCATGCGTGCATCAAGGTCAGCCACCA
>JAEEGF012403801.1_pt1 | contig 14246 bp, 15 predicted proteins | sample 9134171 | NCBI WGS metagenome assembly JAEEGF01 (sample SAMN16246542, study PRJNA631951) | gut metagenome | biome: gut microbiome; feature: rumen; material: AP-attached | host: Bos | place: Iran: Karaj | collected 2018-10
ATAAGGAACTTGCAAAGATCTGCGGGCTGAAACCAGCCGAACAAGGAAATCTTTGCATCCGAACCCTCGGGAGAAGTGCCAGCAAATGCCAGCAGCACCATCAGTCCAATCGCAATGAGTACATAGGTAAGGCCGAGCGGCTTGTAGGTCGATCCCATCACCGGGTCAAAGGGAATATAACCCTTTTTGAATATCCGATAATCCGAAGCATACCATCTTACAACATCAATCTTATGAAGAACTGAAAACACCAGGAGCGATGCCGCTAAGGTAGTTGCCGTATCAAAACCAATAAGTCTGTCAACCAGTGGATTCAGCATACTGAACTGCGCCAGGATTCCTACGCCACTGATGAACATCAGAATTGGAATAATCATTTTCTCGCTGGGCTGTCGAAGCTTTTTGTCTCGTCTGGAGACGGAAACAAATGCAATCCACCAGGCCAGAAGAAACAGGACTGTGCTTATAAGCATCTTCCCTGTATAGTCATCCGGGGTTCGGACCGTCATAGACATGGCAGTTTTTATTTCCGAATATGTCGCTCCAGGGAACATCTTGATGCGATGCTCGCGCTCTTCAAATACATAGGAAACCTTGGAGCCTTTCAGCACGCCTCCCACCGTACCCTTTTCTTTTCCATATTGGAATCCCTCCCGAATCGGTAAAACGCTGTACGATCGGCCTTCCGGGACAGTGAAACATACCTGACCAATAGAGTCTGTTTTGGCGTAGGCAAGGACACTGTCCCTGGCTGTAGTCATATAACCCCCAAGGGAGTCTGCCTTTTCTTCATAGTAGTGCTCTTTCAGTCTGACAAGTACTCCAGGCACAGCATCGTGACTATTGGCATCAACTACTTTGACATTTATAGAGGAATGGCCGAAGACATTTGCCAGAAGCACAGTGTCCTTAGCATATAGAGACAACACCTCATCCGTCAGCCCCAGTTTTTTGAAGGAGCTATCGGCCAGTTCCTTCAAGGCTACACCACCGTTACGTTTTACCGTTAGTGCTGGGATTTGGTACTCCCAAAGATTCAGCTCCCCAAGCCTCCTGATAGCGTAATTCTTTTCTTCCAGGGCTGTCGATACGTGATGGGCAATGCACTGGGCATCACGGGGATCCGTATAATACCCGCCATCTTCAAGCATGGTGGCCAAAGTATGTTCCGGGACCTCTCTGTCCAGGCTCACCGCGCGGCCTTCCTGGTATGCCGCAGCGGCAGCGTCCAACATGGGCTTCTGGTTCATATAAAGGGCGAAGAATCCGGCCAGAAGGCCGATGGTAACGAGCAGCATAGCCAAGATGCTGAGTCTGTTGTTGCTGTTTTTCATAACCTTATTGCTTTTTATTGTTTCGTTCTGCTTCTCATATAAATCTATCGGATCCGCCTCCCTTTGCGGTGCCTTTACCTCTGCAACAACGACTGTCACGTTATCTTTACCGCCCTTGTCATTCGCGGCCTGAATCAGCATCTCCGTCTTTGCATCCAAAGATGCTCCCTCATCAAGAATCCGCTTGATCTCCGATGAGCATACCTGGTCTGTCAGGCCATCTGAGCAAAGAAGAAGCTGACAATCTCCGCTCAGTTTTATAGTACCATGCTCAATAAAACCGTCATTCTGCCTGTGCAATTCACTTCCGAGCATACGATAAATCTTGTTCCTCTCCGGATGAGACATCGCCTGTTCTTCTGTCAACTCTCCCGCCTCTTCCATCGCCCCCACAGGACCGTGGTCGTGGGTTATTTTTGTAAGCTGTCCATCTTGATAAACATAAAGGCGGCTATCACCAAGATGAGCATAGTACATAGTATACTCGGGGGTAACTACGCATACTGATGCCACGCACCCCATTTGCTCCAGTTCCGGATTGCCCGCTGCTGTACGCGCGATTTGGTTGTTCGCGCTTATCATGGCCTGCTCAAGCCCAACTTCGGGGTCGGAGCGGGTATAGCCGTCCAAATACTTCTTCAAATATTCCACAGCAATACCAGCTGCAACATCACCGCCGGCATAACCACCCACACCGTCTATGGCCGCAAGCAAAACAGCGCCTGCCCCCATGAACGAGATATCACAGGCAAGAAGGGCATCCTGATTATCCTCCCGCATGCGGCCGATATCGGTTTTTGCGTTGTAATTAAGGCCAGTCATAACTACACAGTTGTTGTCGTGAACATGATCTCTTGGTCTCCTAACAGAATCTTTGAACCGTCAGGCAATGGCTTGCGCACATCTGGAGCGAGGTGGTGCTGGCCGTTGAGCAGTCCAGTCCCGCTGATATAGTTCGCATTTCCCTCTTTGGAAATAACCGCGTACGGGATATTCCCCGCATCAATCCTGATTCCGATTACTCCGTTTTTCTCCCTTGGGGTGTCACTTCCACCGATTCTTACGGCGTTGTAGTAAATTCCCACCGTGCGTTCACCGCCCTCAAAACGGGCTCCTCCCATGGCGCTCAACTTACCCCAGCAAGGAACCTTTTGAATCCCGGGATTGGCTTCCTTTTCTGAAGCCACTAGCATCCTGAACCCGCCGATTGGAGCTGAAAAGCGGTGCTCGGATTTGATTTCAAACCCCAGATCACGGGCCATCTTTATGGAATAGGCATCGACTACTTTGGACATTTTGGATATCTTTGTTATACGTGCTTCCTGGGGCTCTGCCGCAATGGCGTTTTCCTGGCGTTTGGATATAATGTACATGGCCGCTCCGGATTCGTTCCTGCCGATAATCTCCTTTAGGTCGTCTCCCTCTTTGAAGGATGAGAACTGCAAGACAAAGTTCTCGCAGTGAGGACGGTACGGATGATATCTTCTGGACTTTTTCCTAAGCTCCTCAATAAAGATGTTGAAGGCATCGACGAAGATTACATCGAAATTGGGCTTAACCCGCTCATAGATATCTTCGGAGAGAAGCACGTTGTTGTAGGCATCAAATACCATATTATACTTCAACTGTACAATTGACGCCTCGTCGTGCTGATAGATGTTGGTTACAATCTGGTTCTCGTCCAGTTCTCCAGGAATCTTGAAAAATCCTTTGATAAGATTGATTAATTTTCTCATATTCTTATTGTTCGTTGTTTAATTTACCATCTGTTTGCCGCATCTGTGAAGAATGGAATAGCATCGCTCTCCATACAGTGCCATCTCTGCCGAAATTCCGGAACTATTATAAAGGCTCTGTCTGGCAGCATCGGCATTCGGCGTGTCAAATCTGTCAAGGACGATATACCCTTCTTTTGCCAGCCCCAACATTTCAGCCGGAGATATACCTCTTTCAAGACGGACGCAAATGAGGTCATCAATCGCTGCAGCCATATTAATGGCATACAATTCTGTTGAACTGATAATATCATCGGGCTTCACCGACTGATGGCATTTTATGCCTTCCGACAACAGGGCTTCTTCTACCTTGCAGGAGAGGCCAAGGCTCCTGTACCAGATTCTTGCGCAAAGGACATAGAGGAGGGCGGTGCAAGAAGCCAGGTGGGGCTTACCGTTCGTGATTACTTTCAAAGCCGCGGCAAGAATCCCGGTGGCCTCTGGTATGCATCCATCCAAAGAGTAAATGGCTTCCAGCAATTCTATGCAGACGATGCTGAGCGGCTCATCTGCGTCATCCTCTCCGCCGATGAGCGCATTGCAGAGGTGGTAGAAGTACTCTGCCTCTGCTTCCGCGACATCCTTCCACATCTCACGGAAAATTTTGACCATCTCTTCGCATTCTTCTCGCACGGATTCCGGCATAATTCCGTAGTAGTCCCAGGCTTTGACGAACTCGTTGAACGCAAGGGCAGGTGTCTTTTCCTCGTTACATACGATATGAAGTTTGGCGGCCGCCTCACTTGCTGCGACAGCAAACCATACGACAAACGGATTGTCCCTGTCAAGTCCGAAGAGATCATATAGATCCTTTTCCTGTGTTTCATCCATAATCTAAATCCTCCCTGCCATACGTTTTAAGATTGCTTTCTTCCTGTTCATCGCCCTTGCCGACAAATGCCCCGGCTGGTCAGATAATGGAGAAGGAAGGCAGGCGGCAAGTGTGACTGCTTCTACCCTGGTAAGGTCAGCCGGGCCCTTTTGGAAAAACACGTGAGCCGCAGCCTTCGCACCAAAGACACCCGGGCCGAACTCGGCGACGTTCATATAAACTTCAAGAATCCGCTCTTTGCTCCAGATGGTCTCCATCAGCACTGTACACCATGCCTCGACCGCTTTCCTTGCCCAAGTATGAGTGCCGAATGTAAACAAGTTCTTTGCTGTCTGCTGCGTGATCGTGCTGCAACCACGCAAAGGCGCATCGCCAGCCCGGTAAGAACGCAAGACTCGCACAATCTCATCCCAGTCGAAACCATGATGCTGGTGGAAGCGGGAATCCTCGCTGATGATAACCGCTGCTATTAGTTCCGGTGAGATTTCCTCCAAAGATGCCCATTCCTGTTCAGCATGGTAATCATCCATTGCTCTGAACTGGAACGCACGCTTCAGCATCAAAGGAGTATGGCGCACCGGAACCCAGTTAAGCAGCGTTACAGCAATCAGGCTGATTGCGACAAGCCACAAAGGGATTAGGACGAAAACCCAGTATGCGATTCCCCGTTTCATGACAGTTTTATTTTACCACTTCACCCTTTTCGTTAAGAATCACTTCGGAGCAATAGTCCAGCAACGTGGCCCTGAACATATTAGGACGGACGGCACTAATGTTTTTATACATGGGGTCAGTCAGCCTTACAAGGGTTTTTCCGTCCATCAAACCGCATCTGCCTCCGATAGTATAGGAAAAGTAACCGGTCTTAACCTCATGGTCGGTATAACAAAGATCGCCTGCGCCATCCACGTACTTCACCTCTTCGGTGTATGTAAGTTCCTCCAGATCATCAAGGACGAACGAATTGATAACAGTGCCGTCATATCCTACCTGGAGATTGACTCCGGCCTTGGTCGCAATTGCGTACTCTTTGAAGGTGCTGATGTTGTCATATTCCGGGAGAATGAGCCACTTGCCAGAGTGGTCAATGACACCGACTTTACCCGTCGTGTCCGCAACGGTACAGTGCCCGTCCTCAAAAACGAAACTGGAGAGAGGATTGCCATGGTAGGGATACTTGAAGTCTATCACCACCTCCCCACGACGGTTGATGAAGCCGATGTTCCCATTTTTCTGTACTGCGGCCAAGCCTTCAGAGAAGACCCACGCACGGCGATACTGGGCAGGGACGGCAATCACACCCGTGTACATGTTGTAATAACCGCGCCGACCATCAGAGCAGAAGACTCCCAGGGAATCACTGCTGGAGGGTGCAGTCCAGTCCAACTTGACATCCTTGATGGTGTATTTCCCGGTAGAAGTGTCCATAATGGTTACCTTGCCACCTTCACCCCTGATGGCGACAAGGTTGTCATTACGGAGCAATCCGTCATCGGATACCTCCTCATTGACGTTCTTCCCAGAATGCGAGCAACCGGGGATGAAGATGGCTGCGACCACTGCTGCGATAACCACCCAGGCTACCACTGCAAGAATTGTTTTGAAAGTCTTTTTCATTTCTCAAAAGTTTTGTATGTTTACGTTCCTATTGTTCCAGGTCTTCGGTACAAAGGTCAGTGTAATTTTTGACCCGAGCCCGTTATAAAAAAAGAGAAACGGCCTGTCTTCTCTTTCCCGGGGGAAAATTACTGAACGCCATTGTTCCGGGTACGAAAATAAGTAACGGAAATGGCTTTACGAAGGCTTTTCCCGGGCATTCTGTGAAGTTGAAAATAGAGGGATAAGCCCCCGAAATGAGGCTTTTTTTCAATTCATCCGGCATTTGTGAATTCTATCACTTTCAGGAAGATTCCTTCCTGATTATCGGGGAGATTTATGTATCTTTGTAGTACCCATTTCCGCGAATCAATGAAAGAAGATAATTGCTTAGTAATATTCAGGGGAACAACTGAAATGTATCGTTTCCCGTTTGACCGGATAGTCTATATCCAGGCCATCACCAACGAAAACTGGTGTCGCGTTTATATGGCTGAGCCGCTCGAAGATCATGTTAATCCCATGGATGTCCCATTGCTGCTTAATCAGATCTTTACCGAGATAAAGCGTCAGATTGACCGCAATCATGGTATCGCTCCTTGCGGAAGGAGTACACTGATTAATCCCGCATATATCCGTAATATCGATGTCCCCACGCAGACTATTTTTCTGTCTGATGGGATCAATCACTATAAGTTGTCCGCGTCCCGTGAGGCATGCAAGGAAATCAAGGCACGGATGCAACAGGCTTTCACTGCTTAATCTAGTTCGTATGGAAAAGACAGATAATAAAGATTTCAATATACTTGACGATAAGTTTGAAGTAGCAGGCAACTGGCCTACCAATCAGCCTCTGACAACTACGAAGACAAAGGATAAGCTGTTCCGCTATTTCGGTGTCGCTGCGGCTGCAGCGGCAGTTGCCGCTGGCATTTATATTTGGGTGAGAAGCAGTCAGACTCCTCAAATAGAAAACTGAGTCTTTGACCCGCTACCAACCAATACAGTCAGGCCGGTATTAAAGCATCTAGGAGATACTAGTACGAATCTATCATACACCGAAAGATTGGATACCGTGATAAATGATGTGCGCCTAGCCATCTATATCCCTCATCGATGTTTGCCAGAGTTGACAATAGGTGTTCCTGACATAAATGACCCATCAATAATCCTTGCCGCCCAAGCCGCAGATGTTAGAGCAGATAATGGGAAAATACTTGGGGCATTCGTACTAAAAGGAGAGCCCAAGGCCTGGGGGCTGTCCAAGAAGGGATATTGTGCAATCCTTGATGGAGAAATAACTGTCGGTGTTTCAGAGAATTCACCACTATTTGAAGAAGCAACAGAAAGAGAGGGCTATTTCTTCCGTCAATACCCACTGGTGGACAATGGAGTTCTCGTTGACAATGAGCCCAAGAACAAGACCATGCGCAAAGCCCTATGCTCACGCTCTGGCCAGATCTTGATGGTCGTCAGCGAGTCTGATGAATCCTTCCACGACTTTGCTCAAGCCTTGGTGGATCTTGGAGTAGATGATGCCGTTTATCTTGTAGGCAGCCATACTTCCTATGGATGGTATAAAGATGAAACTGAAACATTGACAGAATTCGCGGCACCTAACGCGCGGAAAATTTATAAGAATGAGACTTACATAATATGGAGAGAATAAGGCGCTATGAGCAATAATGAAATAGAGTCCAGAAAGGACCAAACTAAGCAAGTTTCAGAGTTTACAAACAGTCAAGTATTTAAGACGTGGAAGAAGGATATTGCTAAGAGACGACTGGAGACCATTGACAAGCTTTTATCCTCTGGGGAGTGGATTAGCAATACCCAGATGATCAAGGCCGTGAACGAATTATATCTGGAGGCTCCGAACGACGATTGCTATTACTCAAGTGCACCTCATAGAATAATTGAATCAAAAGAAGGCGGCAAGAAGAAATTTGAAAAGGCATTATACCTTTATTTTCAGTACATTGTTCGCCAAGACAGGTATAAAATAACAAGCATTCTCAAGCTCTTGGGTAAAGAGCATATATATGAGCGATTGGGTGGGGATGGCGTAGAAGGTGCATACAGGTATAATATTAAATACTCTATTTTTGACAAGCACTCCGTCTATGATGGGTCATATACAGACTATGAGATTTTTAATGAAAATCCACCAGTAGAGGTTAAAGGTGATGATACGTCGAAGACTGAACAGGCTGGGCCGTCCGCAGAAGAATCGGAGCACATAGAGCAATTGGATTTCCCGACAATTCAAGCTCTCCAAAGACTTAAGAAAGCTATGGTGGATTTGAGACGAATCCGAGATATCAATAATTACTATGTATCTAACTTGCTTGAAAAAGCTTATTCTATCTATGATTCAGGCCGAGAGGGGTGGGCAACGGATTATTTGAGAACTTTGATTAATGCGTATGACGTTGCATCAAATCCCGACTCTGGTTTTGATAAAGTAAAGTTGATGATGATACGTGCCTTATTGATCTCTGCCAAGGACTATGGTTCGGATTATAGTGGTATTCTCACGTTGTTAAGAAAGCAGCATGAAGATTTATTATCGCTTGATTCCGTTCCCGATTGTTTTAGCGAAGCTGAAATCCTTTACCTTATTAGGCATTTTATTTTTGAGACTTATGAATGGGATGAGATGGTTAAGGAATTGGGAAAATATTACGAAGCTTGCATAAATGAAGGTAAAGTTATTATGGATGGCGATTTACACTTTGCACTGAAGTGTCTTTGCTACTCTGGCCCCCAAAAATGGGAGTATAACGAACGTCTTCTCTCAATTGTAGAAAAACTGATTGCTTTTTTCTTCAATGTTGACGAAAGCGACTATTATGTTACTGGAATGCTGGTCAGTTTTTTCTATTTGAAGCTCAATATTGAAGCCGTTTATAAGGGAGATCGCCCAATAACTGAAGATGAAATAGTTGATTTATACGTTGACCACGGATGGGAACACCCCATGTTCGAAATATGATTTAACAACCCGGATTGGGTCTTCAATAAGTCTCTTACAGTCATGGGGCGTTTACATTTATTCTTAACGGGCTATTGTTATTAGAACCCAGTACCTTTGTGACGAAAACATTTCATCACAACTAAAACCTCGCGATGCCTAGGTTAATCGTAGAATATTATGAGTAATAATAACAACTGGCTTGTAATTGAGTTCCCAACCAGTAACCTCCGCAGTGAGTTCCGCCGTGCATACAGCGGTAACTTCTACACCCATCACCCCAATTATTCAGGCACCTTCGTGGATGACATGGTTTTGGGGAGCGGCACTCCTCTCCTTCACATGGAGAGGGACAAGATTGTTAATTTTCAGCGCTTGGTCCAGGATCTGTTTTTGTACAGGGGTAAGATTCGTGTTCATGAGTAGCCGTCACGCCAATACCTTATGATTTCTCGAGGGCGGGCTTCGTCCCGCCCTATTTAAAGAACAAACCAAAAGCTGCTCAAGATGAAGTATAACGCACATACCATTCAATCATTCTTTAATGATGTCCGCCAGTATCTGGATTGGGCTTTCTATACCAACCTCGTTCTGGATTCCGCATCCTTCATGACGAAGTTCAAGCTCTCGGTCTTCTCAAAAGATAAAGACCTGAGGGAGCTCGCAAAAGCCTCTATGAAGGAAGACTTTGAAGAATGGCATCCCATAAGCGGACCATTCTATGCAATAAGGAGTCTTTCACAGAAATCTCCCGATTATGAAACCGATCCGGGATGCGCTTGCGATGCGATAGACTATGCACCCAAATGGCTTCTTAGAAGACATTATGAGGAGCTCTATATGTATGCTCCTGATATCCATCGTATATGGTTAAGGAACTGCTTGGGATACGGTATCGGGCCGGAAGAAGGACTGCCGGCTGTCAGAAAACTCGTGCGGGATGTAGCCAGGACTCGCAATACCGGGAAGCCCCTGTCAGTTTCGCCATACGACGACGGCTATTACTATCCAAGTTGTAATGATTTTCAGGGGCTGGGTAACCTCTTGGCCGCAATCGTCGGGAACGGAGGACTGCCTGAACTGAAGCTGTATATCAAGCTCAACGAACATGTTATTTCGGAATTCGTTAAATACAAAGAGTTTCGGGAATTAGGGCGGAATCATGACTCTGCCATCGACATGTTTTGGCAAGCTCTAGATAATGAGATTCAACTCTTGACCGAATCTTTTCTAGAAACTGATTTAACCTCACTTCTTACTCAGCCACTGCCGAAAGAACTCGAGTTGTTCTGCAACGCCCCGAAACATCCTTGGGAGAACGGTTTCCAGGACTTGTTATACAGTGAGGAGGATATTCTAAACAAACTGGGCGAGGACATGATTGATGACTGGCAGGACCGGGCCGCTGCCGATGAAGCTTGCGCTATGAATCAACTCGGTGTTGTGCAATTACTTTACCCGGAAATCGATACTGGGGATCTCCTTTCAATTGGTTTGAAAAGGCCGCAGAGAAAGGATATGGCCCAGCTAAACTAAATCACGCAGCTTACTTGTCCGCAGGTGGGAATTACGATTGGCGTGATGTTAACGATGAGCTACTAGAGGCTTACAAGCAAGGAGTATATCCTGCCATGTATCTCCTATGTTCTTTATCACTCAAAAAGGTTTTGCGTGATTCGCCTGTAAAACGGCTTCTGGTTGAGATGCTTGAGAAGATTGCCCCTGTCGAAACCATGTCTAAATTCCTTCTGGCAGAGGCTTATTATCGAGGTATCTTTGTCGAAAAGGATGACAAAAAGGCATTCGAATATGCTTACATGATTGCCCAATATTCTGGAATGTCATGTGCATACCAGTATCGCCTTGGCCATATGTATATGGAGGGTATTGGAACTGAGAAGGATACAGAAAAAGCACTAGGCCTTGGACAATCCTCTTTGTCCTGAGGAATTCCGTATTAAGGCCGAACAGGATATTGCAAAGATTAGCGGCAATATTTATTTTAAGATTAAAACAGCTCACAATGGATAGCATAGAATCAATAATTAAGATATTATCTAAGGAAACTTTCTTTATCGCGAGCAGCAACGGTAATTACATTGTCAGCTTACCGCTACGAGGAAAAGCCTTTTATGCAGACGTTAATGGAATGGCTATCCTACAGCGGGTCTTATCCGGAGAATACCATGACGTTGAAGGCCAAGTAGAGGCTTATCTAAGAGAACTATACGCCACGCCAAAGATAACTCCGTACTCCCATCGCGAGGAAAACGTTTTTTCTTCATCTGCCATTAGTCTTATTCTTACACAGTGCTGCAATTTCGAGTGCACCTATTGTTTTGCGCACGATGCTCGTCAAAGGAAGATGTCCGTTTTCTGATAGATTCATGGGCTATACAGACAGGCCCTCATCATAAGGTAACGTTCATCGGTGGAGGTGAACCAACGACAAAATGGAGTCTACTGGAATGGGCCATCAGATATATTCGGGAAAAGATTGGGACGGTGGAAATCGTCCTTGTTACTAATGGTTCACTCCTCTCACCCGACAAAATAGTTTTTCTAAAAAAAGAACGTGTTCAGATTAGCTTGTCGTATGACATATTGCCTGATATTCAAGACTCTCAGAGACTCATATATAAAAGTAGTAAGTCATCATTCCATGTTGTAGACCTTTTCTTAAAAGAAGTCGCTACAATTAATGCCAATTCTGATGATACCCCTATCCATGTTGGAATCAGATGCACTATTACACCAAGTATAGTCAAAAAGATGACGGATATGGTACGCTTTGTAAGCGATAATTATAGTGGCGTTGTGAGACGTGTTCATTTCGAGCATGTGACTAGTACTAATAATCCGGGGGACTTCTACAAACAATATGAAGAAGCGTTTTTTGAAGCACGTAATTTCGGACGTTCAGTAGGTCTTGAAATCAGTAATTCCCTTACATCCTCTCAAGGTAAGGTGAGAAGTTCTTTTTGTAGGCGAGAAAGTTGCTTCGTCCCAGCTGGCGAAAATAGAATCATATGTACAGCTTGCCATCGAGTTTCTTCTCCCAGGGATAGCTTTATTAATGTATTCAAATACGCGGAATCCTACAAACATGGGGAGTTTTGCATCAGAGGTCCCCGCCATGATGAAATGCGGGGTATATCCAAGGAATGTGAAAAGTGCCCGGCGAAATGGCAATGCGCTGGAGGCTGCATTATGGAAAGGCGAACACTTTCTCCAGAGCAGCTAAGAATGAAGTGTGAAATGGTTCGAGGTTTCAACCGAAGACTATTGGAAGAAAAACTTAATGAAATATAAAAGGGGGTGTACAAAATGGAAAAGAAAACAATGTTTGGGCCTATTAAGACGATGGTTGATGTTTATCGGCAAAACCAGCCGTTGTATGCAGATTGCGACAATGAAGGAAGTGGGGATCCAGACTGCGATTGCGATGCTGTCGACGGATCTTAGGTAAATGGTGAAGGGGAGAGATAGTTTCCCTCCCCTTCATTGTTTCTTTCTATGAACAATAATGACTTATGGAACAAATCTCTAAGATAGACAGCGTGAAATAAACTGATAGTTACAAGAGGTGTTACCCTCGTTTTCGCTATTCTCCTATTATGAATCATTGTGGCGTATCCGTGAGGAATAAAACGACCACTCGCCTACAAAGATAACGTGTTACGGTCTTGATTTTATCTCCACTGGCGTAAAAATCCAGTATTTTTATGTAAGTTTGTATCAAGAATTTTAATAAACTAAATAACAATAACCATGGCTTCCTCTTACAAAGTTTGCCCCAATTGTGGCAACAATCACAACTCTGGTGTCCAAGTCTGTAATGACTGCCATTTGATTTTTTGTGATGAATGTGCCGTAAAAGAGTTTGATCACTTTCCTCTTCCGTTTACAACGACACATTGCCCGCGATGTAATGGAACCAATTTACGTGGAATAGGACGGATTTGGGAAGATGATTAGTTTTTTATAATGCCGCCTACATTACTTGTGGACGGCATTGTATTATTTCATGGTTTTATGTCAAAATGCAATAACGCTCAAAATTTGGTAGTTGAATTTATTCTATGGGAATCCTAAATAATTGCAATTGTTGCCACAAAAGCCCTAATTCCGGTGTGGCTTTGTATTTTTTGGAAGGAAGAGATGTCGTTTTGTGTGAGGATTGTTGGCGTACTAAACTATCTGCCGCCATTGCAAATCGCCCTAGATTAATGCGTTTAAGGCGTGAGCACGATGAAAGGATGAAGCAGACTCGAGAACTCGAACGACAATTAGAAGATAATTATGAGTATTCTTTAAAACAACGAATTGACGAGTTATATAGATATGACTTGGCATGCTTACGGGAAGCAAGTTCTATTGAAGACTCTGTGTTTCTTCAATCTGCCAAACGTTTTGAATCTTATGCGGCTTTATTAAGTTATTATAGCAGTCTCCAAAGAATTAGAGCTGAAAGAGCGCAGGCCGAACGTGAACGTATGTCACAGAAGCTAAAAAATGACGTATTAAATAAAGCCAATTCTTCGTTAGGATCGACCAAATGGGCACTGGAACAAGTCCACGAAATAGAAGTAGACTTAAAGCGTTTTAAGCAAATCGTATCACCTGTCCTGAGACTCGGGGTATATGAAACTTCTGTATATTACACAAATTACAATACTGAAGATAGCGATTATGAGGCGGAGACTTTTGGAACGGGCGGTTTACAAAAAACTAGGGATTCTGCGTTATCGTGTCTGCAACGAGCGGATTCTATACTAAAGTCATTATCCCAGTGTAAACAGAACCTTTTAAGAATTCGAGAACGAATCGAAAACATCATAAAAAGTGCTAATACTGCTTCACCAAGCTTCTTGGAGACTCTGTCAAACCAGTTGTCGGATATAGATTCAGAACGATCAGAAATTATGGCCGTTCATAGTGATGCGCAGTCAATAATTACTGTTGTTCATTCTTATTTTCAGCGTGTCTTAAATCTACCTAACTGTCTTCATTCTTTTAGAGATAGCGGAGGCTTTATACTAAACTTAGGGCAGAAGATTAAGTGGGAATCGGCTAAGAGTGCCGCAAAAACAAAAAATGTATCTTTATTTGAAGCCGTAAGGAAGGCGAATGCTGAGCTATCAGCATATTTTAAAAGTAAGAATAAGAATCAGTTTACTGGCAAGGGTTTATATTGGCAGGAGATATATGGGATACGTTCCTTTTAATAATACATTCAGACCATGCGACAGTGGCGAATACCTCCACCTTATTCTTAAAAAGCATTATCGAACAATGCGTATTTGATAAGAATTATATAGACTTATTCTAAATAGACTTCAGTTCAACCTCCTCGCCCCATTCACGTCCCCGGCCGAGAGCGTCAGTACAAAGTTCCTGGCCCCTCCCTTTTCATAGAAGAACACCCGGAACACCTGCCCCCTTGTCAGGGCAATCTTGTCGAAGGTGAAGACCAGCTTACCCACATCACCAGGCGCGGTAACACCCAGCCCGTATGACTGCTTGGGAAAAACAGCCTTTTCATACTGGAGTCCGCGCTTGGTGCGTCGCTTGCTCTCCACGGCAAAGCGGGGTGCCGACAGCTCGTAACTGCGGGTAGCGCTGAAAGGGTACCGGCCGTGGCGGGCAATAGGATACCGCCGTAGCGCGCAATAGGGTACCGTGTAAGGACGGCCTGTTAGATGGTGTCGCAAAGGTAGTATTATTTTTTCTTT
>JAEEGF011480134.1_pt1 | contig 14245 bp, 9 predicted proteins | sample 9134171 | NCBI WGS metagenome assembly JAEEGF01 (sample SAMN16246542, study PRJNA631951) | gut metagenome | biome: gut microbiome; feature: rumen; material: AP-attached | host: Bos | place: Iran: Karaj | collected 2018-10
ACATACTTTGTGTCATCTGCATTGCCCTCTTCTTTAGCCGTTTCTTTTCCTGTAATAGCTGTAAGTATTTCCGCAAATATTCCCTTGGTCCCGCGCTTAAAGAGTCTGTTTTTGTAAACCCTTCCCGTGAGAATTGCCAAAAGAATTATGAAGACAAGAAGAAGCCCAAAGTATAATGCAAATTCAGCAATAGTTATCCTGGACGAAATCACATCGGCAGGTAAAATAAATGCTGACGTAAACGGAATAATTCTTATAATTGTAAGCCCCATCCTGGAATTATCCGTAAAGAGAGGTATGTACAATGACAAAAGAAATCCAATAACTATGGACATCATAGTAAGTCCGTTGGTCTGTGCCAGGTCCTCAGCCGTAGCTGCAAATGAAGCAAATAAAGCAGCGATAAAACAATAGAAAAGAAATGAAGCAAGGGTCACAATAACCGTAAGTGCCAGAATTAATGCAAAGTTATGTGAAATAGCGCCCTCCGGAAGTTTTTCCGTAAACATTGAAATGATGTTTTTGCCTTGTCCTCCGGTAAGTCTGTATATAAAAATATCGCTGCTCTTCACTCCGACTACGCCGCACACTACCCAAACAGCCATCTGAACAATAGCCTCACAGAATACAGCCATGACTTTTCCGAATATTATTCCGGCAGGTCCCGTCAGAGTCAGCATATATTCCATGAGTTTGGAAGTCTTCTCCATACTGACAATCTGTCCTATGCTCTGTCCATAAAAAATAACAAGGAAATATATGAGCAAGGTAACACCCAGCTGAGTCATGGATGCAAGAAAAGAATCATCCTCTTTTTCTTCAGATTCTTCAGTATTAACCTGACTGATGCTTATATCGCTGATAGCCATTTTAACCTTATCTTCAGAGACTCCGGTGCTCCTGATTTTTGCATTTTTTATTTCCTTTGCATATTCTCTGGCAAAGTCATAAGCCTCATCACCGTCTATTGTACTTATTCCCGGAATGTATACTGTAAGCTTGCAGTTCTCTTCATCTTCTGAGATCTCCAGTACTATCGAATGGATTGGATTATCTCCCAATATCCCTGCATCTGCTGCAGCCTCCGCTGCACTTACATCTGATATCTCACTGATCTTAAGAAAAGGATAATCCTTTAGATGCTTACTGATAAAAGTATCGTTATCCGGACTATATCCTGTTTCGTTTATCACAACAACCTGCTCAAGGAACTTAATCTGAGCTTCCTTGTCAAAGGCTCCGGAAAGAAAAAAATTGGAAACAGCAGCTGCTACCAGAATCACTATTCCTACAATAACGGTAGATGCTACAAACTTTGAGCCTCTCATTGTCTGCAAAAGTGTGAATTTAAGAATTTTATGCCAGTTTTTCATGCCACCACCTGCTTTTTCATTATTGCAATTACATCCTTACCTCTAAGTCTCTTTCCCTGGAAAAGAAGCATAGACTCATAAACCGCAGAAACAAACACAAAGGTTACAACCACCGCAATAATTATTACTATCAAAGCTATGACGCCCGTAAGAATACTTATTTTCCCTGTCAAAACAAGAGCCGGTGTAATAAAAGCTCCGGTAAGCGGGAATATGGCACAGAAATTCTGTAATGCTGCATTTTCTCCCGAAGCGAGCATCATGATAATAAGAAACATATCAAAATAAACACAAATAATAAGTAAAAAGCTATAGTACCTGTAAGCTTCCTGCAGCTCATCAAGTTTGGATACACTGGCACCTGTTACCGCACCGATCAAAGTATAGAGAACAAGTCCGGACATAAAATACAAAAGTGCTACTGCAATCCTCGGAAGTGTTAAAGTCTCCCATATCCCGGAGACAACCACGATATTATCAGAAACACCTTCTACAGCTCCCACGTCTTTGGTAAGAAAAACGCTAACAATTTGTGACAGGAAAAAGCATGAATACACAGCAAAAAATGTAATGAAGGATTCAAGAAGTCTCGCTGATATTTTTCCAGACAAAAGTGCCATGGGCCTTGTACCTGTCAGAAGGAATTCAATTACTCTCGAGGATTTTTCAGTTGCTATGGATGTTGCCACATTCCCCACAGACATATTTATAAACAAAAATACAATCATAAGACCGGCGATCATAAGAAAATAATCATCCATCGAAATACCGCCTTCGTCTTCGGAAAAAGAACCGTTCTTATCCATTTTCATGACTGTTACATTGATATTCCTTGAAAGATTTTCGTAAGTATCTTCGCTGACACCTAAGTTTTTAAGGATTTCTTCCCTGTAAAATTCCTTAAAGTCACTTTCAAACCTATTAAGTTCCTTATCACTGACTCCTGTTTTTTTTGAATGAAGGATTGTAATTTCAAACCCTTCTTTGCTGTCATATTCGCTCTTTAAAACAATTCTCTTTCCGGTATAAATCTCTTGTAAACCATTCACTGCATCGTCATAATTAACGCTCTTATCCGCAATAAGATTAACTCTTGAGTATCGTTCCATACTTTTGAAGAAATCATAATCTATCGCAAGACCTGTTTCGTCATAAATATATACAGATTCTATGGCAGACTTTTCTACCTCACCGTCTTTATTGCCTTCATCCCCCTTTTTATTTCCCAAAAGAGTAAGAACCGGAGTAGTGACAAAACTCATAACACACAATATGGCAAGGAAAATCAAAAAGCCCGGTCTTTTTACACCTGTCACGAATTCAAACAAAAAGACCTGTTTAAATCCCCTGAAATCACTTTTGTTCACTTGACTCTTCCTCCTGAACATTATCCTCCGCTGAAGCGCCCACGCTCTCAATGAAAATCTCATGAAGAGAAGGCTCTCTGAGTTCAAACCTCACAACAGTCTTATTGGAATCGCTAAGTTGCTTTAACAGACTTCTTGCCTCCTCCTCACTCTTTACCTTGAGCTGGATCCCGGCAGGAGTATCATTCACAACTGTGATACCAAGCGTGTTTATGGTATCGTTAATGTCCTCGTCACATTTTACAAAGAGGTTAACTCGACCATAGGATTTCTTGATCTCATTGAGATTACCTGATACAACAGCTTTTCCTCTGTTTAAAATAGTTATATCCTCACAGAATTCTTCTATTACAGGCATCTGGTGAGACGACATGATGATGTATTTTTTCTTATCAATTTCTTCACGGATCACGCTCTTGAAAAGATCTGTATTTACAGGATCAAGACCTGAAAGAGGTTCATCCAGAATAAGAAACTCCGGATCAGAAATAAGCGCCGCCATGAGCTGAATCTTCTGCTGGTTACCTTTGGACATCTGATCTGCAAGAGTTGGCTTAAACTTCTTACCCGGCTTCCTCTCAGGGAAGAGATATTCCATTAAATTCAGCCTGTCTCCCCAGTATTTTATCTTCTCCATTGCATCGTCTTTATTAAGCCCCTTTAAAGATGCAAAATATAAAAGCTGATCCATAACAGGATATTTCGGATACAAACCTCTTTCTTCCGCAAGGTATCCCACATTTACCTTCCGTGTATCAAAGTTCTCTCCATTTAACAATACTTCTCCCCGGTCTTTTTCCAGTATTCCAAGCATCATACGTATGGAGGTGGATTTTCCCGCACCATTTGTACCAAGAAGCGCATAGACTCCCGGTTCTCTTAGTTCAAAGGAGAGATCCTCAACTGCCTGTTTATCACCAAATTTCTTTTGTAAATGCTTAACTTCAAATGCCATGTGAAATCTCCTCAATAATGTAAATTTTCAGAATATTTGCATTTATTGATTTTAACAAATCAATTGCAAAACTCCAATATATTTTAGAAAATTTATTTCAGGTACGCAAAAAAAGAAGCCATGAAAAATCTCTTTTCCATAGCTTCAAAATAATCCTTATTAAGTTCTTTAATCCAGTACGTACTCTATAGTCATTTTTACATCATCACCTACAATGGCAATTGTAACGTCCTTGGCTAAATTTCCAAGGATTGATCTCTCAAGTTCGTTTCTGGCTTCCTGGGCAAATTCGTTAGGCTCCATGTCATTAACTGCATTTACATAGCTGCTCATCTTCCAGGTTTCAGTATTTGTAGTTGCTGACAGAGATGTGGGATCAACAAGTCCCATCATACCGACTTTGGACTCCCTTGCTGTTCTCTCATCCTTAGGCAAAAGAGCAAGCTCAAATACCTCACGTACTTTTCCGAGGACGCCCCTGGCTGCAGCATTCTCTTTTTTTGTGGAAACCTCAAGGAGTTCTTTGCGCTTCTGTGCGAACATTACCGTGTTGGTATTAAGATGAATCTTACAGATATCATCTTCCTTTTCAAGCCAGTACTGCGCATCCATATCACCAGCGATAGCCCTTACCAGATTCATGGTCTCCTCAGCGATAAGTCTGATTCTTAAAGCTGATTTGGGTGAAAACTCATTTGTAAATCTTTCAGTAAGTTCAAGTGCTTCTTCTGTGTTTCCGTCGTTAATAACAATTACTTCAGACTTCATTTTATTCTCCCTCCATAAAAAGCCGTCATAGGCGTCTAAACATTAACCGAGATTTTTTGTCTTTCTCTTTACCAGTTCCATAGAGATTTCCTGAAGCTTCTCATCAGTAAGAATATACTTTTTCTTGAACCAGAAGATTGCAAATACAAGTCCTGCAATAGGGATGATTGTCATTGTCATTCTAAGTCCCATTTTCTGAGCAGCCTGTACTCCGAGTGAATAATCGATCTCTGTTGCAGTCTCCGCTGTGTCATTGGACAGAGCAAGAATCTGAAGTGACAGAGCAGCAATAAATGCTGAAATACCTGATGCAAGCTTAACTACAAAAGTCTGCATAGAGAAAATAACCGACTCATCTCTTCTGTCGTTTTTAAGTTCACCGTAGTCAACAGTATTGGCAAGGAATACTGTTGTTATTACTGCAAGCATTCCGTTGGCTGCAAAAATGAAAAAGCCGGGAATAAAAAGCATATATACATTATTCATTGCTGTAGAAGCAAGAATAAGAAGTGAAATATATCCAACAATTGCCATACCCATACTTATGAAGTAAATATTAATTGAAGTAAAGAATCTTCTAAGGAAAGGATAAAGCAGCATCATGGCAAGAATCTGAATACCGCCGCCGAAGGTTGAGAAAAGTGTATAATCTCCTCTCCAGCCTGCTCCGCCAAAATCATATTTAAAGAAATAAATAACAAGGTTCGATGTAATATAAATTGAACAGTTAACAATAACAATAGCAACAACTACAGCCATTGCCTGATCGTTCTGGATAAGAGCCTTGAACATCTCTCCTATTGACGCTGACTTCATATCTACTGTTGATTTTTCTTTTACATTGATACAGCAGATAACAGTAAACAATACAAAAAGAATTGCTATAGCCATTGAGAAGTATGAAAAACCGATTCTCTCAACCTCGCGGTCTGTAATACCTGCCCCGCCAAACATGTGGCCGAGAGCAGATACTGACATAACCGTTATGATGGTTATTATAGCTGATCCGACACCTGCACATGAACGGGCAAGAGTTGTAAGGCCTTCTCTTTCCTTACCACCCTCTGTGAAAGCAGGAATCATTGACCAGTAAGGTATATCCATCATTGTATAAGTGACACCCCATACTATATATGTTACAGCAGCATAAGCCACCAGTCCACCGCCGCTTAGTGTAGGTGGTGCTGTAAACATCAAATAAAGAACAATCGCATTGGTGATCGTTCCGATCAAAAGCCAGGGTCTGAATTTACCCCATCTGGTTTTTGTCTTTGCAACGACCGCGCCCATAATAGGATCGTTAAATGCGTCAAACACACGCGCAACCATAAGAATAACACCCATAGCTGCAGCACTTACTCCAAGTATATCCTGGAAATAATACAGTATATATGATGCTGAGAGCATATATACCATATCTTTACCAACAGCTCCCAGGCCGTAAGAAGCCTTTGCTCCTCCTGATAGTTTCATTTTCTGTTCCATTATGCTTTACCCTCCTTGAGCTTCATTGCAAGCTCCACAACTTTCTTCGCACCATCGTAAATACCCATGTTTTTGTTAAGAACTATTGACTCACACATCTCATTCAAAAGCTCAGTGTTAAGGAACTGATCAAGCATCTGAATTGTGTGAGGAATATCTCTGCACTCAAGTGTTCCGTCACCGATTTCAGCGGAGTGGATTGCGCCCCACATCTCATGTTTGCCCACTCTCTTGATAAAGAGCTTGGGAACCGGATAAAATGCCAGCTCACTTGGTTTTGTAACCAGCACATCGCAGCTTCTCATAAGCAAGTTAGTTGCATATACTGCCTCAAAGATATTCTTGTGATAAAAACCGTGGATACCTGTGATCTCTTCATTGGGATCAAGAGCCTTGTTGGTAAAGCTAAGTGTATCCTCCCAGTTGTCCATATGCTCTGTCTTAAGTGCTCCCATCTCCGGAATCTCAGCTATAAGCTGATCCCATACGTTCCTGTAATCGCCCACGTTAACATAAAGCATAGCTTTTTTCTGTTTTATATAAGGAATCAGATGCTTTATTATCTCTGCGAATATTTCCTTTTGCGCTCCGGCACCGCCTATGGTAAGAAGAAATCTCATAGGTTTGCCGTTCTTTCTTCTGTTGATTCTCGCTTCGCAGTCAGAATCTATATTGCTGACCAGCTCATAATCTATGTAGTGACCTGTATAAACCAGACTGTCCTGTGGCATAGCCTTAAGAACGTTTTTCTTGTCCATGCCATTTAAAATTCTGTAACCCATGTAAGCATTTCTGCACTGTATAGTATGTACGCTGCCCTCTGAGAGATGAAGAGCCATTGGCCAGTTGTCTGGAATAGCGTTAACCACATATTTCATCCCGGCATGAATTGCTGCCTGTGCAGGCCAAACATGAGTTGCGACAACCGGAATATCCTTGGGAACGCTTTTATATACAGGAGCCATGAGCTCTGCATTCTTCTGATCCTTGGCATTATATGAAAGTGCTCTGAAGCCTTCATAGTTCGTAGGCTCCCACACCAATTTGTTAAAAATAGGGTTCTTGGAAAGTCTTGACCCAAGTGAATAAAGATCATTCTGATGACCGATAACCTTGGTACAGGTTGTCTCGGAATAAGAATTCAGATCCATCCAATATGGAGTATATCCAAGATGATGAGCATAGGAAGCCATTGCCATGGATATTCTATAATGGCCAAAGCCCATTCTGATATTACCCACAATGATGCCCTTTTCTTTATCAAGCTCACCTTCGGAAGAAGAAATCTTAGAAGTAACCTCGATATTCTTTACACCCAGAAGAGTTCCGATAGAATTATTGTCTGTCACCTTTATCTTATAGTTGACAGCTGAATCATCACCAAATTTCTTAATGTATCTTTTCTTTGACTTAACAGCACTCTTATAGTCTTTGTCTCTAACCTTGTTTCCGAAAATAACTTTTGATTTCTCAGTCATTGCATCATCCATTCTGCCGTAGCACCACGGCTAAACCAATTGAAACTATGCCAAAAGGAAACCGTTTTTAATGTTTTCAGTTTCCACAATAACATAATAACACTTCTTGCAAAAATCTCAAGAAACGCTTTTTACAAATTTCGTTTCCTTATTTTGTGCATAATTACAAATGATGTTGGCTAGACTATAGAAACAATAGAAATACTTTTTTCTTTTACCAGATCCAGATATTGATTTCCGCACTTAACCACAGGCTTTGACAGATATTCCGGATTGATAAAGATAATATCTCCCGTGAGCCCGTTACTAAGCTTTACTCTGTTGGCAATAAAGGTGTTCACAATATTGCCAAGAAACGTCATGATAACGCTAGGGTTAAACTTATCAAGCCCTTCGTTCTCAAAGCTTTCTATAACAGTAAAAGGACATATGGCATCACGAAAAGCCCTTTTCGAAGTCATATCGTCATACATATTGGCAACAGTAACTATGGAGGCAATTACGTCGATCTGTCCATTACTTAAATGAAAGGGATATCCTGAGCCGTCACGGTATTCATGATGCATCAGTATACAGTTCTTTATTCGATCATCGATGTCTTTATTCTTTACTAGTTCGTATCCCTTTATGACATGCTGGCGCATAAGCAAAGCCTCATCATGATCAAGAGGTGTCTGTTTTTCCAGAAGCTCATGAGGAAGCATCATTTTACCGATATCATGCAAAAGACCTCCGGCAGTTGCCAGCTGTATCTCATCCGTAGTCATTCTCATCCAGGTTGCAAGTGTATTACTGATAAGCGCCACATTAAGACTGTGCATATATACGGCGTCACTGTTGTCGCGAAGATTATGGAGCATATCAAAAACCCCCGCTGTTCCCCCCGCTTCCACAAAGAGATGATAGACGGGTTCAGTGAGTTTCTCAACCTCAAGTTCAAGGGAATCGTTGGCGATCATTCTAAAGGATTCTTCAAGCTTTTCTGCATTTTCCTCTATGTGTTGTTTGAACCGAATAAACTCCTCGGAATTGCGAAGCTTCTCGGCATAAGAAAGCTCTTCAGCAGGCTTTTCTTCTTGTATAATGCTCTCCTTTTTCTGATCATCAACGAAAATATTATATAAGGAATGAGCTTTTATACGAGCGATATCCTTCTCGCTAAGGACAGTGCCTTTAGTGAGGATAAGCCTGTCGTCTATAGTATAGATGTTTTCAGATACGACAAACCCAGGTTCAAGTTTATCAACAGAGACTAGTTTCATTCGCGTTTACCTGCTAAGATGATCGTTTTTACGTTACTCTAGCTTATATTATATCACACTTATTTGCAAACACACGAAAAAAGCGCCCAATCATATGATTGAACGCTTATAATCAGTGCCGGCAGTGGGACTTGAACCCACACGTGGTTACCCACAACAGATTTTGAGTCTGCATCGTCTGCCATTCCGACATGCCGGCAAATATATAGGCTGCACGCTTATTACGTACAGCCTATTTAATATACCACACTAAAAAGCTTTATTCAAGAAGAATTAATTATTTGATGAGCTTTCCATCCTTATCGAAGCGGTATTTCTTGAACCATTTGGTGATAGTCTCTTCTTTTGCAAGGGTGCCATCCTTCTTTGCATAGTAGGTATCCTCACCGTCTTCAATGAAGGAAGCCTTTACCATAGCACCATTCTCCTTGCAGTAATAAGTCTGATCATTAAATTCTACAAAGCCGGTCTGAACAACACCATACATTCCGATTATATAGTCTGTTCCCCATCTTGTAAGAATCTGCATTTCTGGAAGAGAACCATCCTTAAGGGCATAGTGCTTAACACCTTCGAGTTCGAAGAATGCTGCCTTCACCATTGCTCCATCTTCAGTGTTAAAATAGTAATTCTTGTCATTGATGGTATAGATTCCCTTAAGCTTTGTGCCATCCTTCTTTACATAATAGGTCTTGCCCCAGCTTGTAACGAGCTCAGCATCTGAGGTATCGATCACTTCCGGCTCCTGAGGACCTTCAGGTCCGGGAACTTCCGGATCAGGAACTTCAGGCTCGGGCTGATCGGGGTTCTCAGGTTCTGTAGGATCTTCAGGTTCTGTAGGTTCTTCAGGTTCTGAAGGTTCTTCAGGTTCTGTCTCTTCCGAGATCTCTTCAAGAACAATATCGTCAATAAATACCTGATGCTTTTCTGTAATACGTACTCCGTCCACAGAACCCATGGTGATATTGAATCTTGTATTGTTGTCTGTAGGACTGTTCATTGCAAATTCAATTGTAAATGTCTTATACTCCGGTCCGATCTGAACAGAACCTGTATTGCTGTAATTGGTCCAGCTTCCCTCAAACTCCTGGAGACAATAAGATATAGTTCTTTCGATACTTGATTTAGCCTTGAAAGAAACTCTGTAGTTCTTGCCCTGCTCCAGAGTAACACCATCCTGATTGAGCTGTACATACCATGAATTACCTGCGTTATCAGCCACGGTATCATCGATGGTCATAACAAAAGCGTTGTCATTTCCCTCTGAATTGTCTATACCGTAAGTAGCCTTAACAGTATCATATACATAGGGAGAAAAGCCGGAAAGACCTGCATCAAATGATCCATTCTTAATAAGAGCAGCTTCACCGAGGAATACATTATCTATATAATATGTACCCGGTTTATTGAAGCTGAAAGTCACATAGGAGTCACTTCTGTCTTTACTGCTTGCAAGAATATACTTTTTGGAGAATTGGCTATCATTTGCGTCAGCTGTTGCAGTAAAACTCTCTCCGGCTATGTCTAAAGCTATTTCACCGTTGCCTTCTTCACATCTTACATCAAATTTGATTTCATACTGACCCTTGGTTAAAGGAGCAAGTTCATTCTGGGAAAGCTTTACAACTTTTCCTTCGGGAACTGTAACTTTGAGTTCTCTCTTTCCGCCTGCATTTACTGATGTAAAGTACTGTGCATCTTCATCAGCAAATTCCCAATAGCCAAGTCTCTTTTCACCCTGGTCAAAAGATCCGTTGTATAAATAGTTACCATCAGCTCTTACTGTCTTGGAAAATCCAATCTCTTCCCCTGACTTATGTGTAAGTCTTATGTTAGACAGTGTAACTGCTGCAGTGCTTCCCAGTGCACCGAGGTTAAACTCAAGGCATCCGTTGGGATCATTCTTTTCATTCATTGTAAATGTCAAAGTATAGTTCTGCTTTTCGCTTGTAATCGCTACAGCCGTATCGGACAAATATCTTGTCCAGCCTCTGTCCGGACCTTCCACGTCAACAATGATATTTCTGTCGCTCTCTGCATAAGCATCAAATGAAAGTTCATACTCCCACCCCTGATACATGGGAATACCGGGCTGTTTAAGCTGTACACTGTAATTAACACCGCCTTCTACAGATGGTCTTAATGTTATTTCACCATTTTCAATTACAAAATCAGAGCCCTCTGCATCTCCCTCAACATGAAGCTTGAAGTTGTCATCTGTATCTCCTTCAGCTCCCTCAAAAGTAATATCCTGTGAAAAGTCACCGTTTACAACGTAGTTTCCGCTTTCATCGGCAGCTCTGTAAGTCTTTTCAGAAGACTCAGGCTTTTTAGCCTCATTTTCAAGGCGCTGATATTCTTCTTCGGACTTCTGGTATACTCTTACGTAATCTACCTCAAAATTCTTTTCATTCATTACCTCGTATACGGAATCGTCAGGATATCCTACCCAGCTTCCGCCTACTGCAAGGTTGAGAATAATATAGAAATTCTGATCAAAAGGTGCAGGATATGTTATCTGGCTGGTCTCATCAGTTCCTGTGTACCAGTCTCTTGTCTCATATACCTTCTCATCATCAACATACCAGGTAATAAGACCGGGCTCCCAGTCGAGACGGAATACGTGGAATTCGTCAGCAAAGTTTGAGTCGCTGATAACCTTTGTTCCCTGATTCTGTCTGTGATCGTTGCCGGAGCCATATCCGTAGTGAATTGTATGATAGGACTTGTTAACCTGCTGTCCCATTACTTCCATGATGTCAATCTCACCACATTTTGGCCACTGACCATAGAAGCTCTCGTTTGTAGCCATAAGCCAGAATGCGGGAAGATATCCCTTACCATACGGAACCTTCGCTCTTGTCTCAAATCTGCCGTAAGTAAAATCATGTTTTCCCTGAGTAGTAATTCTGCCGGAAGTAATCTCTCTGTCTGTCTGCTTTGAACCGGGGCCGGTGATTGTTATAAGGTCTGCTCCGGGAACATAACCAACAGTTCCGCCATACCAGTAATAGCCGCTCATGGGATCGAGAATGCTAAGCTCCACTTTTCTATCAGCGGATGAAGCTGCCTTCATGGCAAACCTGTAGGTATGACCTGTTACAAGAGTAATATCTCCCTGCTGAAGCTGAACATTCCAGTTTGCATCTCCGGCATTATTTACTGTTATTTTAGCAAAGCCGTCAAAATACTCTATTGTTCCGTCCCCGGGAGCTGTGCTTCCAAAGGACCAGTCATATGTAGATTCAAAGGCTGCTGACTTAAGAAGTTCTACTTCACTGTCTTCACCCTCTGTGATATCCCTTAAAGAAAGATCTGAAACAAGGACTGTTGCTGCAGCGTTGCCCTCAGCAGAATCATCTATTTTACCGAAATTGATCTGTACTGCTGCGGTAGATGTTTCATGATTTTCCGGTACTGTGATCTCAAACGCTATGTCAGTCTTCTCAACCTCGGAAATATCGTTTAGCGCTATTTCTTCATCTTCTCCTTCAATTGTCTCTCCACCGGTAACATGAGGCTTAATCTTAAGAGTTCCATCATTTACTTCGATATTTCCTTCATCCAAAGAAGTATATCTCTGAAGTTCGGCATTAACCCATCCCGGCTCGTGTTCTTCCACATTCCAGTCATCGGTATTCAAAGTATCCCCATCAAATTCCTCTGACCACACGAGACTATAGGAGTCATCAGGTGTTTCCTCAGCTCTTGCCAGATTGGTAAAAGCCGATGTGTTTAGAGTCATTGCACAGGTTAAAGCAAAAGGCAGGACTCTCTTTAAAAATGTTTTTTTCATACACAACCTCCCGTAACTATTGTTAAACAAAACCAAAATCATATTACCATCAGGTCTCAAAAACATATATCAAAAGGAGGCAAAAAATAACACATTCTTGACATTTAATGATATAATCAAGTCACGATTATGATATTTTCTGAATGGCAGGCTATTTGGGAGAATTGTTAATTATGGGATACAGAATACTTAGCAACCAGAATATTTATAATGAAGAAGAAGATTTTCTGCACAGACAACAGAATGATGAGCTTATTTTTTACAGCCAGGTGGCAGGCGGCGATATAGCCGCAATAGAAGAAAACTGTAAGCAAAACAGATTTTTGGATAAGGAGGGCGTCGGAGTCCTTTCAAAGGATCCGGTGACAAATCTGAAATACCACTTTGTTGTCACTGCAGCCATAATGTCCAGAACCTGCATCGATAACGGCATGGATATGGAAGTATCATTTCGCCTGAGCGACTACTATATCGGCCTTCTGGACAATATACAGACCGAAAGCGGAGTCGCCCGTCTTCACAACAAAATGGTAATGGATTATACAAAAAGAATGGCAAAACAAAAACAGACCAAAGCACTTTCAAAGCCTGTTTCCGATTGCCTCAATTATATCTACACACATATAAAAGACAGAATTACCATTGAGGACATTGCCTCCTACACCGGAAAATCCGTCAGCTATATTTCCAGATTGTTTAAAAACGAAATGAATGTATCAGTCAGTGATTTCATAAGAGCTGCCAAAATAGATAAAGCTAAGAACATGCTAAGGTATAGTCAGGTATCTCTGGCAGAAATATCCTCCTACCTCTCATTTTCTTCCCAAAGCCATTTTATAAAGCTTTTTCGCGAGGATACGGGGATGACTCCAAAAAAATACAGGAGCATGTACTATGGCACGGGATGGCAAATTTCCAATGAATGATCATTTTCCTGCAATTTTATCCTGATAGAGATAATAAGCCAGAACATGAAGTGACTGCTTAAAATCTCCTCCGTTTATCCTGCGAAGAAGTTCCTCTTTATCAAGGACCTTAACATACAAGAACTCGGTCTCATCCAGTTCCTGCCCTGTAACCTTCCTGCAGTTAGTTGCAGCATAAATATGAACTCTGCTGTTTGAAAGTGTGGCATTGGCAGGTACGGTATAAAGATGGGTCCAGTTGTCGGAAACATAACCTGTTTCCTCCATAAGCTCCCTCTTTGCAGTCTTAAAAGCTTCCTCCTCGGTAGCTATGATGTTCTCACTGGTGATATAAGGTACACTGCTCTTTTCCCTGTATTCTACTCCCCCTGCGGGAAATTCGGTAGTAATCTCGTCAATTCCATGTCTGTACTGTCTTACACAGATAAAATTGCCGTTAATGTCCGTTGCTACTATTACCGCAAAACTGTGCTTTGAATAATTATATACAGGACCAATAACCTCTCCGTTGGGAAGCTTGTAATCACATCTTCTGAAATCTATCCAGGCATCCTGGATCACGTGGTCAACCTTTACTTCCTTCCACTCAAGATTTTCGTTATTTGAACTTGCTGTCATATCTTTTTCTCCGTTCTTTACATTAAAAGAGTCAGCCATTTTCTGACTGACCCCCATAGATCATTTAATTGGTGTTACTCCATCGTTTATGTGATATAGTCTCACATAGCATTTTCCCGAAAAATATTTGCTGTGATCACCGGTAAAAGAAACCTTCTGATTGTTCTTCCAGACATAGCCTTTTCCGTTCTTTTCATAGCCGTCGGAAATTGTAAGG
>JAEEGF011633190.1_pt1 | contig 14245 bp, 11 predicted proteins | sample 9134171 | NCBI WGS metagenome assembly JAEEGF01 (sample SAMN16246542, study PRJNA631951) | gut metagenome | biome: gut microbiome; feature: rumen; material: AP-attached | host: Bos | place: Iran: Karaj | collected 2018-10
CAATTCAGTTGGCAGCCAGGGCAGTCAGGACAGATATAAACCCATCTGCTCACTCCGACTGTGTCGTGATTTATCAGGATTCAAAAAAGAATGGCCTCTTCATCACCTCAGTATACTATGCAAGGAATTCGGGAGATATTATAATACAAGTGAGAATGTATGGTTTGCAAATGCAAAGTGAAGGAAAAAATTATGAAGGATAAGTTTGTATCAATTATTCTTAGTGTCACACTGGCTGCAGGTATGTTTTTGATGCCGCAGGCTGCTTACACTGCCTGTGCGGGTGATTATCCTGTGTCTCCTGGAGAAAGTCTTTCGCTCAATACTCCGACAGATGTGAATCTGCCCATGGGGGAAACAGCAGAGTCTTATATGGCCTATGCTTTCAAAACAAACAATAGTAAGGGATATTACTATTCTGTTCTTAATAGTACGCTGCCGGAGACCAATCCGAATGTTCATATTGCAACTGACCAGGATACAGACACAATCATGAGGACGCCAAACACATCCCGATCTTGCCAGATTGGCGATTATAAGGGCGGTGAGAATAATCTGTCACCTGATACGGTGTATTATTTCCTTCTTGGTCGCCGTGCAGATAAGCCATATAAGGCTAACGTTTCAATTGTATTCCTCAAGGACAATGAAGCTGACACCAGCGCTGAGGCATCGGCGTATGGCCTTGGGACAGCGATTTCAGGCTCTATTGATGGCGCGAAGGACGTCGATGTATGGAAGTTTACTACAGCTGATGATGAATACACATTGACAGCAACGGCAGGGAGTAATACAGTTGATCTTTATATTTATAAGGATGCAAATCTGACAGATTTTGTCGTTGAAAAGTCCGTAACCAAAGACGGATTTACAACCAAGCTTACCAAGCTGGAAAAAAATACAACATATTATATAGCACTAAGATGTGCAGCCAATCATATGGAGGGATACAGTCACAATTACAGTTTTACCATAACCGGAAAAAACAATACTAACAACGATCCCGAGAAACAGGAAAATCAGAACGAAAAGAATAAGAACCAGGAAAATCAGAACGAGAAGAATAAGAATCAGGAGACAATAGAGCCGGCATCAGGCAATAAGAATAAAAGCACAAAGTCCAAGAATTACCTGAAGACTATCTCATCAAGCAAATACTTTGTGACCAACATGACTACAAAGGTATCTGCGAATATTTCAGGCAACAAGCTGACCCTGACAAAAGCAAAGGGCGCTTATCTGTTCAGGAAATCCAAGATGAAGAATAAGGTCTTCCAAAAGAGCACTAAACTTAAAAAGTCAAAGTACACATATAAGCTTGCCAAGAACTATAAGATAGTATATGGCAAAAAGCAAAACGGAACAAAGGATGTGGTCAAGACAAAGGCCTGGTTCAACAAGGCGTTTAAAAAGAAGGGCAGTATGTACGGTAAGTACAATATTGGTGTATGCCTCAACAAAAAGGGCCAGGTAACCATGATCTACATATCCGGTTTTGATGTAGGAGCAGAGCAGACTGACTGATTGCAGATATATAAACGACAGATATAGAAAGAGGGGTGGGCAGGATTGAGGTCCACCCCACTATTTCGGTATCTAATATACCCGCACCGTGTACTTTCAATTTGAATGAAGATAGTATAGAATATATTTGAGTAGTACAGCACTATCCGGGGAAAGTATGAGAAAAGCATAGTGATCAAGGATAATCAGGTACATCTTAACAGGGCTCACGTAATAGTGGACGGCCTATTGGTGGCCGGTTCCTACGCGCTGTCTTATTATATTAAATTTGAATCATCTTTTGCAGGGACTGTATCCGGCGGCAGACTTCCGCTTCCGGTTTATTTTTCTGCGCTTTATCTTCTTGTTCCCACATATCTTTTCCTATATTATATGGTCCAGCTCTACACCTCCAGGAGGGCCCTGCGGCTCTGGGATGAATTTGTTGACATCGTCCAGGCCAACGTGATGGGCGTCATAGGATTTCTGGTAGTGCTGTATATCATCAATCAGCCTAACTTCTCCCGATCCATGATCGCCATATTCTTTGTGGTCAATGTTACACTGACCTGTGCAGCTCACTGGATGCTCAGGCGTTTTCTGAGATTTATCCGCAAGAAGGGCTATAATATCAAGCATATTCTGCTGGTGGGATATTCCCGGGCGGCAGAAGCCTACATCATGAGGATCATGGAGAATCCCCAGTGGGGCTACATCATTAATGGAATACTGGACGATTTTGTACCTATCGACACCGCATACCACGGGATCAAGGTGATCGGCAAGATCGACCAGCTGCATTCCTATCTTGAGAACAACAATTACGACGAGATCACCATAACCCTTCCTCTGGACGATTACGACAGATTGGAGAGCCTGGTGGCGGAGTGCGAGAAATCCGGTGTCCACACCAAGTTCATACCGGACTATTCATCTCTTTTCCCAAGCAATCCCTATACAGAGGATGTGCAGGGCATTCCTGTCATAAACATCCGCTATGTTCCCCTGACCAATTCCTTCAACAGATATGCCAAGAGACTGGTGGACATCATCGGCTCAATGGTGGCAATAGTGATCTTCTCACCACTGATGCTGGCTGCGGCAATTGCCATCAAGCTCACCAGCCCCGGACCTGTTATCTACAAGCAGGAGAGGATAGGTCTGAACGGCGTTCCTTTCAAGATGTTCAAGTTCAGAACCATGTATGTCCAGACTGAGGCGGAGGAAAAGAAAGGCTGGACCACCAAGGGGGATCCGAGAGTCACCAAAGTTGGCGGAATCCTTCGAAAGACCAGCATCGATGAGATGCCACAGTTCTTCAATATATTTATAGGACAGATGAGCCTCGTGGGACCAAGACCTGAGAGGCCTCAGTTTGTTGAGAAATTCAAGGAGCAGATCCCAAGGTACATGGTCAAGCATCAGGTTCGCCCGGGGCTTACCGGATGGGCACAGATCAATGGCTACAGAGGTGACACCTCCATCAGAAAAAGAATTGATTACGATATTTATTACATTGAGAACTGGTCCATGACCTTTGATTTTAAGATCTTGCTGGGAACAATCAGGCATGGATTCATCAATAAAAACGCATATTGAATCTTGACCCCTTTTGTGGCAGAATATATTGGTGCAATTTTATAGTAAATTGTATTTTGATTTACTGTGTTTTGCCTTGGAGGGAGAAAAGAAATGTCAAACAGAGATGATGAATACTACGAGTCTCGCAGGGGAGAAAAGAGTTCGAACCGTAGCCGGGATGACCGGTATGATGACAGATACGACGACAGATACGACAGCGGCCGAAGACAGGACCGCGATGATAGATACGACGACAGATACGATGACGGCCGCAGACAGAGCCGCGATGACAGATACGAGGATGGCCGCGGACAGAGCCGTGACAGCAGATATGACGACGGCCGCAGACAGAGCCGCGACGACAGATATGACGACGGCCGCGGACAGAGCCGTGACAGCAGATATGACGACAGCCGCGGACAGAGCCGTGACAGCAGATACGATGACGGCCGAAGGCAGAGCCGTAACAACAGATACGACGACAGATACGATGACGGCCGCAGACATAGCCGTGACAGCAGATACGATGACAGCCGCAGAGACCGCGACGACAGATATGAAGACAGCCGTGGAGGTGGCCGCGGAGGCAGGAACTCCGGAAGAGGCCCCTCATCCGGAGACGAGGGCGGCAAAAAGAAGAGCAGCACCAAGGCAGTGATCCTTCTTGTGGCTGAGATGATCGTGGCCTGCATACTGGTTTATGTGGCATACACTCTTTTCTTCAAGGTTGATGTCACCAAAGTGGGCAAGGTCAATCTGAATGAGGAGGCCATTTCCCAGAGTATCAATGATAATGTTGCCCAGAACACTCAGATGTCTGAGTACACCAACTTAGCGCTTTTCGGTGTTGACTCCAGGGAGGAGCAGCTCACCAAGAATACCAGGTCGGACACGATCCTGATCGCTTCCATCAACAATCAGACGGGAGAGGTCAAGCTCTGTTCGATATACCGTGATACATATCTCAATCTGAGCAACGACACATATACCAAGTGTAATGCTGCTTATGCCCAGGGCGGACCTGAGCAGGCAATATCAATGCTCAATATGAATCTGGATATGGATATCAAGGACTTCATTACCATAGGATTCAGGGGACTGACGGACGTGGTGGACGCCCTGGGAGGCGTGCCGATAGATGTGTCAGATGCAGAGATCTCTCACCTTAACAACTACCAGTCCACAATGGCCCAGGAACTCAAGCTCAAGTACACACCGGTCACAAGTCCGGGACTTCAGACTCTTAACGGACTTCAGGCCACGGCTTACTGCCGTATCAGATACACTGCCGGAGACGATTTCAAGCGTGCCGAGAGGCAGAGGACTGTTCTCATGGCCTGCCTGGAGAAGGCTCAGGGCATGAGTTACAGCAAGCTGGAGACGGTGGCCAACAAGGCCTTTGGAGAGACCTACACTTCTCTCGACCTGGATGAGATCCTTGTAATGCTCAAGAACATTGCAAGCTATAAGGTTGTGGCCAATGACGGATTCCCTGCAGAGGATCTCCGCACCACAGGTACCATGGGCAAGGCCGGAAGCTGCGTGCTTCCCGTAGATCTGCAGAGCAATGTCAAGTGGCTGCACAAGTTCCTGTTTGATGACTCCGAATACGAAGTTTCATCAGACGTTCAGAAGTACAGCGAGAAGATCAAAGGAGATGTGGGCAAGTATATAGGCAATTAAAACATGGGCCGGGCTTTATGTGCCTGGCCTGTTCTCCAATAAGGAAACAAAATGAGTACAGTAGATGTAATTATCCCTACCTACAGACCGGATGAGGCTTTTTTCCGGCTTATAGATGACCTCCAGAAGCAGTCCGTCGCTCCTTCCCGCATAATCATCATGAATACGGAAAAGAGCTACTGGGACCAGCTCACAGATAAGACCAGGGAAAATCCTCTGGATAAATACGACAACATTGTGCTCAGGCACGTTACAAAGCAGGAGTTCGACCACGGCGACACGAGAAATGAAGGAGTTAAGCTCTCTGATGCTGATTATTTTCTGATGATGACCCAGGATGCGCATCCCAGGGACAAGATCCTCATCAGCAGCCTGTTAAAGGCCATGGACAGCGATGTGGCGGCTGCTTATGCCAGGCAGTATCCAAAGAGTGACTGCTCTCTGGCCGAGAGATATTCAAGGAAGTTCAATTATCCCAACGAGGCCATGAAAAAGACCCAGGCAGACATCTCCCGCCTTGGAATCAAGACATATTTCTGTTCCAATGTCTGTGCCATGTACAACAGGAAGATTTTCAACGAGCTGGGCGGCTTCACCAAAAAGACAATATTCAACGAGGATATGGTGTATGCGGGAACAGCCTGCCAGAAGGGCTACGCAATCTGTTATGTCCCTGAGGCCGGCGTTATCCATTCACACAATTATACATATCTTCAGCAGTTCCACAGGAACTTCGACATCGGAGTATCCCAGACGGATCACCCGGAGATCTTTGCCGCAGTGAAGTCAGAGACTGAGGGCAAAAAGATGGTGAGCCAGACCATAGACCACTTCAGGCATATAGGCAAGAGCTACATGATACCTGACTACTGCATCATGTGCGCTTTCAGACTTCTGGGGTATAAACTCGGCAGAAATTACAAAAAGCTCCCAAGGAGCCTTCGTATTTCTTTTGCACTTAATAAGGACTATTTTAAAAAATGGAATTAGATCTTTCAGGAATTAATATAAGAATATCTGATGACATGCATACCTGGGAGGAAGTGAACCTCCTCTATAACTCTGCCCTCAAGCAGATCACCACCAAGATAGAGATCCTTAACGAGGAGTTCCAGGAAGTTCACAGGTACAATCCCATTGAGCACGTCAAAGCCAGGGTAAAGAGCCCTGAGAGCATTGTCAAAAAGCTCAAAAGAAACGGCTATGAATCCACCATTGAGAACATGGTCCGCTACATCAATGATATTGCGGGCATCCGTATTATATGCTCTTTTACCTCGGATATTTACAGGATTGCAGAGATGATATCCAATCAGAAGGACATTCAGGTCCTTTTGGTAAAAGACTATATAATGAATCCCAAGAACAGCGGATACAGAAGCTACCATATGATAATTTCCCTGCCGGTATATCTTTCCGACAGGATTGTATATGTGAAGGTTGAGATCCAGATCAGGACTGTTGCCATGGATTTCTGGGCATCCCTGGAGCACAAGATACAGTACAAGTTCGAGGGCAAGGCTCCGCAGCACATCAATTCCGAGCTGCATGAGTGTGCTACCATGGTGGCTAACCTCGACGCCAGAATGCTTCAGCTTAATGAGGAAATTCTGTCGATAGAGACGGGAAAGTGAAAAAAGGGAAATACTACATTAATGAGGAGTGGCCGAGCACATCGCTGCACCCGGCCTATTATGAAAAAATCTATCTTTTAATTTGATGGCATGGCCCTTACGACCATGTATAAAATATACAAGAAAAATATTAACAAAATATGAACAAGAGATGAACAAAGGGTAAAAATACCCAAGAAATCTCTTTTAAACAATATAAACTTGTCTAATTTGCATAATAAATGATAAGCTAAAGTGGGTGCTAACCCGAATTATCTGATGGACATACCGGGAGGGGAAAAACGTGGATAATTTTATGGACAAACTTGCAGAGAAGATCAGTGGACAGGACATCATAAAGGCAAATGCCAGGGCCGAGGCTGCAGAAGCCGAGAGGACCAGGCAGGAGGCTGAGCAGTACAAGGCACAGCTCGAGGAACTTAAGGAGAATGCCAGGGAGCACAGACAGGCTATCGATGATACTAAAAAGAGCCTGGAATTGCAGAGACAGGCTATCGATGATACTAAAAAGAGCCTGGAATTACAGAGGCAGTCTATCGATGATACCAGGAAGAGCCTGGAATCACAGAGACAGGTTATCGATGATACCAAAAAGAGCCTGGAATCATTGTCAGAAAGAATGGACAGCACCGACACCAACGTACATGATGTCGGCGTTCAGGTATACAGAAATGTTCAGGCTGTTATTGAAAAGAGCCAGCTTACTAACCGCGAAGAATTCAAGACAATGCGGGAGCAGACTGTCGAGACCTTAGAGGACATAAGAAAGGCAAATGAGGATCAGTTTATCGAGCTTCTGGATTCAAATTCCGAGTCCTGTGAGGAGATGAAGAAAAAGAATGCTGAGGCATTCAAGGAGATTGGCAGGAACTTCGAAGAGATCAAGGTTTCCATCGAATCCAAAAACAGTGCGGTGACACCGCTTTTGATCGTGACCCTCATTGTCAGCGGGGCGGATCTTGTTATTAATATATTAAGGATGTTAGGTGTTTTTTAAATGAATTATACACGTACAGTATATCGCAGGAAGATCAGGATATGGTTCCTTCATTCTGCTCTTGTTGTGATCGTAGTGTGGATACTGTTTATGCCCAGCTATGTAAGGTTTGAGAAGGGCGAAGACAATATTTTTACGGTAAAATTAAATAATGTACTCGTCGGTACGGCTTCATCCAGGGATGAGGCCTATGAGGCGTTCAGGGATGCCAGAAGGTCTTTTGCCAAAGGAAGTGACGAACTGGTGCTGGCCAATGCTGATCTGAGTGTCGAAGGAAGTAACGTGCTAATGGGAAGCGTTGATTCCGTAGGGACCATGAGCAAAGCCATGCGGAGTGTACTTGACAGCAATGTCAGAAGCACCCTGAACAGAGCATATTCCATTAAGATCAATGAGTATTCCGTAAACCTCGCGACCCTGAGTGACGTCATGAAGCTGCTTTCAGCTGCGCTCTACAATTATGACACGGACAGGCTCTACGATGTTAATCTTGTGCTGGACGCCGACAGGGAGGTGAACGTTCTCACACCCCAGGTTGTCAGCAAGGAAGAGGTAAAAAAGGAAGAAGAGACCCAGAAGATGAAGATGCCCCAGGCGGGCTTTGAAGCCGAGCTGACGCAGATCGTCAACGATGCCAAGCCCCTGGCCTATGACAAGGACTTCTCTGATTACAAGCTGGGACTTATGAGCATTGATTTTGCTGATAAGGTGGAGATCGTCGAGTGCTATCTTCCGGACAGCTCCATAACTGATGTCGGTACGGCAATAGATGATGTCACCAAGGACAAGGAGACTAATCAGGTTTACGAGGTTCAGTCTGGAGATACACTGGGAAGCATCGCTCTGAAATTCGGCCTCACTGTTGATGACCTTGTAAATATGAATGAGTCCCTGGAGAATGAGAGGACCATGATCAGGGTTCAGGATAACCTGATCGTAACAGTGCCCGAGCCTGAGCTTTCAATTGCTTATACAATGCAGGAGTACTACGAGGAAGACTACGAGGCTGAGGTTCAGTACGTGGACAATGACTCCTGGTACACAACCCAGAGCAAAGTCATCCAGGAACCCTCTGCAGGACACCGCAAGGTCGTAGCCCTGGTCAGCTACAATGACAACAGCGAAGTTGGACGTGAGATAGAAAAAGAAGAAGTTACCTATCAGGCAGTACCCAAGATAGTTGAGAGGGGAACCATAGTTCCACCCACATATATCAAGCCTATTTCCGGAGGAAGACTTACATCCGGATTTGGAAGAAGAAACAGACCTACCAAGGGAGCCAGCTCATTTCACAAGGGCGTGGACTGGGCAACCCCCGTCGGGACATCCGTGTCGGCATCATCCTCCGGAACTGTGACAAGAGCCGGTTGGGGAAGCGGATACGGCTACTGCGTATACATCAAACACTCCGACGGAAGGGAGACCAGATATGGCCATCTGTCCAAGGTCCTGGTTTCCGTTGGACAGTCAGTGAGCCAGGGACAGAGGATTGCTCTCTCGGGCAATACCGGTGTGTCCACGGGACCGCATCTGCACTTTGAGATCCTGATCGGCGGATCCCAGGTAAACCCGCTTGATTACCTGAACTAAAAATTTGGGTTTTACAAATCCGGGTTATTGTGTTATAACAAACAGGATAATTCGTGGAAAAGAGAGATTTCTATGGAAAAATATGTGATAAAGGGCGGAAATCCCCTTGTGGGCGAGGTTGAAATAGGCGGCGCCAAGAACGCAGCACTGGCCATCCTCGCGGCAGCCACAATGACAGATGAGACCGTCTACATAGATAATATGCCTGATGCTTCAGATACCAATGCAATGCTGCAGGCCATCGCCAGCACCGGAGCGTTTGTGGAGAGGATTGACAGGCATTCAGTCAAGATCAATGCATCACAGATACATGATTATACGATTGAAAATGACTATATAAAGAAGATCAGGGCGTCATACTATCTTTTGGGTGCCCTTCTTGGCAAGTACAAACAGGCCGGAGTTGTCCTGCCGGGTGGCTGTTACATAGGGCTTCGCCCCATCGACCAGCACATCAAGGGTTTCACGGCACTCGGAGCCAATGTAAACATTGAGCATGGCATTATTTACGCCAATGCTGAGAAACTGGTTGGCAGACACATTTACCTGGACGTTGTCAGTGTGGGAGCCACCATCAATATAATGATGGCTGCAACCATGGCAGAGGGCAAGACCATCATTGAGAATGCGGCCAAGGAACCCCACGTGGTTGATATCGCCAACTTCCTAAACAGCATGGGAGCCAATATCAAGGGCGCAGGTACAGATGTCATCCGAATCCGCGGAGTTGAGAAGCTCCACGGCACAGAGTACACCATAATCCCCGATCAGATCGAAGCAGGTACCTTTATGCTGGCAGCAGCTGCCACCATGGGCGATGTCACAGTCAAGAACGTCATCCCCAAGCACCTGGAGTCCATCAGCGCCAAGCTGGTTGAGATGGGCTGTCAGATCCATGAGTCTGACGATGAGGTCAGGGTAGTCGCCACCAGGAGACTTCAGAACACCCACGTCAAGACCCTTCCGTACCCGGGATTCCCGACAGACATGCAGCCCCAGGTAACTGTAGCTCTGGGCCTGGCAAGCGGTATCAGTATAGTGACGGAGAGCATTTTCGAGAACCGCTTCAAGTACGTGGATGAACTCACCAAGATGGGAGCCGCCATCAAGGTAGAGGGAAGCACCGCCATCATTGAGGGTGTGGAGAGATACACGGGAGCAACGGTTTCAGCTCCGGACCTTCGCGCCGGCGCAGCTCTTGTCATTGCAGCTCTCACCGCTGAGGGCTTCTCCACCATTGAGGAGATCAAGTATATCAAGAGAGGCTACGAGGACTTCGACATCAAGCTTCGGGAACTCGGAGGCCAGATCGAACTGGTGGAAGAGGACAGGGATATCCAGAAATTTAAAATGAAACACGCGTAAATTTTACTGTGAACGATAGACGGATTGCTCCGCCCAAAAGCGGCTCTCGCATTTATTTAATATAGTGAATAAAGTAGCCCATGGATTCATGCGGAAATGCGCAGTTCTCGGGCGAGCTGATGATTTTCAAATTGAAAAAAACCAGAAATGCTGACTTCTCTGAGTAACACGAAAGGAAGCATTTCTGGTTTTTTGAAATTTAGAAAATCACAGCAAGCACGACCACAAGCATTTCCGCATGAATCCATGGGCGGCATTTTCTCTAGATAATCTCTTGAATATACACCCCCGGGCATTTGCTCAGATCAACGTAATCGTTTCCCACTCTGATGGTGGGGCGGGAGAGGTGCGTGCTGTTGACGAAGATGATCTCGCCAATCTCTCCCGTGTTGAGCCTGACTGTATTGCGCAGGTATGTGTTGACAATATTGTGAAGGAACGCCAGTATCATCTCCGCGTCATATTTCTGGAATCCCTCGTCCTCAAACATCGAGATCGCAATAAACGGACAGAGCGGCCCTCTGTAGTAGCGGGAGCTGGTCATGGCGTCATATACATCAGCAATGGCCACCGCCTTGGCATATTTGTCGATCTGCGGAGCTTTAAGCTTCAGCGGATAACCTGTCCCGTCGCATCTCTCATGGTGCATCAGCGCCGCATTTTTGACATGAGTACTGATGGACAGTGACCTCATGGCCTCGTAGCCCTTCTGAGGATGTGTCTTGATGATGGTGTATTCCTGATCTGTCAGCTGTCCCGGCTTGGTAATGATGGAGTCGGGGATCAGAAGTTTACCGATATCATGGAAAAGACCTGCCTGAGTGGCAAGCTCAATCTCAGGTTCTGACCACTTGAGCCACTGGGCCAGTACATTGGTGATGAGGCCAACGTTGATGCAGTGGGTGAAGGTGGCGTCGTCATATAACCTTAAGTTGTGCAGCATGTCGAAGATATTGGATGCCGTGCGCCCCTTGCCGAGAAGAGAATAAATAGGTGTCATCATCTCATCCAGATCAAGATCCTGGTTGCCCTTTAGTATGTCGCCGATGGTGTGCTCAAACCTGCTGGCGCACTCCTCAAAGTCGTGTTTGAATTCCTTGAACTCCTCAGACTGCTTAAGACGCTCAGAATAAGTAAGCCCTGCGTTGTCCGGGCTGTTAAGTGCCAGGTTTTCAACAGGGTCTTCCTCTATGAGTACGTCTATTATGGAATAGAATGCCAGCCTGGCGATGTCTTTCTCGTCCAGTACGGTACCCTTATCCAGAAGACGGATATTGGAGTCGTAGGAGAAGACATCATTTGCCAGCACCATTCCCGGCAAAAGCTTTTTAGTAGTCATTCTCTTCATGAAATTAATTATATGTGCGTAAAAAGCCCTTGTCAAAGGTATTTATCGGGGGTTGACAGCTCTTTTCCCTTGTAATATCATCATTTCATAAAATAAATTCTTCGGGGCAGGGTGAGATTCCCAACCGGCGGTATAGTCCGCGACCTGCATGCACTGCATGTGGCTGATTTGGTGAGATTCCAAAACCGACAGTATAGTCTGGATGAGAGAAGAGTTCACAATAGTTATTTTTTTGTGGTGCCCCAGGTCAATTCAGATCTGAGGCTTTTCTTTTTCTTCAAAAACATGATGCGAAAACTTTAACCCGATGAGAAAGAAGGAGACATGAACGAACAAACAAACATCTTTACCGTAATCGCTGACAACGCAGGACATTTCATTGCCCTGGTGCTGCTGATCGCAGCAGCCTTTGCCCTCACAGCAATAGCAGAGAAAATGGCCAGGAAGAGGGATGAGGAGAACGGCATCCGCACAGAGACGATCTTTGGCGCAAGACAGCTGGCCATCATAGGTGTCTTTTCCGCAATAGCCTTTGTGCTTATGCTGTTTGAGTTCCCGCTGCCCTTTGCGCCGGGATTCTACAAGCTGGACTTCAGTGACATACCTGCCCTTATCGGCGGATTTGCAGCAGGCCCTCTGGTGGGAGTTATGATCGAATTCATCAAGATGATGCTGAACATCATCCTTCAGGGAACCACAACAGGATTCGTTGGCGAGATCGCCAATTTCGTAGTGGGCGCAGCCCTCGTGATCCCTGCAACAGTTATCTACAGATTTAAGAAGACCAGGAAGATGGCCCTCATCAGCTGCCTGGCAGGAACCATCTGCATATCAATCGTAGGAGCCACACTTAATGCATTCTTCCTGCTTCCTGCATATGCGGTGCTCTTTGGAAGTGGCATTGATTCCTTTATTGCAGCCGGAACAGCCATCAACCCTGCAGTAACGAACCTTTTCACCTTCTGTGCACTCTGCGTTGCACCATTTAACCTTGTGAAGGGAGTTATCGACAGCGTGATCACCTTCCTTGTTTACAAGCAGCTCAGCCCTATACTTAAGGCTAACACTACACATATCACCAAGGCAGGTGCCGATAAGATCCATAAGGAGATGGAGACATCAGAATCAGCCGTTTAAAGACAAACACAGTTACAGTTGTCAGCCAGACCGGTCAGGAGAGACATAAATCCATCTGCTCACTCCGGCTGTGTCGTGATTTATCAGGACTCAAAAAAGAATGACCTCCTCATCTCATGTTATTCGGGACAATCGGAGGTCATTCTTTTTTTCATCCGATAAATCATCTCCTCGCCGACATGATTCGCATTTGGATTTATGTCTCACCTGACTATCCCGGCTGACAACTGAATTGTTACGATATAAATACTTGCCCTCAGAGAAATCTGTCGACAGGTATTTTTCTATTGCTCTATAATGGTATTTAAGGGGAAACTGTTATGAAAGCTATTGAATACAAAGTTGTAGAGAAGATAATCACATTGTACATGGCGGGAAATAACGATGCACCGCTTATAGTTCTCAACAGCTTCTCGGGGAACGGAGAAGGGGTATGGGAAGAAGTAAAAGAACTATCAGATAAGGATTTCAGTCTTCTCAATATTTCAAATCTGAAGTGGAACCATGACATGACGCCCTGGTACAGTCCGCCTCTTCCCTGGGAGAAGGAGGAGAGCTCCGGTGGAGCAGATGAGTACCTGGAGCGACTCATAGGAGATATTATTCCCAAAGCAAAGGAGTATCTTGAGGCAGAGCCATCCAAGATTGGAATTGCAGGATATTCTTTAGGCGGATTGTTTGCACTTTATGCACTATATAAGTGCGATATGTTCGATTGCGGGGCCAGTGTATCAGGATCTTTGTGGTTCCCGGGTTTTAAGGATTTTGTCTTTGACAATAATATGAAAAGAAAGCCTGAAAAGCTGTACATTTCCCTTGGGGACAAGGAAGCAAAGACAAAAAATCAGATACTCAGAACTGTACAGGAAAACTCAGAGGCGATAGCAGGCCATTACAGAGAGCAGGGACTGGATGTGACCTGGGAGCTCAATCCCGGGAATCATTTCAGGGAACCGGAGCTCAGGACAGCAAAGGGGATTGCGGCAATTCTAAAATAGAGAGTGTAAGTCAAAGGGACAGTCCCCCTTGACTTCATCAGAGAGTGAATGGGGGAAAATAGTGAAAAAAAGTGTAATGAAAGCGGGAAAAATATTGCTGGCTTTGGCAGGTGCATCTCTGGCAGCGGGATGCTCGCTGCAAAACGAAAATGCAGGTGGAACTGACAATACAGTTACCGGGGCGGAGGTGGATAGGGTAGAAATGGGTGAAAAGGCAATCACTAAAGAGGACAGGACGGATAACTGGACTGCACCTGAAGGGCAGGCTGCAGGTGATGCCAATATGCTGACGCTTCCGGTATCCGAATCTGAACCTGTCAGGATTTCTTTTGATGAGAGGGAAGAGAAGGGCTTGTGGGACAGCTACAAGGGCGGTGCGGAATGCGAGGATGCCTTTGCGAGTATAGAT
>JAEEGF010156342.1_pt1 | contig 14244 bp, 10 predicted proteins | sample 9134171 | NCBI WGS metagenome assembly JAEEGF01 (sample SAMN16246542, study PRJNA631951) | gut metagenome | biome: gut microbiome; feature: rumen; material: AP-attached | host: Bos | place: Iran: Karaj | collected 2018-10
TCTTCTCAAACAAATGGCAGGAGATAGCCAATGCCATCGGCACCAATCTCGACCACGGCGTGACCATTCTCGACGGCCACGGCTGGTACACAGGACGCGACCGAAAGGTGCTCTGTATCCTGGCCAAGAAGAGCGAGAGCAATCTTATTTTCCGCATCATCAAACAGATAGATCCACAAGCCTTCGTCTCGCAGAGTGCCGTCATCGGTGTGTTCGGCGAGGGATTTGAAAGAATAAAGTAAATAACCCACCCCTAACCCCTCCCGAGGGGAGGGGAATAATAAAGTAAGAGAACAATGAATAGTAATAATAGTAGTAATAAAACTAACCAAACTCCCCTCCCCTCGGGAGGGGCTGGAGGTGGGTTATTAGGGGCTGGAGGTGGGTTATTAGTTTTCTGCACCAACAACGCACATAAGCTCAGTGAAATCAGGGCCATACTGGGCAATCAGTTCGAAGTGCTGTCATTGAAGGACATCGGTTGCGACGTAGATATTCCCGAGACAGGCACCACCCTTGAGGAGAATGCCCTGCTGAAGGCCCGCTACGTGTGGGACCATTACCACCTGCCCTGTTTTGCCGACGACACCGGCCTGGAGGTCGATGCCCTTGATGGAGCCCCCGGCGTTTACAGTGCCCGCTATGCCGCTGTCAGGTACGCTGCGACAATGTCGCAGCCAACAGAACAGCCTGCGGAACAGCCTACGGAACAGCCTACGGAACAGCCTGCCAGCCATGACAGCGAGGCGAACATGCGCCAGCTGCTCGAGGATTTAGGAGAAAATAACAATCGCCACGCACGGTTTCGCACCGTCATCGCGTTAATAACAGAAAAGAAGATATGTCCCTGTGGCTGCAACAGCATCAAGCAGGAACAACTGTTCGAGGGCATCATAGAGGGCGAGATAACTCGCGAACGCAGTGGAGCCGAAGGCTTTGGCTACGACCCCATCTTCCGTCCCGACGGCTACGACAAGACCTTTGCCGAACTGGGCACCGACATCAAGAACAAGATTAGTCATCGCGCCCGCGCCACACAGAAACTCTGTGAGAAATTGAAAATTGAAAATTGAAAATTTTTTACAACGGATCACAGGACTGAAAGTTCCTCCCCTTAGTGCCAGTCAATCCCTGATTACTCCCGGCCATCCCCCAAAAAACCTCCCCAAAAAATAGAAGAAACTCCAAGCATTATGACAAGAAACAACAATACAGAAAATTGGATCAAGAGATGTTTGATGCTCACACTGTGCTGTTTTCAATTTTCAATCTTCAATCTTCAATTTTCAATTTTCAATTTTCAATCTTCAATCTCCTACGCCCAGACTGGCACCTGGAAGTCTTTCATGTCCTACAGCGAGCCGCAGCAGATAGTGAAAGGGGGCGACCGACTCTACGTGCGAGCTTCCAACGACCTTTACAGCTATAATCTCAGCGACCAGTCCATCACCACCTACGACAAGATGCGACAGCTGAGCGATACTTACATTGACCATATTGCCTGGAACCCCACAGTCTCTAAACTCATCATCGTCTATCAGAACAAGAACATCGACTTGCTGAACACCAACGACGAGGTGTTCAACCTCAGCTCTTACTACGCCCGTTCCATGACGCAGGACAAGACGGTGAACTCCATCTTCATCTACCAGCAATATGCTTTCCTCTGCACCGCTTTCGGTGTGGTGAAGGTGAACATGCGCAAGAACGAGGTGACCGAGTCGTACATCCTGAACCGCAACATCACCATTGCCGGATATGCAGCCGACAGCCTCTACGTGCGCGATAGCAACGGCGGCGTGCTTGCCGCCAAGATCACAGCCAACCTCATCGACCCCCACAACTGGCACGACACTACCATCATCCCCGATGGAGTGTTCACCCCCTCAACAGCCGACTGGGATCAGTACCTGCCCACCGTTCAGACGCTGCAACCCGGCGGACCGAGGTACAACACGTTCTCCTACATGCGCTATGATAACAATCGTCTCGTCACTGCCAGTGGCGGATGGATAGACGGCGGACAGTTTTCACGTCCGGCCTGCGCCCAGTTCTTAGAGCCCGACGACGCCACGTGGACCATCATAGGGCGCGAGAACGTACAGCCTTATTCGGCTACGCTCTTCACCGATGCCACTGCCATTGCCGTCGATCCTGCCGATGCCAACCACTACTTCCTCTCCACCTGCGGCAGCGGCCTCTACGAGTTCCGCAACGGACAGATGGTGAAAAACTACACCGCAGGCAACAGTCCTATCATTTCGGCATTGGCAGAAACCGATCCGAATGCCCATAATTATGTGCGCGTAGATGGCATTGTTTTCGACAAGAACGGTAATCTGTGGATGACTGTCAATAGTTCAAAGGCTACTAAGCCAGTGCTCAAATTCAATTCCACAAACAATGAGTGGACAGAGTACAATGACCCTTTACTCTTCTATAAAAATAAACCACTACGTATTGTACGCAATTCTATTCTCGACCGCAACGGCCACATCTGGATGATAAACGACCACCACGAGCACCCCTGCATGTTGCGCATAGACCCCTCGACCGATACTTTCTATCGCTACGACAACTTCACCAATCAGGACGGCACGAAGAACGAGACCCACTATGTGCGCTGTGTGGCTCAGGATCTCGACGGCAATATCTGGATGGGTACCGATGTAGGTCTCTTTATGTATGATGCTGCTCAGCAGGCCGACCCCACGCAGGGCTACACGCAGATTAAGGTTCCGCGCAACGACGGCACCGATCTGGCCGACTATCTGCTGGCCAACGTCGATGTGACCTGCATTGCCGTTGACGGTGCCAACCGCAAGTGGATAGGCACAAGCGGAGCAGGTGTCTATCTCATTTCAGCCGACAACATGGAGCAACTGCAGCACTTCAGTACCGAAGACTCACCACTGCTCTCCGACAACATAGAGAGCATTGCCGTCAATCACACCACAGGTGAGGTGTACTTCGGCACCCAACTGGGTCTCTGTTCGTACATGAGCGATGCCACTGCTGCCGTTGACGAAATGAAAAAGGACGATGTCTATGCCTTCCCCAATCCCGTACCTCATGACTACAACGGCCTGATCACCGTGCGCGGCCTCTCAGCCAATGCCGACGTGCGCATACTCAGCATCAGCGGTAAGCTCATAGCCAACGGACGAAGCAATGGCGGCACCTTCACCTGGAACGGGCGCGACCTCAACGGCAACCGCGTGGCCTCGGGAGTCTATATGATAGCCACAGCCACCAGCGAGGGCAAGAAGGGCGTGGTGGCCAAAATTGCCATCGTCAGATAAACTTTTTTTTCCTCTATGAAAAAAATAGTTCTTTGTTTATTCACACTCTTCTTGGTTCAGCAGATACATGCCCAGACCGATTCAGCCGCAATAGCGGCTTTAGGACTGCCTGTGCTCTCTATTCAGACAGTCAATGGGGAGATGCCAACCTGCGATTTTATTTGGGCACCAGAAGGCGAATTTGGCATCGGCACGACCAACAGGACGAAAGTGCCAGGCAGAGCAATCCTCACCGAGGGTGACAGCACGCTCTACGACAGTGGTGAATATGAGGACGGCATGAGTGGCATGACAATTCGCATACGAGGAAACACCAGTGCCTACTACAGCTTGAAGAAACCCTACAAAATAAAGCTGGAGGTGAAAGGCGACATGCTTGGACGCAACAACGAACTGTATAATGATAAAAACTGGGTGCTCCTGGACCAAGGGGGAGACCAGTTGAATGCGGCTGTAGGCTTCAAACTCAACGAGATACTACAGTTAGGCGATTGGACACCTGCCTACCGCTACGTCAACTTGATCTTCAACGGCAACTATCACGGAGTCTATATGCTCGCGGAATCGGTGAAGCGCAATACCAAAGCCCGACTCAACGTGGATACCGACGGTTACATCATTGAGCGAGATGCTTACTGGTGGAATGAACCTGTCTATGTCAGTAGCGGAGAAAACAAAAAATTCACATTCAAATATCCTGACGAAGACAACATCACTACTGAACAGCAGGAAGAGGCCAAGCAGTTCATAGACCAAATGGAGACTGCCATAGCCAGCGGCACCTACGAAGACTGCATCGACGTTCAGTCGTTTGCCACATGGCTTCTGGCAAACGACATCTTAGGTGTAGGCGATGCAGCAGGAACCAATATTTTTATGCTCAAGAGAAATGTATCATCCAAGATACAAATGGCTACATTATGGGATTTCGATGCCGACTACAAAACGGAAAATCAGTGGTCGCAAATACATCAGAACAACCAGCTCTTCTACTTCCCAGCATTGCTCAACAGCACCAACCGCACATTTGCCGCGCACTATAAAAGCCTTTGGCAAAACCACGGACAGTCAATCATCAACCAGCTCTGCACCTTCCTCAACGAGTTCAGAGAGAGTAGTGTGGCCCAAGGGCTACGGCAGTCAAGACCACTCGACGGAGCCATCTGGAACTATCCGCCAGACAAAGTAGATGATAACATAGACAATACCCTGAATTGGTTCACTAACCGCAAACAGTGGTTAGACGCGCAGATAGAAGTCATTGACACAGGCGCTACCTCCATGACTGCCATTCGGCAGGAACAGCATTCCGCTCAACTATTCACACTCAGCGGCCAGCGTGTCACCACAAAAAATCCCGCTCCAGGCATTTACATCCGGAACGGGAAAAAATACGTAATTCATTAACTTTTCATATCCCCCCCAATTAAAGGCATACAGATCCCCCTCCCCTCGGGAGGGGTTAGGGGTGGGTTTTTGTTTAGCTCAGTTCCAGCATTCTCTTGATGGGCTTCACCGCCTTTTCAGCCAGTTCGGGATCAATCTCGATGGCAGGCTGTTCATTCTTCAGCGCCTGATAGATTTTCTCCAGCGTGTTCAGCTTCATATACTGGCACTCATTGCAGTGGCAACTCTGAAGTCTGAAGTCTGTAGTCTGTAGTCCATCCTCTGAAATCTCCGGTGGTACAGGAATGAACACCTTCTCTGGGCATCGACGCTGCAACTCATGCAGAATGCCCGCCTCAGTCGCCACAATAAACTGTGTTGCGCTGTTCTCCTGTGCATACCGAATCATGTCTGCCGTCGAGCCCTTCACGTCGGCCAAGGCCAGCACCGGACCTTTACACTCCAAATGAGCCATCACAATCGCCTCAGGATGGGCTTTCTTCATCGCGACGATAGCGGGTACCGAGAAGCGCTCATGAACGTGACAGCCGCCCTGCCAGAGGTCCATGTGGCGACCTGTCACCTCGTTGATGTAACTGCCCAGGTTGTAGTCAGGACCAAACAGAATCTTCGCGTCCTTCGGTAACTGATCGACCACCTTCTTCGCGTTGCCGCTCGTCACCACCACATCGGTCAGTGCTTTCACCGCTGCCGTAGTGTTCACATAGCTCACCACCAAGTGGTCGGGATGCTCGTCCTTCCATCGCTTCAGGTCCTCCGCCTTGCACGAGTCGGCCAGTGAGCAGCCTGCTGCCAGATCGGGACAGAGCACCAGCTTGTCGGGCGACAGCAACTTACACGTCTCAGCCATGAAGTGAACGCCACACATCACAATGATCTTTGCATCCGTCTCAGCCGCCTTACGTGCCAGCGCCAGTGAGTCGCCCACGAAGTCGGCCACCTCCTGAATGTCGCCCGTGGTGTAGTAATGAGCCAGAATCACTGCCTTCTTCTCGTCGGCCAGTTGTCGGATAGCATTTTTCAGTTCAGTATCATCCATATATTTCTTCTATCTAAATTGTTCTCAAAAAATTGCATTATTTATTTGTTCGAAAGTATTCCTTATCACTTTGTTGGCAAAGATAATAATAAATTCTGATTTATTCTGTTTAATCGCTCAAAAAAATGAATAATTTCCCGATTATCCCCACCGCATTATTATATTTCTTCTTTTTTTTCTTTTTTAAAAAATAGAATGATATATATGATGGTGCGTGGATATGTGCAAAACTTTCTGCCCATTTATTTGCCAGATGAGTTATGATGTTGAGGTGCACAGGTTATTCACCGCATGTGTGCAAACTTACTCTTTGTGTTTCAGTCGTTTACTATGTTTATCCACCAATTCCAAAACCGTTGCATAACTGCTATGGTGAATAAAAAAATACTGCATATATTGTTGAAAACTCACCCATTTCATCGGGATAACTCGGTGTATTTGCACATCCTCTTTTTATCCACAAAGTTATTCACAACAAAATCCACAAGTTATCCACAGCGTTATCCACAACTGCAAACTTTCTACCACGAATTTTTCGAATTATACGAATCATATCATTTTATTACGAATTAAAATAATCAAAAATAAAAATTCGTATCATTTGATCAATTCGTGGTCAAAGGAATAACTTTCTACCACGAATTTTTCGAATTATACGAATCATATCATTTTATTACGCATTAAATCAATCAAAAATAGAAATTCGTATCATTTGATCAATTCGTGGTCAAAGGAATCATTCGAGTTATAGTTTATTTCATGATGTAGTTTAGGCTATATCACGTCACTATTTAGGCTGAATCATCATGCGATATAGCCTAAATCGTGTTGTGAAATAGCCTAAAACGCATCGTGATTCAGCCTAAAATGTAACCAATCCCCCCTCCTCAGGGGAGGGATAAGGTGTGTTATGCCTCCATTTCCCTCACCATCATCCTGTTAGGACGACGTTCCGTATAGCTGACGTGCACCCAGAAGTGACCCGTCTTCTTCGATTGTTCCAGCAGCAGCTGGTCGAACTCCAAGTTTTTTCGGATGAAGTCGAAATACTGACGTGCCAGCTTCTTGGTAGGTGTGAGCAGGTCGGCTGCCTCACCCTTGCAGTGCTGTGAGTTGGTGACGCCGCGCACTACAAAGTTCAGGCACTCTGAGCGATAACCGCTGATCACCGTCACGGGTCCGAACTGCTTGCGTAACGGTTCAAGCACTCGTTGACAGAGCGTGCGCAACCGACCCACAATGAGTTCCGGCTCTTCTACTCGGTTCACCATTCCCAGTCGGGTGCAGGTGTAGGAATACAACATCTCGCGGAGCGTGAAGTGGTCCGTGAGGAATTCATTCTCATCCATTACAAATTTGTGTTTTTCCATGGTTGAAATTGTTTTAAAAAATTGGTGTGTTAGACATTAGATAAATGAAAACATCTTTGAGAGAATGTTTCATTTCGAGTGCAAAATTAACATTTTAAAATGCAATAACTGTTCATAATAAAAAATTAAGTGTTAAAATTCTCCGAATTTAAGATTATTTAATATTTTTATTTCCAATTCATTTTGCTATATAAATAATGTTTGTGTACTTTTGTAAAATGAGTTACTACAACCATTCATCATTAATGATACCATCATCTTAGAAGATGCCTGCCACGAACAGCGCTCGGCTTTGCCGCTTGCTACCGCAGGGACGCAAGAACATGCACTAATAACGAAAACAAACTCAACAATATGCCAACAACAACAAGTAAAGCAACAGTTGCACTGACTCCCGACTTCTTGCGCGACCTCAGCATAGTGGCCGAGGACGAGGGACTCATGCGTCAGGCCGTCAGATACATCAAGCGGCTCGCCGCAAAGCAGCAAAAGTATGATCCTACACTCATGACTAAGGAGGAATTCTTTCGTCAAGTAGATCAAGCCAAAGAAGAAATAAGACAAGGTAAATGTACTGCTTTCACCGATATGCATGAGATGCATGCATGGCTCAATAGTCTTTGAACATGATATATAAGCTGATATATGCTAACAAGAACAATAACAAAGAAGCACAGACTTATCTACGAAGTATTCGACACCGAAGTCTATGTGGAAGTACTCTCTTCTTACGGACACTACGATGATAAATAGCAACGCTCGGCTTTGCCGCTTGCTACCGCAGGGAAGCAAGAATATGCATGAATAACGAAAACAAATAGACAATATAAAATTTTTTTTACAAACTAAAACTTTTTTTTAAAATGAGAAAACTAAAACTATTGTTAACTATTACCGCCTTGTTATTTTTAGGAGGTATTAGTGTGAATGCACAGCTGACGAACGGTACTGTGTACTGGATTCAGGACATTAGTACCGGACAGTTTCTTAGTCAAGGTGACAATTGGTCAACGAGAGCTGTTATGAAAGACGTTGGCGGACTTGGATGGGAAGCCGTTTACATCTCCGATGGTGTTTACAAACTGCAAAACATCATGTGGAATACTGTAAGGAATCAAACTAAAGGCCTTGGAAGTGACCTGTATGTAGACAATGGCTCTCCAGCACAGTTTACGCTTACTGCTTCTGGCAATGGCTATAAAGTTAGTTTGAACGGCAATTATTGGGTGAACAACGGAGGGGAGAATGCCTATAAGGAGAAGCCTCTCGGCACAACGACAGATGCTGCAGCAGCAAGTGTATGGAAGTTCCTTACGAAGACAGAATATGATGCTGCCATTCAGGCATACAAGGACGGAAAGGCTGCTTCCTATGCCGCTGCTCTTGGCTATTCTGTCAGCACAGTTTCTGAACTGGAGACACTTATTAGCGATGCTGAGGAATTTATGAGCAAAGACTATACTTCCAGTATCAAGAATCCAACCCTTGGTAGTAATGGAGACAATTGGACACACGGAACTGTTTCTCAACGTAGCGAAGGCTGGAATGTAGGTAATGGATGTGCGGAATTTTGGAATGGTTGTGGTTACTGCAAACAAACCGTCAGTGGGCTGCCTAATGGTCTCTATAAGGTTACTTTTGTGGGATCATATCGCCCGGCAAATAAGGCAGAAGCCTTGAATTTGGTTTCTGAGAAGACCAGTAGTCCTGCTTTCGTTTATGCTAATGACGCTAAGGTTGAATTCCTCCATTGGATTGATGTGCCTGCACAGGCCAATGGTCGTGGAGACATTACTGTTGCAAATGGTTACCAGAATTCTTTATATACCTATGTTACCGACGGCACATTGACTCTTGGCATAGTGGCTGACGGTTATACGGATGTTCCAAGTTGGACTACATTCGGCCAGTTCACGCTAACTCAATATTATAGTGTTGCTTCATACAAGTTAGCTTATAACGAAGCCATGACAGCAGCGACTACAGCTTCAGAAACTCTTGATGGTTTCACCCTATATGCAACGCAGAAAAGCACCCTTGATGGAATTATCACAGCTAATACGCTTACTGGTGATGACCTCTCGGATATTGATAAGTTGACAGAGGCAACTATTAACTTGAATAATGCATCGTTAGCTGTTGCAGCAGAAGTAGCAAATTGTAAGAAATATGTAAGCATAGTTTCTACTATAAATGGAGGAACGAATGTTGACCTGACTTCGTTTATCACGAATCCCTCATTTGAAAATGGATTAACAGGATGGACAAACACTGGGAATATGGTTACTCAAGGTAATACCTCTTTTGGAAAAACTGGAAACAACTACGTAGAATTCTGGCAGCCCAATGGCACAAAGGGTCTCTCACAAACAATTAGTTTACTCCCTTCAGGACTCTATGAACTTACTGTTGATGTGAAAGCTCGCGGTGTGTCCTCAGCCAAGGTCTTTGCTGGTGGCAATGAGAAGGCTGTGAAAATTGCCGATGAACAGAATACCTATGTGGTAGACTTTGCCGTTGACGACAAGGTCCATGCAACCATTGGATTCGAGGGTGTAGGAACAGGTGCTGGCAGCAGCTGGCTGGCTCTTGACAACTTCACACTTAAGTATGTGGGCGGTCTGCCAGATGTGGAGGCTGTCACGGGTAAGATGAATGCCACCGTGGCACAGGCACAAACTGACGCCATAGCTAACTATAACAGCGAGAAGACAGCTGCAAACTACAACGCGGCTGTGAATGCTATTGCTGCTGCTCAGGCATCTAAGGATGCTTATACCGATGCTGCTACGGCCATTACCGCTGCCAATGCACTTAAGGAGGCTCACAACTTCGCTTCGGCTGCTGCAACAACAACATTCGCTGAGGCCATTGCAGCCATCAATAATGCCTACACTGACAATTCACTCACTACAGACGCTGCTGCTGCTGCAGGCACAACTCTTGGAACAGCACTTTCAGGATGGCGAGGCAATCCCAATGGTGCTGCCGTGAAATACTTGAACGACGGCTTCTCGCTGAACGACTATGATCAAGCGCTTTATGTGAACACTTGGTCAACTGAGGGTGAGAGCGATGGTTCAAACTTCAAGGTTCCCTTCTATGAGTACTGGACAGCTGATGCCAACTCGCTGGCTGAGAATACTTGGACAGGCACTCTCACAAACCTTCCCAATGGTCTCTACAGTGTTTCTGCGTTGGTACGCGTCCGCGCAAAGAATGAGATTGCTGCAACTGATGCTACTGGTATCACGATGGACGTGAATGGTAATGGAGAAGGTGAATATGCTGCAGTTGATGTAACGGAAGGAGAGCAGATTGGTGAGTCTCAGTTCCAGTATGCTACCTACACTGCAAAGGGTTTGGTAAAAGACGGTAACCTAACTCTCAACTTTAATGTCGCTGACGGCAATAATGTTTCTTGGCTGTGCTTCAAGAATGTGAAGTACACCAAGGTTCGCGACCTCACTCCTGAGGAGGCTGCCATCGTGCCTACTGCTATCGCGCTGAAGGTAGGAGACGATGAGGTGACTGAGCCTATTGCGCTGAACGCTACGAACAACACTGTAACGCTGACAGTGGATTATACACCTGTTGATGCAACAGAAGGTGTCACATGGGTATCATCTGACGAAACAGTGGCTACTGTAGTTGGTGGTGTCGTAACTGGTGTAGCTCCTGGCACAACCACCATTAAAGCAACCTCTACGCTTGATGAAAACGTTAACGCTACTGCTACAGTGACTGTAACTTATCCGGAAACAGAGGTGGTCGCTTCTTCATATGTTAACGATGGCGCTACTCGTACAGTTGTAACACTGGGCGAAAACCTCATCAAGAACGGTTCGTTTGAATATCCTAATGGGTATTATGGATGGACAGATGCAACTAATGCTGCAGCACAGTTAAACTCAACAAACTTTGATATTGTTACCGAGAATGATAATAAGTATCTCCGCTCGAAGAATCATGGCGGAAGCTCTGCAGCTTCTTCAATCGGTACAGCTTGGCCTATTGAGAATGGTAAAACCTATATCTTTGGATATCGGACTAAGACTGCAAAGAGTGGTGGCTCTACAGAATTCCAAAAAGTAAGCTTGACAAATACGTTAGGAACAGAGACTTCAGTCATTAGCACTACGCAAAGTCTTGAAACAACATGGTCTGAGATTAAATATGAATTCACCAATTCAAGCAATTACGCTTATGTTCAGTTCCGTGCTCGCTGGCTCGGTGAAAATGGTCAGCTGAGTAGCTTCGATGACTTCTATCTCCAGGAGGTAACGGACGAAAGCACCCAGGGTAACGTTGACTATGCAACCGCAGCCATTCCTACTGCAAACATCGGTACAGGTGCCTTCCAGTACAGCCAGGATGCTATCGATGATGCCAATGCTCTCGTACAGGGAACTGCTACTGTTGAGGAAGTTCAGAACGCGTATGATGCTCTGACAACCATCAATGAGCCAAGCAACGGACAGCTCTTCAACGTTATCCTGACCTACAGTGGCTGGACTTACGATCAGAAGGCAATAACCTATCTTGCTAACGCACGTAACGATGGTGGTTATTACAACATCCAGTACAAGGAACCTGCTAACGTGAACCTGGCACAGGCATTCACCTTCACCAAGGTAAGCGGTAACAACTATAAGATGAGCCAGATCGATGCCGACGGCAACGTTCGTTACATTTCTACTGGCGTACCTTATGGAGGCAATACCGGTCAGATTCGTACAACCACCGATGCATCTAAGGCACTCGTAGTGACTGTGATCCCAACTGCTACTGAAGGCAAGTGGAATCTCCGCAACACCGAGGCTAACCAATTCATTGGTTCTCAGGATGCAGGTGTGTTCACCGTGAACTCTCACATCGACTTCAACATCGTTGAGACCACGAAACCCTCTATCGAAATCAACACCACTGCTGCCGGTTGGGGTACTGTGATGCTGCCGTTCGCACAGGAGCTTCCTGCTGAAGTGAAGGCTTACACCTGCGATGCTACGGAAAACGACCGTCTGACACTCACAGAGGTTAACGCTCTCGAGGCCAACAAGCCTTACCTCATTGAGGGTGCATGGGACGAGACTGTGACGGGCGATGCCCAGGGTACTGCACTCACCTACACCGAAGGCCTGTTCACTGGTGTCTATGCTGATCAGGATGCTCCTGTAGACAGCTATGTACTGCAGAACAAGAAAGAGAAGCTCGGCTTCTACAGGGTAGCTGAAGGCAAGCAGCCCACGGTAGGTTCTAACCACGCTTACCTGACTGTTGAAGCTGCAAGTGCTCGTGATGCCTTCTTCTTCGGTGAGGGCGAGACTACAGCCATCAGCACTCTGAAAGCTCTGAGCGAAGGCACAGTCGAGATTTACAATCTCAACGGCGTGAAGCAATCTAAGCTCCAGAAGGGCACTAACATCTTGAAGATGAGCGATGGCTCCATCCGTAAAGTCATGGTTAAATAATTAATATTCCGATTAAGAAATATGAAAAAGACATATCTGACCCCCGAGACAATCGAAACTGTGATTGAGCTCCAAACGATGATAGCAGGTTCTGCTCCTAAAATCTCCAACGAAGGTAATGATGAGGATGAGGCAGATCCCGAAGGTCAAGTTCTCTCCCGCCGTCGCGGTCATAGCCAGTGGGACGACGAAGAAGAGAAAGAAGAATGGTAAAAAGCCTACCCCCGACCCCTCGCAAGTGGGGAAGGGGGGAATGAACCCTAAATATGTAGCAGCTACAGTCAAAAGTGATTGTAGCTGCTATTGTTTTATTATTAATGGATCATTCATGGTCATTCACGGTCATTCACGTAGCGTCGCAGACAAAAAAAAGCATATCATTCATGTGATCCTCGAATCATTCATGCTTTTATTAAAAAATCTAAAAATCGCGCATTTTTAACACTCTATTTCTTGGTTGTGAACACCTGTTGCACGTTAAAAAGCTAATTTTGCACCCGAAAGAATCATATCACATCTTTACACCTTATTATATATATATAAAGAAAAATGAACGAATCTATTACATCACCCTTTGTCAGCAATCGACAAATGAAACAACGTCAAGCCACGATGCAGATGGCGCAAGAGGTGGAGCAACTGCTCAAGGAACATCAAGAACAAGAGGGACTCACCTGGAAAGCATCGAAAGTAGATCTCATGGAAATGCTCTACTATGTATTCGAGACCGGCAGCCTGCACGACGAATATGGCATGCTACTCTCCTTTTCAGAGATCGTGAGGAGAGGATGCGAACTGCTGCATGTGGTGCAGCCGAGCAATGCCTACTTTCTGGCCAACCGAGGCAGGCAGCGCAAGGGCGTTAAGCAGCTCAACTTCATGGAGCGCTACCTCATCATGATGGAGAAACAACCCGTGAACACCCTGTGGATGAACATCGGCTGAGCTCCTGAACGTGTCGCTATCTACATCCCTATACACATTTCTATCTACATCAGCTATTGCAGAACCCGGAAAAGCGTTGTACCTTTGCATCGCAATCAGGAAACAACAACACTCCTGAGCGCAACAACAACAGAATGTCGATCGCGAAAGACACCATGAGAAACAAAACATTTAGTAATTAACCCATTTTAAAAAACACACATTTAAAACATTATGTCACTATTTATTAAGAAGTATCAGAACAACAACAAGGAGATGAAGAACGCCTATGGCAAGTGGTATGGTAGAGCAGTCATCCTGGACAAGGTGGAGATTGACGCGCTGGCCAGCGAGATTGAGGACAACTGCACCGTGAAGCGTGCCGACATCCTCGCAGTGCTCTCAGAGCTCGGACCAGCCATCAAGAAGGAGGTGCAGCGCTCACTCAAGGTAACCATCCCCTATCTGGGAACATTCAAGCTGGGCGTGAAGTCAACCGGTGCCGAGAACATGGAAGAGTACGACATCAAGAAGAACGTGAAGGGCGTGCGCGTGCTCTTCTATCCGGAGACCAAGCTCGACGGCAACCACATGGTCAAGGAGCTCACCCGTGGCGTGAGGGTGGCCGAACTGCCCAAGAACGCATCCTACCTGGAGGACGAGGGCGACAACACCGACGACTCACAGCAGCAGGGCGGAGGCACTAGCGGATCGGTAGAGGAGCAGCCTTA
>JAEEGF011811740.1_pt1 | contig 14244 bp, 13 predicted proteins | sample 9134171 | NCBI WGS metagenome assembly JAEEGF01 (sample SAMN16246542, study PRJNA631951) | gut metagenome | biome: gut microbiome; feature: rumen; material: AP-attached | host: Bos | place: Iran: Karaj | collected 2018-10
GCCGTGGCGGATTACCTCGCGTTTCGCCTTGCGCCCGTCGGGCAGCTCGATGTCGAGCAGGTCGACGCTGATGATCTTCCCGGTGTACTTCCGCTCCGTCGCGAGCGTCTTTTCAGTGAGGTCTGTCATTTATAGTCTCCTTTTACATAATCGCTTCTTCCACGAAGAGCCGCAACGGCAGTCTGTATTTCGGCGGCAGCCATGAGAACGGATAGCAGCCAGCCTCTTCAAACAAGTCGTCTATGCTCGTGAGCTCTCTGCCAGACGACGGACTTTTGCCTTCAAGCGAGATTTCGCATTTCCGCACAAACGGCCACAATCCCGACATACAGGCCATCCGTTCGCTTCTAATTTCACATCTGGCGCAACCGAAAAGCCCCCTAAGCATTCCGTAAAGACATATTGCGAAAACAGCCAACGCCACAACGGCGAACAATGCCCATCCTACGCAAGGGATATAGAGCAAGAACGTTGCCAGCATAAGCACGACCAAAGCGCACCCGATGCCATCGAGCGATATATTCGGCGAACGCGGGCGAATGACTGCTATCCGTCCCAGGCCGTCATCCGTCGCGCTCATCTTCATCCCGCGCGGCAGATTTGCGAGACGAGTCTTGCGTGCGGCAATATACGACGCGTCATCATACTTGTTCGCAAGATTGATCTGGATCGCCAGCATCATTGCCGTGCGAGCGTATGTCCTGACCAACGGTCGGCAGGGTTGGATATACTCGCCGTCCGGCCATATCTTAACGGTGTCAAAGTCGTATGCCTTCAACGCAGAGTCGCACGTTCCGCCGGTCGCCCGCGACCATGGCGACAGCGTGAACCGCCGCGCAGGGAGCGGCAACCGCCCAAATAGCTTTCGGCGGCACACGCCCTCGCCGTTCGCGAAGCGTATCTCCGACGTGCATTCCACACATGCGGCAATTGCCTTTATCAGCACGGAAACCGAGAATACGAAGCCAGCAAGAATCACGAGCAGGACGATAAACAGGCTACGACGCGTCGGCATGAAAACACCGGCCTTCGCGAGTCCATACATTAAACCGAGTACGGCGAATCCCACGGCGGACGCGACAAGCGTCCACAACAAACACACACCGACCGTCTTAAAACGTTGCCCTCGGTCCTTTATCGTGATCTTTGCCAGAAAACCGTCGTCCGTCTCCTTGAACTCTAACGCCTCGTCGTAAAGCGAGCCGTCAACGACATCTGAAAGCATTACGTCGTGCGGCTCGGCAGGGAGGTCGTCGACAATCTGGAACGAATAGGCGACGCCGATTTTGACTGCGCCCTTCGGCGCGGATGCGAGGAATCGGTCGTACCATCCGCCGCCATAGCCGAGGCGCTTTCCGCCGCGCGTGAACGCAAGGCCCGGGATGATCCATGCATAGACGCTCTTCGGCTCCACGACGTCGGCGTCAATCGGTTCGCGGATGCCCATCGGCCCGCGCCGCAGGTTCTTCTCGTCCAGTCCCTTCAGCTTCGCGAGCTCGTACGTCTCGCCGTTCCAGCGGGGCGCGACAACCTCGACGCCCGCATGAAGCATGTACTCGATGTATGGATCGATGTTGATTTCGTCGGGCGAGGCGAGATAGACAGCGAGCGAAGAACCGCTGTCAAACGGATCGATCATCTCGCCGATGTCGCCCCGCGTCTTGAGCTTTTCGCAGATGACGGCGTCTGCCGCTGCCTTCGCGTCCGCCGCGAGAGCCTTCCGCCGCGCCTTCATCTCGCGCCGGAGTTCGGCCTTGTCGCGGCAAGCACGCTCCAGGTCGTTCAGCTCGAAATATGGGCAGCGTATCTTTTTCATTATAATTGCTGGTCAGCCTTTTTATCCTTTACCCTGTCATACAAGGTAATCGTCTACTGCTCGTCTTCCGGCTCAAACTTCCGCAAGAGAGGCCACCAACTCTTCACTGAAGCCGTCAAGGTCTGACATCGTGATGGCTTTTTCGAGGAGAAGGCAATGCAAGTTGAAATGCATTCTCGAACGTCTCATTTCCGCCTGGACACCGACGCGACTGATGTCCTGCTTCAGCCGCCTCTCAAGTTTCCAGAACTTCGTAGAAGGCTCCTCTGGGGCGGCGATTATTGCGGAATACTCATCAAGGAGTGACTGCATGCAGCGCTCTTGCCATTCAGGCAGTCTCTTGCGAAACAGTTTCCAGTCTCTTTCACTTGACATGATGCCTATCTCCTTCTTAATGCTATTCGCAATCACAATGGAATTTTAATCTGTAGCTATCTCTTTCCCACAGTGAATACACTGAATCGGCAGGCGGTTTGCTATTCGCCTGGCGCAATTGCGGCCCGTGGCGTCGCGTCCCAGCCATTTTGACATGACAAACTTACCGCAGTGCGGGCAGCGTAAATTATTAAATGCATTCAAGGTGATGAAATTCATGATCACGCATAACAAGCAAATAACTCCTACAATTCGACGGAGGCTACGATTATCAATATGAACAAAATCAGAAGATGTCGACATAATAGCGACAAGAAGAAGAACGACCAGCAAACCACATGCGATCACCACACAACAGCGACGCCATCTCCTGAACTTGTCAAAACCGGTTTTCATATTGCTTGCATCCCTTAATCTTGTTGTATCGTGCACTCCGCCTCGAGCGCGCGGGCGAGCTGGTCTGGGCAAGAGGTGCCGTTGCGGCACTGGATGCCCTTCAGAACCGCGATGACCTCCTCGACCTTTCGCCCGACGACGAGCTTCGCGACGCCCTGCGTGTTGCCGGGGCATCCCCCGACGAATTCGCACTTCGTAACGACGCCGTCCGCGACCTCATAGTTGATCGCACTTGAGCAAGTTCCTGCCGTTTTGAATGTTTTCATCTCCACCTTCTCTATTTACATCAGTTCCTTGCCGCAGGAGAAAGCGGGGGCGACGGACGCGCCCATGAGACGGTAGACGTGCTGGCAGGTGTCAAAGCAGATGGGCTTCATCTTCCCCGCGTCCGGCTTGCCATCCGTCATGGCGGACTCTTCGACGGCGCAGTTAACAATCTTGCCCACCACATTGCAGTTCTCCTCGTTCATCGAAACGAGTCTGCACTCGAGGACAAGCGGCAGCTCGTTGACGACCGGCGCATCGACGAACTCGCTCTTCGTGATGGTAAGGCCGCTCTTCGCAACCTTGTCCGGCGTCTTGTTTCCGCTCGCGATGCCGAGATAGTCGCATGCCTTGACCGTGTCGGCTGTTCCGAAGGCTACCGTGAACGCCTTTCGCGCGGCGATGTTCGCCCAGGTCTTGTGCGAAGTGTCGATGCAGATCGTGATCTCGTCCTCGAGCGTGATGCCGCCCCACGCCGCGTTCATCACGTCGGGCGTGCCGTCCACGCCGTAGGTGCCGATCATCAAGACCGGCATCGGGAACATCCAGTTCTTTACTCCAAGGTCCTTCTTCATGGGATTATCTCCTTGCCTGCGATTTCAGATTCCAGGGCTCGGGCCAACTGGTCGGGGCAGGAGGTGCCGTTGCGGCACTGGATGCCCTTCAGGAGCGAGACAACTTCCGCGACCTTTCGTCCGACGACGAGCTTCGCGACGCCCTGCGTGTTGCCAGGGCATCCCCCGACGAATTCGCACTTCGTAACGACGCCGTCCGCGACCTCGTAGTTGATCGCCCGCGAACACGTTCCTTTCGTGTTGTATGTCGTCATTGTTTTCTCCTTGTTTCGATTACTTCCCAATGCCCACCCTTGTCGGGTCCTATGCGGCGAAGGCGCTGTGCGTCCTTGAGTCGTTCAATATGCTTCTGGATCGCGCTGCGGGAAACGCCCGTCGCGGAGACCATTTCCGCAAAGGTTATCTTTGGGTTGCCGCGTATTAGCTCGATAAGCAGGTCGACGGTTTTCTTGCCACCTTTTCTTACCACCTTTTTCTTACCACCTTGCCTCTCGCCCCTCGCCTTCAGCGTCCGAAGGATCATGTCGAGCATGAAATCGACGAAGACGCGGGCATCGCCCGACTTCTGGGCAGAATGAAGCGTCTGGTAGTATCGACGCTGGTGGCATAACACCATATTCTCTATCGGCAAAGCGTAGAATAGCGGATTCCACCGGCCGAGTATCACAGTCTGCCAAAGTCGCCCCATCCTTCCGTTTCCGTCGGGAAACGGATGGATCGTCTCGAAGACAAAATGAAAGATGCAGCTCTTCACCAGCGGAGCGTCCTTTGAACACTTCAGCCAGCCGAAGAGATCCTTCATCAAAAACGGCACCTGGTCCCATGGCGGCGCGTGATGCATTGCCTTTCCGCTGGCGTTGAAGACACCGACGTTGCATTTGCGCCATTTGCCGGGGTTCTCGACCAGGTTCTTCGTCATCAGCGCATGCGCCCGCAAAAGCGACCGGGACGACAGTGGATCGAACGCCTCGACCTTTGAATAGGCCGCATGAGCGCCCTTCACTTCGTCTATTTCGCGCTTTGAGCCGGCGACACGTTTGCCGGCGATGATGTCCGTCACCTGGCCTTCCGTAAGCGTGTTGCCTTCGATTGCCGTCGTGCCGCGAATCGTGCGGATATGGTTCAGCTTTCTGAGCCGCACGCCCGCCGGCCCTTCCATGACGATGCGATAGCGCTCAAGCGCCGCGGCGATGTCCATCACCAGCCGCAGCGTCCTTTCGCCCGGCGTAAAACGCGCTATCTCGCTAACGTCAACCACGTTTTAACTCCGTCACAATCTCGTCTTTCAAGTTCACGCACATATTATACCATTAATCGCCGATGTGCAAAGCGCCAGCAGGCTTAGGTCTTCCATGTTATCATCCTTTCTTGACAGGTTTAAGGTATTATTCAATGATTTTTCAAGTGTTGCAACAATTTCGTGTCAGGCTACCAGTTTTTTCTCCGCTTTATGCTCCACACGGCTCTTGAAATTGCTTTCCTCATTTCATCGGCGCGGGCGGCGAGTTCGTCTGATGTCGCTGCGCCGTCAAGCCGCGAATAAATGGTTTTATCCCAATCCTCGCCACGAGCTGCGGTTCTCGCCGCGTGCATGCGTTCGCGAACGCCGCCATGCTTCTTGAAGTCGGCTTCCTGCGCGGCAATCATCTTGTCGAGAAGGTATTTTGTCTGCTGAATAACCACAATCATCAGATTGCACAGCGTTTCCGCCGGGCGCGACACGAAGAACTTTTCCCATTCCTTCCAGTCCGCATGGCTTTTCGCAAAGTCTCTCGCGGCGATCTTCTTCGCGCTCGTCGCTTCCCATTCCGCCGCGCCGTGCGACTTCAGGTAGTCAAGATAGTCTTCAAGCAGCTCGTCAAGCGTGGCTCGCGCAACGTTTGTGAGTTTGATCTCCGTTTCCTTCGAGGTGCCGCTTGCCGCGCTCCCCTCGGCAATGTTCTGCTTGCAGCTGCGGGCTGCCTGCGTCATCTGATCGACCGTGCGGTCGCCGTGCGCGGGCAGAAAGCGGCGGCAGAACGCGACCGTACCCTGATAGATAACATCGCTCTTGCGATAGACTATGAGTTTTCGGTATCCACCATGCGGCAGTACGATTTTGGGAATCTCAGCCATTGGAGCCTCCTTCAAGGGACGAAAGCGACGGAAGAGACCTAAGCGACCGGCGGCCCTCCTTTGTCGCTTCTGTCCCTTTCGTCTCTTCCGTCCTTTCTGTCTCTTTGGTCGCTTCCGCATACAGCCCGAAAAGATGCGCGACGATTTCGGGTTCAGGCGTGTCGGGCTTGAGGCCGTAGGCCGCGAGAACGGCACGGTCGTTCGCCTCGTGCGCGGCACGGAGATCGGGCGGCATCGTCAGCGGATCGTAGAGGTCGGCAAGCGACGATTCAGGATAGCGCGCGCGGGCATCGAGGATCGACTGGGCGGTCTGGGAGATTTTGTCTTTGACAGAATTAACAGGATTTACAGGATTATCCGGCCACGGGAAATTGTTGTAGACGATGTTTGCTGAATAGCGGTAGTCGCTCTTTAGCCGCCCTGCCACTGCTCGCATCCATGCCATGTGCACCGACGAGGTGAGAACGCCGAAATGGTAGAGAGTGGCGGAGGGAACAAGAAACACAAGATCGCTGCAGATTGTCTCGGAAGTAAAGAAACCCATTGGCACATATTCGCGCCTCTCGGAAGAGACCTTGGGCAAAAGCAAATAGTTGCCTTCTTCCGGCTGGCGGATTTCTCCGAATAGCGTTGGCGTGGCGGCAAGCTTACGCGTTGCTTCACGCTTGCTGGCAAGCCGCATTTCGCGGACCTTCTCCACCGCTTCCATCACAGGCGGTACGGAGCGAATTACGGCTGGCGATGCGCCTTTCAGCCAAAGGCACCAGCGCGACTTTCCGTTGATGAACTCGACAGAACCAAGCAACGGTCGGAAAAGCGCTTCTGCATCGGGGTATTTCTTTACGAGCGCCGTCTTGTCTTCATCGCTCCAATCAGAGAGGAAACCGCCATCATTTGGCATCGAGCCGAAGACGAGCGGCGGCACATCGCATATTGGTTTGGCGCGGCTCTCGATCCATGCGTCAGGCGCGTCCATCAGATAGCCGTTGATGTGCGCGGCAGAAATGACGCGGTCGCCGTCGTAGATGGTCTTGGGGTGGTCAAAGGACTTAAGCGACAAAAGCGACTCAAGCGACGATGAGCCGCTTGTCCCTGTTGCCTTTTCCGTCCCTTTTGTCCCTTGGCCGCCGCAATGAAACCCCACGATCACGCAATGGACGTGGGCTTTTTCGGTCGCCTCGGAGTCCCAACGGAAGGTGCGGTGGGCAAAGTCTATTTCAAGGCCCTGCGCGAAGAGCGGCTTCCAAAGCGCCGCCACGCCATCGCCCTGGCAAATGGAGTTGGTTGAGACAAAGGCAACCTTTGTGTTCTTCGAGACTAAAAGATCCATCGCCTTTTTATACCAAGCCGTCACGTAGTCGAGGTTGCCAAGGCTCTTCCAATCCTTCCCGAATACGGCCTCCATATCGGCGGCCTGCTCTTTCGACTTGTTTCGCGCCCCCACGAACGGCGGGTTGCCCATGATGTAGTCAAAATGCCTCTCTGCACCCTCCGCCTCTCCGCGCCTCTGCGTGAGAATCCCTCCCCAATCCATCTTGAGCGCATTGCCTTCCACGATGCCGTCGTAGTCGTGGAGCGGAAGGAACTTCGGCGACACGGCCAGTATCTCCGCCGTCTGCTGAAGCATCTTCGCCTCGCTTATCCACATCGCGGTCTTGGCGACGGACACGGCGAAGTCGTTGATCTCGATTCCGTGGAACTGCTCTATGGAAACCTTTACGACGCCGTCGAGATTGAGCAGCCGTTCGCCGGGCTTCAGCCGTTCGCCGATTTGAATCGCCTCGTTCTCGAGCCTGCGGAGCGAGAGGAACGTCTCGGTGAGGAAGTTGCCAGAGCCGCAGGCCGGATCAAGAAACGTCAGAGAGCCGAGCTTTTCCTGAAAGGCCAGCGCCCTGGCGCGGCGATTGGCTATCGTCCTCTCGGTCTTGATGGCACCAAGCTCCGCCGTCAGTTCCCCGAGAAACAGCGGGTCGATGACCTTGTGGATGTTCTCGACTGATGTGTAGACCATGCCTCCGGCTCGGCGCGTTACGGGATTCAGCGTCGACTCGAAGAGCGCGCCAAAGATGGTCGGTGAAATGTCGCGCCAGTCAAAGTCGGACGACTTGATCAGCAGTTCCTTAACCTCGTCGTCGAGCGGGGGGATCTCCGCCTCGTCCACGCCCTTGAAAAGCCCGCCGTTTGTGTAGGGGAACACGGCGATCTCCGGCTCGAGATACGGATCGCGCTCCGACTCGGGCGTGTCGAGGACGCGGAAAAGCGTCAGAAGCGAGCGGCGGAGGTTCTTTGCCTCAGTGTTCTTGAGGAGCGTCCAGAACGAGTCCTTCGGAAAGAGGTCTGCATCTTCGGCGTAGAACAGGAAGACGAGCCGGACGCAGAGTCGGTTGAGGAATTTCAGCGTTTCCGGCGAATCCGGGTCGGCATAGCGCTTAAGGAGCGACTTGTAGAGCTCGCCCACGATGCGCCCGGCCTTGATGGAGATGTCCTTCTCCTCTTCGCGGACCGTCTTTACCGTCGAATCGACGAGGAAACCGAGGCGTGAAACCTCTTTGGGCAGGTCTGCGAGCCTTATCTTCTGCGGCTCGGCGCGGGGCTTGTCCATGTCATAGACCCATATCTCGTCGAAGTTGCAGGTAACAATCCAGCGGGCTTTTTCCGAAAAGCCGCGCGCCTGGTTGTATTCAACGGCCTGTTCAAATGGAGTCTTCCCGCCGTGGCCAGACTGCGGTGAGTCCAGCTTTATGCCGCGCGCCTTGTGCTCGATGAGAACGCGAGTCTCGGGAATCCACGCATCGAGATATTTCGTCGTGCCCTTCATCGGCACTGGGGACTGGAAGTCTATTCGCGAGAAGACATCATCCACACCCAATACATCCGACAGCAGCGACAGCCAGAACTTGCTGTAGCCGCCCGTCTCGGAATCCTTCGCGAGAAGCCAGAATTCCTTGAACTTCCTTGCCGCCTGTCTCTTATTGTCTGGTTTCATACTGTACCCCTAATTACACCGCCGTTGCCGGTTTTGTCCTCCGGCAACCCGCGCTTGTACGAGAAGGATGTGATTGTGACTTTCATCGTTTCGTCTGCTACAGATATGCCATCAACAATCGCACTAGCTCGTGGACGCGGGTGGCGGGGTTCATTTCCGACCAAGACGTTCGCTTTGTTTTGAGTTGCTTGGCGAGGGCGCGTTCGGCACGGTGGATGGCTTCTGGCGTATAGTTCCTGAGTCGCGCAAACATCCGGGGATCATTTTTCCTGTACGAAAAATCGCTCTCGCTGGTGTTGATGCGGATATCATCTTCAAGCATCTTCTGATATTGCCTCCGCGCAACCGCCCCGCCCAGCTGTTCGCGGAAGTGCATTACGTACCACAGCTCAAACGCTTCGTTGCTCCACGCGCACATCCAATGCTCACATCGCCTCGCTTTGGGCGGAAGCGCGGCGTTCTGCCTGTTGATCAATTCGACATTGTCAATGGTTCTGTTAAAATGGTCCGCAGGGAATTCATCGCGATCGAACACAAGCCATACATAGTAATAGTCCGGCAGACCGGCGGCTCGCCGCTTCGCAATCTCTTCCTTTGCCGCGTCGATCAGGTGCAAGGTGTTCCTTCCGACACCTTTTACTGTAATGCGATTCACCATGTCCTTGGGCAATTGCGCGGCAATCGAATTAAAATAGTTCGGTTCCGTCTCTTCACCCTCGCATACAATCAGAAAATAGCGCCGCGGCGGACGGTTGCCGTATGGGCGCGCCAAACTGCGGCCCAACGTGATGTCGCGGACGAATTCCCGGCGCGATATCTTTCCGGCCTTTGCCTGGTTAGCCATTGCCTGCCGCCTCCGCCACCATCTCCTTCGGGAACGGGATGCCTCCGTAAACGCCGGCAAGATAGTCCTTGTCATACGATGCGTCGTTGCGCGTACGCAACCCCGAATCTTTTTTGAACTCAATGAGGGAAAAGACCTTTGACGACTCCTGGTTGTCCTTCTCCACAAAATATATCTGGTCACGGCGAAGGCGGGTAATCTTCTTTCCCTTCTCCTCGGAATGGACTTTGTAGCCCAGCAAATCCGGGCTTTGCGCATTGAAGATCAACTGCGCGTTCTTTGGATTCGTCGCCGGATTGTTGAACAGTTCCACGAGGTGCCTCACGAGAATCGGGTGGAGTTGTGCATCCAATTCGTCGACAACAAGTATTCGGCCATTATTCAAGGCATCAATCAACATGCCGGCAAGGTCAAACAGCTTCTGCGTTCCCTGCGATTCTGCAAAGTTGAACATAAAACTGTACTTGCCGACGACACTCCCGTCGACATCATAGAGGTTGTGGTTGGAAATCACTTGTCCATTGTCGCCCATTAGCAGGTCCTTTACCCCCGTATCTGCATCGGAAATCAATTTCTTTATCCTTCCCGCCATTTCTGCATCAAGGACGAGCTTGCTCTTGCTGTATTCGGCCATGCCCTGCCGATTTACGCCAGATATCACATTCAGCGAAGCGCGAATGTATTCAGAGATCATCTGACATGTAGGCTCTGCGAACTGCGCTGCGACAGTGAAAAACAGCGAATCGGGGCGCGTCCGCCGCTCCAATCCCCTGCCCTGCGGCATGCTTTTTTCATTTACGTCAATTACATCGACACGTCTCGCAGCCGAATCCATTCTACACTCTCGCATAAAACACGGAATCTGCCTTCCCTTAACTACCTCTATAAGCCATTCCTTGACAATCTCGTAATTCGACGGCAAGGCATCTTTCAATGCGAGACTAAATCCATAGACAAAATGCCTGCCCGCTGCCGTAAACTCCAACTCGAATGTCTCGGGCTTGTTTAAATTACCACTGCATAGCAAAAAAGGTTCGGCCAAAAGGAAGTTTGGATTCTTGTCGATGTCAACAGACGACAGCATAAAAGTTTTCATGCGCAGCATGGCAATCAGAAGATTCGTCTTCCCGCTTGCGTTAGCCCCATAGATGACTACAGTGCGCACGGCTCTCATGCCACAATCTTCCGCAGTATTATTATCTTGCCACTCCTTGCAGGTCTTGACCGCATTAAGGTAAAGCGACTGACAATCCTTAAATGACCTGAAGTTTCCAACGGAGAATCGAATGAGCATTTATGACTCCTTTCCGAAGTTTGTGAGTATATAATACCATATTTTTGCCGAACGAACAATGCCGTTTTGTGAAATTTTCACAAAACGGCATTGTTCGTCAGTTTCTTCCGCCGATGATTCTGCATCGCCCGTCAGCTAAATACCAAGACCCTTACATTGCGGGTTTGCCCTCCGACAGCCCATGCTAGAACGAAAAGAGCGCCCTTGTCCGACGCGACGCGGCTACTTGAAGATGTCCATCGGACTGGTGGCGCTGGCGGTGGAGCGCTCGGCGGGCGGACCGGCCTTGATGCCGATCTCCGCGGCCTCGACTGCAAGGGCGAAGGCACGCGCCATCTGGACGGGATCGTCCGCCGCGGCGACGGCGGTATTGGCGAGGACGGCATCCGCTCCGAGCTCGATGGCCTCGGCCGCGTGGGAGGGAAGTCCGATGCCCGCATCCACGACAACGGGAACGTGACTCTGCTCGACGATGATCTCGATCATGTCGCGCGTGCGGATTCCGCGGTTCGAGCCGATGGGGCTCCCGAGCGGCATGACCGCCGCGGCACCTGCGTCCTCGCAGTGGCGCGCGAGCACCGGATCGGCGTTGATGTACGGAAGCACGACCATCCCGAGCTTCGCGCATTCCTTCACTGCCTCCAGCGTCTCGACGGGGTCGGGCAGCAGGTAGCGCGCGTCGGGATGCACCTCGATCTTGATCCAGTTGTAGCCCGCGGCCTTCCCGAGCTTCGCGATCCTCACCGCCTCCGCCGCGTTGCGCGCGCCGGACGTGTTGAGCATCACCTCGACCTTCGAGCGGTCGATTACGCCCAAGATGTCGTCATGTTCCGCGTCGCCTTCGTGGACGCGCGTGAGCGCAGTCGTCACTAGCTCCGTCCCGCACGCCGCAAGCGCGCGTTTGAGCATTTCGCCAGAGGCGAACTTGCCAGTTCCGAGAAAAAAGCGGCTCTTGAACTTGCGGCCGCCGATAACCAGGTCCTTCATTTTTATCCTTCCTCCGCCGGCATTACCCGGTTCAGGTACGCGGGTCTGATCTCAGCCGACGCCGCACCGTGCGACGCAGCACCCCGTTACGCCGTATATTGTATCAAAAATCCGCTCCGGCGTTTCGCCGTTCGAAGATCAATCAACATTAAGCGGCACATGAAGCGGCGGGACGCCGCTTCCCCCAGTCATATTTTGCCTTTTAGGCTACGACAGGCCCGTGACGGTGAAGACCGTCCATTCGCCAGGCGTGGACTCGCACTTGACGCTCCCGCCGTACGACGTCACTATTGCCTTCACGAGCGCGAGGCCGAGTCCGTTGCCCGGAAGCGACCTGCTGCCGTCGCCGCGCCAGAAGCGCTTGAAGACGTGCGGGACGTCCGACGCGGGGATGCCCGGCCCCGTGTTTGCGACGGAAAGCGAGAACGGATCCGACGCAAGCCGCACCTCTATCCTGCCTCTCTTCGGGGTGAACTTGAGCGCGTTGTCGAGGAGGTTCCCGAGCATCTGCTGAAGCCGCCCCTTGTGCGCCGAGACGTACAGCGGCGCGTCCGGCATCGTGGCGGATAGCGAAACCGACGACTCCTCCGCAAGGACCGAGTACAGTTCGATGACGTGCCCCGTGAACGCAACCATCTCGATCTGCTCGCGCGGCGTGCGGCGTATGCGGCTGTCCGTCTGCGATATGTCGAGCATCGTGTTTATCATCTCGAGCATGGACGACGCCTCCTCGCAGACGTCCTCGGCGAGCGGATGCTCCCCTTCGGCAAGCGCTGCGGTCTCCGCAGCGGCCCGGATGCGCGTAAGCGGAGTCCTGAGGTCGTGCGCTATGTCGTCCGTGAGCGCGCGCAGGTCGGAGAGCGTCTTCTCGTTCTCCGCCGCCATGCTGTTGAACGCGTTCTCCAGGTCGACTATCTCCTGTCCCTCGGACGTCACCGGAACGCGCACGGAGTAGTCTCCGTCCGCTATGCGCCCCGCCGCCGCGGCGACCTTCCTCAGCGGGGCGGTGAAGCGCCGCCCGAGGAACGCGCCGAGCCCCGCGCCGACGAGCCACACGAAGACGAGCGACGAGCCGACGAGCGCGCCCATCCGCACAGCGTGCAGCTCGTCCTTCGTCACGTTGTACCCGACGGACAGCACGCATCCGTCGCCAAGCCTCGACTTGCGCACCCGCACCGCGATCGGACGGATTCCGTCCGCCGACACCCCCGCTATGCGGTATGTCGTCGACTTGGACGCCGCGTTCTCTACCATCTCCTCGAGTATGGTCTTGTTGTGCGTGCTGCTCACCTTCACCGCTCCGTCGCTATCGGTGACGAGGAGGAATACGTTTTCGTGTCCGTGGGTCTCCGAGTCCTCCGCGAAGAACTTCGCCATCTTCGCCGCGTCTCCCCCGCATCCCTCGTACTCCTGCGTCAAATCGCCCGAAAGTCGGACGAGCACCTCGTGGTAGTCGTTCGTAGTGTGGCGCAGCGTCGCGAACATCACGAGCGCCCCGACGAACGTGAAGAGGAGTCCGAACGACAGGAACGACCAGAGCGCGATGCGCACCCACATCGGACGCGCCCTGCCGCGCGGCGGCTCAGCCGAGGACATATCCCACCCCCCTCACCGTCGAGATCAGCTTGCGCGGAGAGTTCCTGTCGATCTTCTCGCGGAGACGGCATACGCGCGCCTCGACGACGTTGGTGTGCGGATCGAAGTCGTAGTCCCACACGCGCTCGAGTATGGTGTTGCGCGACACGACCCTGCCGCGGTTGCGCATGAGGTACTCGAGAAGCTGGTACTCGAGCGGCTGGAGGCTTATCCGCTCGCCGCCGCGCGTCACCTTGTGCGAGACGAGGTCCATCTCGAGGTCCTCGACCTTCAGCACCGTCGACTCGGCGTGGCGCGTCGCGCGCCTCATCAGCGCCTGCACGCGCGCCAGCAGCTCCGCGACGGAGAACGGCTTCGCGAGATAGTCGTCCGCACCGGCCTCGAGTCCCTTGATCCGCGCGTCAACCTCGCCTCGAGCGGAAAGTACGATGACGGGCAGGTTCTTCCCGGCAGCGCGCAGCGAGCGGATTATGGAGAGCCCGTCCTTGCCGGGGAGCATTATGTCGACGACTGCCGCGTCGTAGTCGTTGGCAAGCGCGGCGGCGGATCCCTCCAGCCCGTCCGCGCATATCGTGCAGACGTACCCGGACTGCCTGAACGCGCCGGCAACGAAATCCGCTGTCTTCGCGTCGTCTTCTATGATAAGAACGTGCATGAACGAGATTCTACCAAAGATCGGCGGCAAATGGAAGGGAGCGACAGAAGTTCCCCAAGCGCGCCAAGCCCCACCTTCGACCCAGGAACGTCGAACCACTCGGCAAGCGGAAGCTCCAGGACGTCGCGGCGCAGGCGCCTTCTCCCGATGCGCGCGAGAAGCTCCACGTCGAAGAGCCAGCGCGACCTGAACGGCGCGCGGAATATCTCCCTCGCGACGTCGCACGCGAAGACCTTCGCCCCGCACTGCGTGTCCCACACCGGCGCGCCGAGCGTGCGCCTGATGAGCCACTTCGCGAACGCGCCGGCGAGTCCGCGCGCCACCGAGCGGCGTATGTCCGT
>JAEEGF011788370.1_pt1 | contig 14243 bp, 9 predicted proteins | sample 9134171 | NCBI WGS metagenome assembly JAEEGF01 (sample SAMN16246542, study PRJNA631951) | gut metagenome | biome: gut microbiome; feature: rumen; material: AP-attached | host: Bos | place: Iran: Karaj | collected 2018-10
GTTACTGAGGCCCCCATGGCTATTGCCATTGCCCGTGAAGGCGGTATCGGTGTTATTCACAAGAACATGAGTATAGAGGAGCAAGCCCGTCAGGTGGCTATCGTAAAACGCGCAGAGAACGGTATGATTTACGATCCTGTGACCATACGTCGTGACAAGACTGTGGCCGACGCTCTGAACCTGATGATGGAATATCATATCGGTGGCATCCCTGTGGTTGGAAGCGACCGTAAGCTTGTGGGTATTGTAACGAATCGTGACCTGCGTTTCGAACAAAACCTGTCTCGCCCCATTGCTGAAGTAATGACCAGTGAGAACTTGGTTACCACACATCAGAAGACCGACTTGGCAGCAGCTGCACAGATTCTGCAACGTAACAAGATAGAAAAATTGCCAGTTGTGGACGAGCAGAACCGTCTGGTAGGTCTGATAACTTATAAAGACATCACAAAGGCTAAAGACAAACCTATGGCCTGCAAGGACGATAAGGGTCGCCTGAGAGTTGCCGCTGGCGTAGGTGTGACTAATGACACGATGGATCGCATTGCTGCTCTTGTGGAGGCAGGTGCTGACGCCATTGTCATTGACACTGCACACGGACACTCGAAATTCGTGATTGAAAAACTGCGCGAAGCAAAGGCACGCTTCAAGGATGTGGATATCGTGGTCGGAAACGTCGCTACAGGCGAGGCCGCACGCATGCTTGTGGAGGCAGGTGCTGATGGCGTGAAAGTCGGTATCGGTCCGGGCAGTATCTGCACAACACGTGTCGTAGCAGGTGTGGGTGTTCCACAGTTGTCGGCAGTCTATGATGTTGCCAAAGCTTTGGAAGGAACCGGTGTTCCCTTGATTGCTGATGGAGGACTTCGCTATTCCGGTGATGTCGTGAAAGCTCTTGCAGCAGGTGGCTACAGCGTGATGATAGGTTCACTCATAGCTGGTACGGAAGAGTCTCCTGGCGATACCATCATTTATAACGGACGTAAGTTTAAGAGTTATCGTGGAATGGGTTCACTGGAGGCTATGGAATGTGGTTCGAAGGACCGTTATTTCCAGGGTAACGTGAAAGATGCAAAGAAACTGGTTCCGGAAGGTATTGCCGGACGAGTTCCTTACAAGGGCACCGTGCAGGAGGTTATCTATCAGTTGATGGGTGGTTTGCGCTCTGGTATGGGATATTGTGGTGCTGCCAGCATCAACGATCTGCATCATGCCCGCTTCGTGAGAATCACCAATGCCGGTGTGCTGGAGAGTCATCCCCACGATGTTACCATCACCAGTGAGGCTCCCAATTACAGCCGTCCTCAGTGATTAATTCATAATACACAATTCATAATTCATAATTCACAATGATATGAAACGCATTGCATTGTTTCTTTTACATTTGACATTTTACATTCCTGTGCTTGCACAGGACGATCCCGTAGTGATGAAAATAGCGGGAACCCCGATTACTCGTTCCGAGTTTGAGTATAACTATAATAAGAACAATACGGAGAACGTCATCGACCGAAAGGACTTAGAGGAGTATGTAGAACTCTTTATCAACTATAAGTTAAAGGTTAAGGCTGCTGAAGACGCCAAGATGGATACAGCAAGTGCTTTTCTCGATGAGTTCCGTACGTATCGTGACCAACAAATCCGTCCCTTGCTCGTTCCGGAAGGTTCTGAAGAGGCAGAAGTGCGTGATTATTACGATGGTATGCTGAAGCAGCTGGATGGTCACGATCTGCGTCTGCCTGCCCACATCTTCTTGCGTGTTCCTCAAAAGAGTACATCTGAGGAGCAGGAGGCAAAGAAGGTTCGCATCGATAGTATCTATCAGGCTTTGCAAGGTGGCGCAGACTTCGCAGAACTGGCAAAGAAATGCTCTGAAGACCCTCAGTCGGCTGTTCGTGGCGGTGAACTGACTTGGTTTGGTCCTGGTCAGCTTGTTCCAGAGTTTGAGAAAGTAATGTATGAGTTGAAGAAAGGCGAGACATCGGCTCCCTTCCTGTCAACGGTAGGATATCATATCGTGAAACTGGTGGATTGCAAGCAGCTGGAACCCTACGAAGAACTGAAGCCCCAGATCCAACGCTTCCTAGAGTCGCGTGGCATGGGTGAGCGTCTGGCACAGAAGGCAACAGATAGTATTGCTGCAGCCAGAGGCATGACTCCTGAGCAACTGTTGGATGCTGAGACAGAGCGCTTGTGTGCTAAGGACATGGATTTGAAGTATCTGGTTCAAGAATATCACGACGGACTGTTGCTGTATGAAATCAGCAAGACTCAGATTTGGGACCCTGCTGCATCGGACACAGTGGCTCTTGAGAACTATTTCAAGCAGAATAAGAAGAAATATGCATGGAAGACTCCCCACTATCATGGTATGGTGTACTATGCAAAAGAGAAGGCCGATGTGAAGAAGGTGAAGAAACTCCTGAAGGGTGTGGATGAGGCAAACTGGACCAAGGTTGTTCGCGATGCTTTCAACAAGGACAGCGTGACCGTGAGAATGGAACAGCCTCGTCTGTATGAAAAGGGAGAACATGCGTTTGTCGACTCTCTGGTCTTCAAAGTGAAGGAAGGCAAGACACGTGAGCGCAAAGGATATCCTTATGCTGCAGTTATTGGACGCACCTTGAAGAAGGGTCCACAGAAATGGACCGATATTAATAGTCAGATAGTGACAGACTATCAAGGAGAATGCGAGCGGAAGTTTGTGGAAGATCTGCGTCGTCGTTACGCTGTTGAGAAATATCCTGAAGTTCTTGCTACGGTAAATAAGCACTAATCCCAGTTACGATTTACTTTTTTATTCGGATAATGAAGCGCATAGTCTTAGCAATCATAACAATTATCTATTCTCTCTTCCTCTCACCTCTTTTTGCCCAGCAGGTGAATAACACGATTGATGAAGTTATATGGGTGGTGGGTGATGAGGCTATCTTGAAGAGCGATGTGGAAGGAATGCGACGCGACCCGATGTGGTCGCAGATAAAGGGAAATCCTTATTGCGTCATACCTGAGCGTCTCGCTATTCAGAAACTCTTTCTTCATCAGGCTGTTATAGACAGTATCGAAGTGACTGACGCCCAGATAAACTCCCATGTCGACAATCGTATCAACGAGATGGTGCTGTCGGCAGGAAGTAAGGAGAAACTGGAGGAGTATATATCGATGCCGATGTCTCAAATTCGTGAGGAATTGCACGATCGTTACAAGGATGAACTCACGGTGGAGAAAATGCGTGAAAAACTGACAGAGGACGTTAAGGTAAGTCCTGCTGAGGTTCGTCGGTATTTTAAGGACATTCCCGAGGATTCCCTGCCACTTATCCCCACTCAGGTGGAAGTGGAAATTCTGGTGCAACACCCCAATATTCCTGAGGAAGAGATCAATCGCGTCAAAGAAGAGTTGCGTGGCTTTGCCGAACGTGTAACGAATGGTAGCATGCCGTTCTCAACTTTGGCCATTTTGAACAGCGAAGACCAAGAGACAAAGTTGCAAGGTGGTGAACTCCCATACATGGGAAAGGGCGAACTTGACCCAGCCTTCGCCAACGTGGCTTTCAGTCTGACTGATCCCAAGAAAGTTTCGAAGGTTGTAGAATCAGAGTATGGTTTCCACATCATTCAACTCGTTGATAAGCGAGGTGATAAGATAAAGGTTCGCCATATCTTGCGTAAGCCTGTAGTTGCACAGAAGGACATTGACGCAGCCTTATTGCGCCTTGATTCCATTGCTGATGATATTCGCAATGAGAAATTCTCTTTTGAGGATGGTGCAACACTCATAAGTGACGACAAAGACACCAGAAGCAATCATGGTTTGATGACCAACCAAAAGCGGAATTCCGATGGAACCCCAATGCAGACGTCGAAGTTTGAGATGAGAGAACTTGCAAACTTCTCGCCAGAACTTGCCCGTGTGGTTGATGGATTGGAGATTGGGGAAATCTCAAAACCTTTCAAAATGACAGACCGGCAATCGAAGACGGTTTGTGCGATTGCAAAGCTGAAGAGTCGTATCAAGACCCATCGTGCCAGCATTTCTGAAGACTTTCAGGTGCTGCGTGAGATCGTTTTGAACAAGAAAAAGGAGAACCTTATCGACGAGTGGATACGAAATAAACAGAAGACTACGTACATTCGTATCCATGAAGATTGGCGTGATTGTGATTTTGAGTATCCTGGATGGGTTAAATGAAGCACTTCAGGTCGATATGGTTATGTCTTTTTGCTCTATTCTCTTTGTCGATGACAATGGGGCCAGTGCGAAAGGGAGGGCGGAAACCCTCGGACTCCCGTGTCCACCTCCTACATGCTGACAAACTCTATTTTAACCAACGCGTTCATCCCACAGCCCAGTTCCTGGTAGGCAATGTGCGTTTCGACCACGAAGGCACTTTGATGTATTGTGACAGTGCGCTCTTCTACGAGGCTACAAATTCGTTCGATGCCTTTGGTAATGTGAGGATGCGGCAGGGCGATACCCTTTCGCTTGTTGGAGATGTGTTGTATTACGACGGCCTCGACCAAATGGCACGTGTACGACACAATGTCGTGTTGAGGCATCGTGAGACGACTCTCTATGCTGATTCTTTGGATTATGACCGCCTTTACGATTTAGGCTATTTCTTTGAGGGTGGAAGATTGGTCGATAAAGACAATGAACTGACAAGCGACTGGGGAGAATATAGTCCAACGACTCGTGAAGCCGTGTTTAACTATAATGTTAGGCTTGTAAATCCTCGTCCGCCAAAGGAGGCTCGTTCAGTTCTCATCAGCGATACTCTCCATTATAACTCTCGTACTGGACAGGCCCATGTGCTTGGTCCGAGTAATATAGACAACGGAAACAACCATGTCTATACGGAGGACGGGTTCTATAATACCAATTCCGATGAGTCGTATCTGCTGAATCGCTCCATCTTACAAAATGGATATAAAGCCCTAGTCGGTGACAGTGTATGCTGGAATGCCAAAGATTCTGTAGGTAAAGCCTATGGAAATGTCATCTATAAAGATACGTTGAACAAGAATATGTTCATAGGTAATTATGCACTTTATGATGACAAGAACGGATATGCCGAAGCTGCAGACAGTGCTGTGCTTATCGATTATTCTCAGCGCGATACAGGTTATGTCCATGCTGATTCCATTTTTCTGAAGACATTTTTCATCAATACGGATAGCATGTATCGCATGATTCATGCTTATCATCGGGTTAGGGCTTATCGTGTAGACTTGCAGGCCGTATGTGACTCAATGGTGTATGACGGACGTGATTCCTGTACAACTATGTACAAGGATCCCATCGTGTGGCAACAAGGACAACAGCTTCTAGGAGAGGAAATCAAAGCTTGGCGTAACGATTCGACATTGGATAGCGTGTATGTTATAAATCAGGCACTATCAGTGGAGCAAGTCGATTCGGTGCATTATAATCAGGTTGCAAGCAAGGAGATGCATCTGTATTTCAAAGGTAAAGACCCCTATCTCTCTGTGGCAGAAATGAATGTCTATGTCAATTATTTCATCTTTGACGATGATTCCTTGATGGTAGGCATGAATAATGCTGAGACAAGTCAGATGAAGGTGTATATGAAAGACCGTAAGTTGCAGAAGATATGGATGCCGGAGTCTATTCATACGATGTATCCGCCTTTCCAAATCCCCTCAGATAAGTTATATCTTGATAATTTCAGTTGGTTTGACTATGTGCGACCGATTGACAAGGATGATATTTTCAACTGGCGTCCCAAGAAGACTGGTACGGAACTGAAGGAGAGTGTTCGCCATGCTGCACCGAAACAAAAGCTTTCTGATAATCAAGATGGTCAGCAAGGTATAATGATTGTGAAATAACATTGAAAAAGGAGAATAAACTATGGGAATGTTTCAGACACGAGAACCTCGTAAATACAGACGGATTAGCATGTACACGAGTGAGAGAAAAGACAGGCTCGACAAGATTGTACGAGACGCTAAGCGTGAAATGGGTGAACTCCCTGCTGACGATATTGACCCCGACAAGTTTAAGGGAAAGTTTTCCAAGTTTACTCCTCGTGCCCATCGTGCCAGTCAGAGCGAACATCGTTTGACTTGGCCTTTGGCACTGATGATAATACTCGTATTAGCGCTTATTTGGCGTTATATTATAATGGGAAGGTTGTAGTCTTAGGCAAGTTATGGCAGATATCATTCATTTATTGCCCGACTCTGTGGCTAATCAGATAGCTGCAGGTGAGGTCATACAACGTCCGTCTTCTGTTATCAAGGAACTGCTCGAGAATTCAGTCGATGCAGGTGCTCGTCGTATTGATGTTGTAGTGGTGGATGCAGGCCGTACTTCTATACAGGTGATTGACGACGGAAAAGGTATGTCAGAAACCGATGCGCGTTTGGCATTTGAACGACATGCAACCAGCAAGATATCGCAAGCCTCAGACCTTTTTAGCCTTACGACGATGGGTTTCAGAGGTGAAGCCTTGCCTAGTATTGCGGCTGTTTCCCAAGTGACACTTCGAACTCATGCTGCAGATGCTGAGTTAGGAACTTGTCTCACGATTGAGGGTGGGAGAGTGGTTTCTCAGGAAGTTGATAACTGCCCAGTTGGCTGTAATTTCCTAGTTCAGAATCTATTTTATAATGTACCTGCCCGTCGGAAGTTTCTAAAGAGTAATCAAACAGAGCTATCAAATATTATTCAGGAGTTTGAGCGTGTGGCATTAGTGAATCCGAATCTGCACTTCACATTCACACACAACGACCACTTGATGACCACCTTATTGCCGGAGTCCCATAAACAACGTATTGCGACATTGTTTGGGAAGAAGCTTGGTGAGCAGTTGCTTAGTGTAGATGTGGATACGACGTTGTGCACACTTCATGGTTTTGTAGGAAAGCCGGAATCGGCACGAAAGAAGGGTGTTAGACAATTCTTCTTTATCAATGGGCGTTATATGCGTCATCCCTATTTCCATAAGGCAGTACAAGAAGCCTTCGAGGGATTGATACAACCAACTGAGCAAGTTCCGTATATCCTTTATATGCAGGTTGATCCGTCTTCAATCGATGTAAATATCCATCCTACTAAAACGGAAATTAAGTTTGAAAACGAACAGGCTATCTGGCAAATCCTCATGGCTGCTGTTAAGGAGGCTTTGGGCCGGTTTAATGCAGTGCCTATAATAGACTTCGACGTTGATGGGCGACCCAAGAATATTCCTGTATATAATCCTTCATTCCCCAAAGACAAGTATGCATCACCTCCTAAAGTCAATATAGATCATACGGGTAATCCATTTCGAAATACAGACTCACAACACAAGGATGTACCTATAGACTGGCAACAATTGTATCCCGTTCCAGACCCATCAAAAGAGGATGGTGTGTCAAAGCCACAGGAGAGTACGGCCTTATTTGATGATCAATTAAACCTATCGGATGTTGAACGTAGTGCTCTCCATTATCAGTATCGTGGTCAGTACATAGTGACAGAGGTGCGTTCTGGCTTAATGGTGATAGACCAGCATCGCGCGCATACGCGTATATTATATAATAGGTATAAGGCACAACTCAATGGGCAGCCTTCTTCTTCTCAAGGACTATTATTCCCCGAACTGATTCAGTTTCCTATGTCCGACGCACCATTGCTGGAGGAAATCCAAGATGAACTACATGCATTGGGTTTTGAAATGTCTTCGTTGGGAGGAGGCAGCTATTCAGTTCAAGGAATGCCGGCAGGATTTGAAGGGGTCGATCCAAGGCGACTTTTGGACGATATAGTAGAGACGTTGAAAGTAAGTGGTCAGCATATGGAGGATGAACTTCACCATCGGATGGCCTTGGCTATGGCTCGAGATGCTGCAATACCTGTTGGGGGTGTTCTTACACAGCCAGAAATGGAAAATCTTGTGGATGAACTCTTCCAACAAGATGAACCTAATTATACTCCTGACGGCAAGGTAATTGTGGCAATATTCCCTCATGAAGCCCTTGAAAAGCTGTTTAAATAACAAAAAATAACAAAAATGCACTGTTTTTTGTAAAAAAACGTAAAAACTTTTGGATGTATTCAATATTATTTTTGTAACTTTGCGCCGAACATTGTGGGATAAAACCTGCATGTATAAACAATAAAAGAATAGAGAACAAGTATTAGTATTAACATTTTTAATCTAAAAATTATGAAAAAGTTAATGATGTTGTTGGCTTTCTGCGGTCTGGCAAGCTTTGCAATGGCTGAGACTACAACTGAAAGCTATCCCACTCTGAAGCATCGCTATGTTACTAACGGCTTCTGGGACAATTGGTTCATCGATGCTGGTGCAACCCACCTCTCATTCTACTCCTCTCAGGAGCACGGAGCAGACTATCACAAGAAGAATCCCTTCTGGCCTGGTCGTCGTTCTTGGGGTGCTGAGTTGAGCATCGGTAAGTGGGCAACTCCCGCATTTGGTATGCGTGTTAAGGTCCAGGGTGGCTGGGGTACACAGGTAAACTTCCAGTCTTGGGATGATCCTTATCAGAAGGGTGACAATCCAACCTTCCATCAGGTTAACTTCGAGTTCCAGCCTATGATTAATCTGACCAACCTGATTGGTGGCTACAAGCCCCGTGTATGGAACATTATTCTTTACGGAGGTGTTGGTGCTTTGGTTAATTTTGACGGAAACTGTGAAGAAGATTGTGATTGGTCATACTGGTCTCCTCTGTTGACCGTTGGTGTATTGAATACCTTCAATCTGACCAAGCGTTTGCATCTGAACTTGGATGTTTACGGAAACATGGGTGACACCAATCTTGATGGCAACTATAAGCAGAAGAGTGAACCCCGTATCTTCGGTACTCGTGACCTGCAGATCGGTGTATCTGCTGGCCTTGGTGTAAACCTGGGTAAGGTAGGATGGGACAATGCTCCTGATATGGATGCTATCCTGGCTAACCATAAGGCTCAGCTCGATGCTCTGAACGCTTCTATCGCTGGTCTTGAGGCTGAGAACGCAGCTCTGAAGAACAAGCTGGCTAACCAGAAGCCCGTTACCAAGGAAGTTGTTAAGACCGTTACTGAGTTCGGTAGCACAAGCGCTTCTGTATTCTTCGACCTGAACAAGTGGAACATCGCTTCTAAGAAGGATCTGGTTAACGTGAAGGAAATCGCTGAGTACGCTAAGGAGCATGGTAAGAAGGTTGTTGTTACTGGTTACGCTGATAGCAGAACTGGTAGCGCAGGTTGGAACCAGACTCTGTCTGAGAACCGTGCTAACACCGTTAAGAAGGTCCTGATGGACATGGGTGTTGCTGAAGAGAACATCGAGTGCTCTGGTCAGGGTGGTGTAGACATCCTCTCTCCCTATCCTTACAACCGTCGTGCCGTTGTTACTATGAAGTAATAATTTTCACGAAAACTTTTCGAGACGCATTGCCTTTTGGCGGTGCGTCTCTTTTTTTGTGCCAATACTTTCTCAGGTCATATATTTTGATTAACTTTGCAATCCAATTAAGTTAAATATAGATGGAACCTAAAGAAAAGATTATTTTGACAGGCGATCGCCCAACTGGTAAGTTGCACATCGGCCATTATGTGGGTTCGTTGCGTCGCCGTGTCGAATTACAGAACTCGGGTGAGTACAATAAGATATTTATTATGATAGCAGATGCTCAGGCACTGACTGATAACTTTGATAACCCTGACAAGGTTCGTCAGAATATCATAGAAGTAGCTCTTGATTATCTGTCGGTAGGTATTGACCCTGAGAAAACCCATATCTTTGTTCAGTCGGCAGTACCCGAACTTACGGAGTTATCTTTTTATTACATGAATCTTGTAAGTGTACAACGCCTGCAACGTAATCCGACCGTTAAGACAGAACTTGAGATGCGCAAGTTTGATGGTGGAACACCGACAGGGTTCTTCTGCTATCCCATATCTCAAGCTGCCGATATCACCCTATTTAAGGCAACGACAGTTCCTGTTGGCGAAGACCAGAAGCCGATGTTGGAACTTACTAACGAGATAGTTCGACGCTTTAATCACATTTATGGTGATGTTCTTATCGAACCTCAAATACTGTTGCCTGGTAATCAGGCATGTATGCGGCTGCCTGGTACTGATGGTAAGTCCAAGATGTCGAAGTCTTTGGGTAATTGCATTTATCTTTCTGACTCAGCCAAGGAACTGAAGAAGAAGGTAAACTCAATGTTTACCGACCCCTTGCATTTACGCATTGAAGATCCCGGACATTTAGAGGGTAATACGGTATTTACCTATCTCGATGCTTTTTGCGAGGATGCCGACTTTGAGCAATTCCTGCCTGAGTATAAGAACCTGGACGAGTTGAAGGCTCATTATACTCGTGGAGGACTTGGTGATGGTACGTGTAAGAAGTTCTTGCTCAATGTCTTGAACTCTCGATTCGAACCCATTCGTGAACGTCGTGCAATGTGGGAACAGCGTATACCAGAGGTTTACGAGATTTTGAAGCAGGGTACAGAGGCTGCTCGTGAGCAAGGTCGAAAGACGCTTGACGAAGTTCGTCATGCAATGCGAATTGATTATTTTGAGGACCCTTCCTTCATTGAGGAACAAGCCCAGCGATTCGCAAAAAAATAAACTTTTTCTTGCCAATTATTTGGTCAATTCACTTTATTGTGTTACCTTTGTACTCGCTAATTAGGAACTGAGGTTCCGACGGGCGCTTAGCTCAGCTGGTTCAGAGCGTCTGCCTTACAAGCAGAGGGTCGGCGGTTCGAATCCGTCAGCGCCCACATCCATGTGAATGGATAAAATTCTTTGATGATTAATAGGTATAGGTCTCGTCGTGACGACGGGACCTATATTTTTGTATTTGTTTTGACTTTAAGTACAGAAAAATAAATGAGGATTTATTTTGTTATGCCCTCACTTATTCGCCCATTGACATCGTCGAAGATACTTTCGTTCGAAAAACAGCAAATATATTTGCGTTTTTACTCACTTATTCGTCCATTGACTTCGTCGAAGGTACTTGCGCTCGGCAGAAAAAATAAATGAAGATTTATTTTGTTATGCCCTCACTTATTCGTACCTTTGCAGTCTCAAAGAAGAAGTCGTTTTTATGGAATTGAACCAGCTGACAGCAATATCCCCGATAGATGGCCGTTACAGGGGGAAGACGGAATCGTTAGCACTTTATTTTTCCGAGTATGCCTTAATAAAGTATCGTGTGCGCGTAGAGGTGGAGTATTTCATCGCTTTGTGTGAACGTCCGTTGCCTCAATTGGCCGATTTCCCGGTTGAGGCTGAACGCCTTCGTTCCATTTATCGTGATTTCTCCGAGGCTGATGCCCAACGGGTAAAGGATATAGAGTCCGTTACCAACCACGATGTTAAAGCCGTTGAGTACTTCATTAAAGAGAAGTTCGACGAGATAGGTGGATTGGATAAGTACAAAGAGTTTATTCACTTCGGCCTTACTTCTCAGGATATTAACAATACAAGCATTCCCCTGAGCCTCCGCGAGGCTTTGGAAGAGGTGTATTATCCTCAGATTGAAGAGTTAGTAGCTCAACTTGAAGCGTATGCCGAGGAATGGGCTGATATTCCTATGCTTGCAAAGACGCATGGTCAGCCTGCCAGTCCAACTCGTTTAGGCAAGGAAGTACGCGTGTTTAGTTATCGCCTTCGTCGTCAGTTGGATATGCTTAAGGCTTGTCCTATTACTGCCAAATTTGGAGGAGCTACGGGAAACTACAATGCCCATCACGTTGCCTATCCCGACATCGATTGGCGTTCGTTCGGCAATAGCTTTGTCTCTGAAAAGTTAGGTTTGGAGCGTGAGGAATACACCACACAGATTAGTAACTACGATTGTCTGGCCGCTGTCTTCGATGCTATGCAGCGCATAAACACCGTGATTATTGACCTCGACCGCGACTTCTGGCAGTACATCTCTATGGAGTATTTCCGTCAGCGCATCAAGGCAGGCGAAGTAGGTAGCAGCGCTATGCCTCATAAGGTTAATCCTATTGACTTCGAGAACTCGGAAGGCAATCTTGGTGTAGCCAATGCCCTGCTTGCCCATCTTAGTCAGAAACTGCCTGTCAGCCGTCTCCAGCGCGACCTCACGGACTCAACCGTGCTTCGCAACATCGGTGTGCCTATGGGCCACATGCTCATTAGTATTCAGAGCACACTGAAAGGTTTGCGTAAGTTGGTGTTGAACCAAGCAGCTATCAATCGTGACCTCGATGGCTGTTGGGCCGTATGTGCCGAGGCCATCCAGACCATCCTGCGTCGTGAGGGCTATCCGAAGCCATACGAAGCATTAAAGGCCCTTACCCGTACGGGAGAAGGCATAAGTGAAAGCACAATAAAGAATTTTATAGAAACACTAGACGTTAGTGATAGCGTGCGCGAGGAGTTGCGAAACCTGTCGCCGCACAGCTATACTGGTCTTTAAGGAATTAATCATTTATCAGTTAAAAATTAAATCATCATGATTACAGAAGACGAACGTTGGAGAGAGCAATTCTCCGACGAGAAGGATGATAGCCGTGAGGGCTACAATCCTTACAACAGAGAATCATCAAGGAGTTCTAACAGTGAAGGACATACCGGCAAGCGTCCGCGCATTCAGCGTGTCAGCTACGAGCCTGCCCGTCCTCAAGGCTATGGTCAGCGTCGCGAAGGTGGATACCAAGGCGGTTATGGTCAGCGTCGTGAAGGAGGTTACGGTCAGCAACGCGAGGGCGGCTATGGTCAGCAACGCGAAGGTAGCTATGGACAGCAACGCGAGGGCAGTTATCGTCCCCGTCGTGAGGGTGGCTATGGTCAGCAGCGTGAGGGTCGTCCGTCATACAATCGCGAGGGTGGTTACCAGCGTCGCGAAGGTGGATATCAAGGTGGTTATCAGCGTCGTGAAGGCGGATACCAGCGTCAGGGCGGTTATGGCCAGCAGCGTGGTGGCTATCGCCAGCGTACGGGCGACTATAATCCTCATGCCAAGTATAGCATGAAGAAGCAGATTGAGTATAAGGAGAAACACTATGATCCCAACGAACCCATTCGCCTCAATAAGTTCTTGGCCAACTCAGGCGTATGCAGTCGTCGCGAGGCCGACGATTTCATCCAGGCAGGTGTTGTTCGTGTTAATGGTCAGGTCGTTACGGAGTTGGGTACGAAGGTAATGCGTACCGATAGCGTGCTCTTCCACGATCAATTGATTACTCCCGAGCGCAAGGTCTATGTCCTGCTTAATAAGCCCAAGGACACCGTGACCACAAGCGACGATCCGCAGAACCGTAAGACCGTAATGGATCTGGTAAAGGGCGCTTGCAAGGAACGCATCTATCCTGTTGGTCGCCTCGACCGCAACACCACGGGTGTGCTGCTGCTCACCAACGACGGAGAGCTTGCCAGCAAACTCACCCATCCTCAGTACAAGAAAAAGAAGATTTATCACGTATTCCTCGATAAGGCCGTAACACTTGCCGATATGCAGAAGATAAGCGAAGGCATAGACCTCGAGGACGGTCCTATTAAGGCCGACGCCATCGAGTATGCCGATGAGAAGGACAAGAAGCAGATTGGTATCGAGATTCATTCCGGTCGCAATCGCATCGTGCGCCGCATCTTCGAGCACTTAGGCTATCGCGTGGTGAAGCTCGATCGCGTATACTTTGCCGGTCTCACCAAGAAGAACGTTCGTCGTGGCGATTGGCGTTTCCTCACAGAGGCCGAGGTAAACATGCTGTACACGGGAATGTTTGAGTAAGAGCCCCCTCTCCCCGCCCCCTCCAAAAGAGGGGGAGAGGGAGAAGGACTAAGAGAATATAATAATAAGTAATAACGAACAATACCTTTTGTTATCACCCCTCATAGGGAGGGGTAGGGGTCGAAAATATGAAAAGAACGAAAGTCATTGATGCACTGAAGCGTACAGACTTCGGTAGTGAAATAACAGTGATGGGTTGGGTACGCTCGAAGCGTGGTTCGAAGGGCATATTCTTCATTGCCCTCAACGATGGCTCAACCATCAAGAATGTTCAGATTGTGGGTGAGGACGAGCATTTCGACGAAGAGACGATAAAGCTCATAACCACAGGCGCTTGCTTGCGTGTGAAGGGTGTGCTGGTTGAGAGTCCTGCCGCTGGTCAGGCTTCCGAGATACAGGCCAAAGAAATTGAAGTAATGGGACAGTGTGACAACACCTATCCCCTGCAGAAGAAAGGTGCCTCGTGGGAATATCTGCGTACGGTGGCCCACATGCGTCC